>Ga0075030_100001491_pt1 | contig 21083 bp, 13 predicted proteins | sample LitLauG_LLR_2012_FD_71393 | JGI IMG/M metagenome (GOLD analysis project Ga0075030, IMG submission 71393) | Freshwater sediment microbial communities from Pennsylvania, USA - Little Laurel Run_MetaG_LLR_2012 | ecosystem: Environmental > Aquatic > Freshwater > Creek > Sediment | place: USA...
CACGAAATCGTAGTGGGCGCCGTCGGATTCGCTGTGGGACCCGGTGCAGTCGGAGTTCACGGTGTAGGTGCCTGTGACCGTCACTCCGCTGTGGATCGTGCCGTTCACGCTTAACGTAACAGTGGCAATACTGTTCCCCTGTCCGTCGTAGGTGATTTCGCCCGCTGCGGAAATGGGGCCAACGCCCACAAGCGTTCCTGAACTTCGTGGCGAACTGGGACCTCGTTCCAGGCGGCGTTTATTTCTTTCCGCAGGACGACATGCTGACGCTCAACTACTTCGACTTCTCCACCAAGAAGGTTCACCCGATACTCAAGGTTAGCGGTGGCGGCGCGTTCTTGGGATTATCCGTCTCCCCAGATGGCCGCTATGTTTTCTATTCTGAGCTCGACGACTACCGCAGCGACATCATGCTCGTCGAGAACTTCCGCTAGGAGAGTTCACGAATAAGCCCCCCATCTCAACTGTTGTTAACGGCGTTAGCGCTCAAATTTCGACTTCTTTCGATTCAGTTCACATTTGAAGCGTTGAAACCGGCCAGAAGGTGAGACAGTAAAATTCGACATTATTCCGTCGCAGACGCTTCTGGAATCGATTGCAATTGCAGGCTCTTGCGTTCGCCCTCGGAGATGTGAAGCGCGCTTCCCTGCCCCTCGAAGCTCTTCAGAAAGTCAGGATTGTAGTACGCTTCGCCGTCCACGTTCTGCCACGCGAACAGCGTGTAATCGCCAGAACGAACGCCGCGCAAACTGAATCTCCCACTCTGATCACTCACCGTCTTGCGATAGTGGTCCAGCCGCGTACGCAAGCGCGCTTCGGGGACGGCGACGACAATCGCATTTGAGACCGGCTCGCCCTTCTGATCGACGACCACTCCTTCGACCACTCCGCCGTTCGCACTGATGACTACCTCCAGCGGAACCGTGCCGCCATTGAGGGTCACTCCCGAATCGTTGATCTCGCGTCCCGCAGCCAGCACCGACTTCACGAACCAACCGTCGTTGGCGTTGGCATCTCCGACGACCTGCACGTAGTAGCTGCCCGGGGGAACGTCGGTCCACTGAAAGGTGCCGTCGGGAGCGACATGCGCCATGCTGGAGAAACTCTCGCGTCCTGCGAGCATCCCATCGTCCTGCTCGCTGTCAAGCGATGGCAGCGCCAGGAAGACGCGTTCGGTATCGAAGCGGCTCGTCCCAGTCTTGCTTTCCACGCGCATTTGCCCGCGAATCGTCGTCCCCGGCTGCGGCGCCAGCCTCAAACCTTCCACATTCGTCGATCCCACTTGCAGCGACTGCCGCGCCATCATCGGCATCGTGGATCCTTCAATCGTCGCCAGGATGGTGTAGTTCCCAGGCGAAACATCGCGGATGATGAAGCTTCCGTCTTTATGCATCTCCGCGCCATTGAGCACCACACTGAAATCGCGCGACTGCAGCATGATCGTCGCCGACGCCCGCGGCGGCACATTCACCACCGATCCGCGGATGCTCAGGCTCGGCATCGGCGTCAGCGTGAAGTTCGCCGGAAAATCATCGCCCGGACGCAGTTGGATCGGCGCCGCCTGGCTGCGATCGGAAGTCCCGGGATAGTAGACGGTCTGATAACTCGTCGAAGCCGATTTTTCGGCCGCGTTCTGATTGCGCTCCGACGCCGCCGCACCGGCATTCTCAATCAGCGTCTTGAAATCAGGTGGCGGGCTCACCGAGACGTAGAAATTTCCGGCGGAGAGATTGGCGACACGGTATTCCCCCAGATCATTCGTGCGCTCGGCGCCCGCCTGCTCCCAACGCTTGTGTCCGGCAACAAACGTCTGATGCAGCACGGTCACTTCCGCATTGGGCAGCGGATCCCCATCTTCATCCGTCACGCGCCCGCGCATAACGGCCGCAGCCTGTAACCGAAGATGCAGATCTTTCACTTCCTCGCCGGCCGTGAGAGTCAGAATGCGTCCATCGCTCCGCCCGCGCTGCTTCTCAGAGTCCAGCAATCCGGTCCGCTCGGCGAACAGATGATATCGGCCGGGCACGATGCCTTCGATGCGAAACGCGCCGTCTGGCCCAGTGAGCGCGGTGTAGTCTCCGCCTTCTGCCTGATTTTCCGCTATCAATTCGATCAGAGCCTTTTTTATCGGTTGACCGTCAGGGTCCCGGGTGACCAGCCCTTCGATCGCCGCGCGCGACTTATCTTGCGCGTGCAGATCTTGCGTCTGCAGACCTCGCCCATACAGACCAGGGCTCACCAGCAAGCTCAACAGAAGTGCGGAAACCAGCTTCATGGATTCAATCGGGGAGGCCAGGGGCAGTTGCAGAAGCGACGGAACGTCAGCTCCAGCAATCATTTTATCGTGCGCCGAGCGAGAACCCAAGCCCGAAAAAGGCGCTCCCAGCCCGAACAATCGTGGTCATTTCTGCCCGATTTTGTCCAGAAAAGAGGACCCAAGCCCCGCAACGTGCCGAAAGAATGCAGCCGTCCGCGCTACTCAAACCGCAGCGCCGAAATCGGATTCACCCGGGTGGCTTTTCTCGCTGGCACCCAGACAGCTACAAAGGCCACCGCACACAGGAAGATCGGCGTCAGAACAAATGCCAGCGGATCCCACGTCTTTACTCCAAACAAAAATCCGGTCAGAAACTTCGTCAGCCAGAAAGCGCCGCCAATCCCGATGACGAGCCCAATCCCCGCCAGCACCATTCCCTGGCTGATTACCATGTTGCGAATATCCGCAGCCTGCGCTCCCAGTGCCATTCGTACGCCCAACTCCTGCGTCCGCTGCTGCACCGAGTACGCCATCAATCCGTAGATGCCGATGGCGGCCATCAGCAAAGCGGATGCGCCGAAGACGGTAAGCAGGAGCATGTTGAAGCGTTCGCGCGAGGTGGTGAGTACGACGATCTCGTCCATGCTGCGAATGTGCGCGACCGGAAGCCCGCCGGTAGCTTCGCGGATCTCGTTGGTGACGGCAGCCGTGAGCGAGTGCGGCTCCATACGCGTGCGCACAATCCACCACAGCGGCGCGATGCGCGAGTTGAGTTCGGTGATCTTGTCGGGCATCTGCGCAACGGGAATATACATGGTCGGTTCCGGATCCTGATTGAGTCCGCCATCGCGCGTATCGCCCACCACGCCGATCACCTGGCGCGTCGGTTCGACGAAGACCGGCCCCATGCCCACTCCGATCTCGAGGTGGTCGTTCAACGGATCTCCCTTGGGCCAAAACTCTCGCGCCATCGCCTGATTGATGATGACCACGCCCGGGGCTGATCCGTTGTCGCGCTCGGTGAAATTGCGTCCGCGAAGGACGGGCACTTTAAAGACGTCGAAATAGCTCCACGAGACCATGAAGTATCCCGCGCCGCCCGTGTTGGGATTATTGCCGTTGGCGCGCCCGACGATGTTGAAAGGCAGACCGAAACCACCTTGCAGTGGCAGGCAGCACGAGGCGGCGGTGGCGGTGACACCGGGAACCGCATTGATTCGCTCAGTACCGTCGTGAATGACCTGCGCGACGCCGCTGGTCTTGAGAAACCGGTCGCCGCTGATCGACATGGCCATGGTGAGCACGTTGTGCGTGTCGAAGCCGGGATCGACCGCCTGCAGTTTCATGAAGGTGCGAATCAGGAGCGCCGCTCCAATGACCAGTACGAGGGCAAGAGCCATCTCGCTGACGACCAGAACCGAACGCGTTTTGCCGCTGCGGAAACCGACTCCAGAACGGTTGCTGCTTTCGTTCAAAACTGCGGCGAGATTCTTGCGCGAGGCGCTGATGGCAGGCACCAGGCCAAACAGAATTCCGGTCAGGAGCGAAACCGCGAGCGTGAACAGAAGCACATTCAAATCGACCTTGACGGCCGACCCATTCTCTCCGATACGCGGGATGCTCCCGGGATTTATGGCCAGCAAGAAGCGGACGCCAGCGAATCCAAGAAGGAGTCCAAGGATTCCCCCGCTGAGCGATACAACCAAACTCTCGGTAAGCAATTGACGAATGATGTGCCAGCGTCCAGCGCCGAGGGCAGAACGCGTCGCGAGTTCCCGCTTACGCGCGGTGGCGCGAATCAGCAGCAGATTGGCAACGTTGGCGCAGGCAATCAACAGCACAAGTCCGACGGCGCCGAGCAGAACGTAAAGGGACGACCGTGTGTCGCGGACCATCAATTCCTGCAACAGAATCACGCCGAAGGTCTCTTTCGGACCCATGGTGCCGGGATACGTCGTCCGATATTGATCGGCGGCAAGCTTCAGCTGCGCATTGGCCATCGGCACGGTGACGCCCGGCTTCAACCGCGCGATCACGCCGAAGTAGTGCGCCTGGTCCTGCGAACTCATTTCAAACTGAAAGGGCAGCCAGAGATCGGCGGGATTGTCGGTGACAAAGTCGCGTCCGATCACGCCGACCACTTGATATGGCCTTCCGTTGAGCTGAATCATGTTGCCGACGACGTCGCGATTTCCACCAAAACGCCGCTTCCATAGACCGTAACTCAGCACTACTACGTTTCCACCGTGTGGGCTGTCTTCGGCGACGGTAAAAGTCCGCCCGGCAATCACAGGCGCGCCCAGAACTGCAAAATAGTCGGCGCTCACGTGGACGCCTTGCACCTGTTCAGGTTGATCGTTGCCGGTGAGGTTCAGTCCGGCGCCGCCGGTGTCGTACGCGGCAATCTGTTGAAGAATGCCCGTCTGTTGCCGCCAGATATTGAACTTGGGCACGTTCGCGAAGGGGTCGGACCCTTGATCGCCGGTCCTCATCAGATGCACCAGCGATTGCGGATCGGGATAGGTGAGCGGCTTAAGCAGAACCGTATTGATGACGGAGAAGACGGCTGTATTGGCGCCGATCCCGACCGCCATCACCAGGATCGCAACGACCGTGAAACCCGGAGCCTTCAGCAGCGATCGCACTGCAAAGCGAATGTCGCGCCAGATCGCTTCAGCGGACACGACCGGCGAACCGGCCGCGCTCTGTGCCCTGTCAGGCCCATGCTGATTCATGCCGCCCCCTGGTGAGTCAGAAAACCTGTGCCCCTAAGGATGGACGCAACCACAACCCAAACGTTAGTACGCCGTTGCAGCCACGACGTAAACTGGCGAACATCTATATCTCTCGCGTTTTGTGCGGACGGTGGGACACCCTCAGTCGTTATAGCTCAAAGAAAAACCAAGAATGAGAAGCAGAAGAAAGTGATCCTGATTCCCTCAAGTTGGACCCGGTCTTCCACGCGCTGCGCTCCCATCCGCGGTACGCCGATCTGCTGCGGCGCATGGGTTTGCATCCGCAGTTAAGGTGCGAGTACCCGCGAACGATTCACTCCCACTACGGCGTCACTTCGAAGACCACGCCTTGTCCACCCGTGGGACTTTGCGGTTCTCCTCCCTCCGAAACGCCGTAGAGGTTGCCAGCCGCGTCCAGGATCACGCCAGCTTTCGGTTGGTAGCCATCGTTGCCGCCCTCAAAGCTGTAGATTGTCACTTCGCTGCCGGCCAAGCTGACCTGGTAAACCGTGCCTCCAACGGAAGTCGCCCCTTCATTCATATTCGTGCCGTAGACGTATCCCGAAGAGTCGAGAGCCAGACCTGCATTCGGAAATGATCCATCCGCACACGAGGTTTGCCCGCAGAAATTCCAGACTGGCCTCTCGAACCAGGGGAGGCCTCCGCCACCCGGTGGCGTCAGGGAGTACAGAAGGCCGTCGGTCCCGCCGTAGAGTCCGCCGTACTCCGTGGTACCCAACAGGACTACGGAAGAATTGGCATGGGTAAGTGTGACGCCGCCGGTAGGTTGATATCCATCATGGCTGACACCGTTGTTTAAGAACGTCAGCAGCACCGACTGGGTCCACTGCCCGTTGCCGCTTGGAGCCAACTCGAAAACCGTGCCTTGAGCGTCAGGAGAACCACCAACTCCGCCACTCAGGGTCGTGCCGTACAAATTGCCGGACGCGTCAAACACTAACACCCCGCCCGGCCCATTTCCGTCGACACAGCCGGTCTGCGAGCAGAAGTTGTAGAGGATAGTCTCGGTCCAGCTGCTGGAGCCAGGGGAGAGCTCATAAGCAACGCCGCAACCGCCCGCACAGAACGTCGTGGTTGTGCCTCCGGCGCCCGTCGTGCCATACAGATTGCCTGCAGAATCGAGGGCCACTCCTCCGGAGGGGCTCAGGCCGTCGGTCCCATTGCCGAAGCTGTGCAGCACGGTATAGGTCCACGTGCCATTGGATTGGGGCGTCATCTCGAACACCACACCGCCGTTGTAGGCTCCGCCGGATGAGGTCGTCCCGTAGAGATTTCCGGAGGCGTCGAAGACCATCGTCGCTCTGGACGCTCCGCCATCGGCGCAATTGGCCTGCTGGCAGAAATTGTGGAGAACCGTTTCAGTCCACGGGCCGCTGGCAGTCGGAGCCAGTTTGTAAACAATGCCCGCACCCGCCGTTCCGCCGCTCAGCGTGACGCCGTAGAGATTTCCTGCGCTGTCGAAGACCAACTTCGATTCCGGATCGCTGCCATCGGGAGCAACTCCAAAGCTGTACAGCACCTTCAGTTTCGAGGCACAGGTGACCTGAACGTTGGTGACGTTTGCGTTGGCTGTACCGCTGCCATTCGTCACGGTACATTTCTCGTTGAACGGCTGCCGCGAAACCGTGACGTTGTAACTGCTGCCGGCGAGAATGCTGGTGTTGAACGTGAAACTTCCATTTACGCTGACGGGCAACTGGTCCGTGCCATTGTCGAGCAGCAGAATGTTGGTATTCGAAGAGAGCCCGGAAAGCGTGCCCCCAATGGTGTACAGCGGGATCGTCGTACAGGTCACCTGCACAGAATTGACGTTCGCGCTGGCGCTCCCTGCGCCGTTGGACACGACGCAATTCTGCGCCGGATTACTCGGTTGAGATGAGACGGTGACGTTGTAGCTGGCGCCGCTGGCGATGGCGGTGGCGAAGGTGAAACTTCCGCTGGCGTTGACCGGGAGATTGTCACCGCCGTTGTCCTGCAAAACCAGTCCCATCCCTGCCAGGCCTGAAACTGTGCCGCCGATCGTGTACATCGAGGTGCAGGCGACCTGGACGCTGTTGACGTTGCCGGTTGCCGCACCGCTGCCGCTGCTCACCACGCAAGTCTGCGTTGGGTTCGAAGGCTGCGCGAGCACCGTGACGTTGTAGGCGCCGCCACTCGGCACCGGTACGGTGAAGGCGAATGCTCCGTTGGCCGAAACGGCCAGATTGTTGCCGCCGTTGTCCTGCAGCATCAGCCCCGTGCCCGATAAGCCCGCGACCGTCCCGCCAATGGTGTAGGTCGGTGGCGGAGTCGAGCCTCCGCTGCCGCCGCAGGAAGCGAGGCAAAGAACGATACCCGTTGCGAAGATCAAGCCTGCTGCACTTCTCGACATCCTGAGCCCCCCGCCACCAAATCGTGGACCAGCATTTTAATGGCCGGTCGCCAGCCGAGCAATAGCACGCATCATGTGTGTGCAGGACGGGCATTTGTTTGTGTAGGGACGGACGCCTTCGTCCGTCCCGCCGACCCTGAGCGAAGCGAATGGGAGGCGTGCCAGAAGAATCGGCCTAATCTTCGTGTTGAAATCAAACCCCGCTCTTACAAACCACAATAACGAAAGGAAAGATTTTCCTTCGTGAACCTTCGTCCCCTTAGTGGTTGAAGCTTCAAAAAGCGGAGCGTGATGCAACAGTGCCGATCCGCATTTCGGCCACTGGACAGTTACCTTTGTCACCTACAGTTACCTGCCAGCGATAACTAGACTGATACTAACTCCCTCCCCAGCGCTGGAATACGCCTGCGCGAAGAGCAAGGTCGTAGGACGATGCGCTGAATTCTTGTGCAACGTTGGCAATCGATATCCAGTTTTTGATCTTCGAGGTGTTTTTCGAGGTTAGAGCGCTTGCAGCTAACACGTATCGAATCCAAAGCGCGGCACGTTGAGCAGATCAAGACCGTTCTCCAGTCGGGCGATTACTCGCGCGCGCTGGATCTGGTGCGAAGCGCAGTTGCGGAGTTGCACGGCGACGCAGAGCTGTCTCGACTGGAACGGCTCGCCCAGGATGGCGTGAAGCGCAAGGCTGAAGCTGACCGGATGATCACCGAAAGCCAGGAACTGTTCGCGCAGCAGAAGTCCGGTGAAGCGATTCAGTTGCTGCGCAAAGCTTACGAACTGGATAAAACAAATTCTCTGGCTCGCGCCATTCTGGCCAATGCCCTGGTCGAGCACGCTCATTCCCTGGTAGAAACCGATTGGCTGGAAGCCGAGAAGCTAGCCAATCAGGCGCTCGCCCTGAATCCCGCTCATCCCACCGCCAAGACGATCCTCAGCCGAATCGTAGACCAGAAAACCATCAGTTTGGTGGAGGATTGGGTTTCGCAAGCGCGCAAGCTGCAGTCCTCCGGCGATCTATTCGCCTCCTTGGCTTGGGTGGCAGAAGGATTGGCGGTCCATCCCAACGATCCCAGGCTGCTCAAGATTCAAGATGAAATCCAGCGCGACCAGGCCGCGCGGCGACGCCAGACCCGCCGCCGCGACTTGGAAGACCTGCGGCGCATCGAGCTTGAAATCGACGGAGCTGCCGACGTTGCCACCAAAGAAGCATTGGTCGTGCGTATACAAACGGTGGCCGCCAGGTATTGGACGGACGGAGAATTCCTCTCCGTCGCAAATGGCCTTTTAACCCGGCTGGGCTTGGTTCCGCAGGAGAGTTCAGCTGCGTCGCCCCGCAGCAAGGGCGCGGCTGTGATCTTTCACGTCCCGCGCCCCAGTTCTGCGAAGGCTCCGCACGCCGAGGTTCCGTCGGGCAAGGGCTTGGACGGGGAAGTTCCAGCCGCTAAAGTTACGGCAAGCCCAGTCTCTGCGACCAAAGTTGCACCGGTCACAGTTCCGCCCACTACAGTGGCTGCGAGCAAAGTTCCGCCCGCTGTTGTGCCACCGGAGCAAGTCCCAAGCGCTGCGCCGGAGGTGAAAGTCGCTCCTCCGGGGCCTGCTACCGTTCCGGCGGCCGAGCCTTCTGTGACCGCAACCAAAGCCGCCTCGCCGCCAGCCCGGGCCAAAGACAGGCCGAGATCGAACTCCACAACGCTGATCGCCGTCTTTGCCGCGGCGATCGTACTTGTCGCAGCGATTTCCTTCGTGGCGGGAAGACATCACGCGGCGGAGGTGGCCAAGACGCCTGCAGCCGCTCCCTCAGTTTCGGCTCCTGCGGTCTCCGCTCCTGCTGTGTCCGCTCCTGAGTTGTCCGCGCCAGCCGTGTCAGTTCCTGCGGAAATGACTCCTGCACCATCCGGGCCCTCTTTGCACGGTGCCACCGACAGCGGCTCGGAAAAGTCGACGCCCAGTGAACAGCCGCCTGCCGAACCGGGTCACAACCTGGGCACGCTGGTTGTGATTGCGGGTCAAGACGACGCGCAAATTGCTCTCAACGGAAAGCTTCAACGGCAGGTTACTCGCGCCGGGCAGTTGCGCATACCGAATCTCGAGCTCAAGGACTACGTTGTACAAGTCTCCAAGAGCGGATTTCAGGACGCTCCGCTGCAGAAAATCAGCGTTCGAAAGGGCGCAGAGGCAAAGCTTATCTTCAACCTGCAACCTCAACCTCGTCTGGCCTCGCTGAGCATCCAGGGCGGCGCGCCGGGAACTGCGGTTTTTGTCGATCAGACTCCTGTCGGCGGGGTTCAGGCCGATGGCACGCTCTCTGTCTCGAGCGTCAATCCCGGAGACCACACGGTCGAACTGCGCAAAGAGCGATTTAAGACGCGGCAGTTTAAGAAACACTTTGTTGCCGGTGGGACCGTAACCCTGGCTGCCGCGGATGCCGGGATGGAAGCCGCTGGCGGCGAATTGAAGATTACCTTCTCACCCCCTGACGCCAATGTTGCGATCGTGAAAGGTGACCTTTTGAAAATGGTAAGCAGCGGCGTCCCGCTCAATCTTGCTCCTGGCACGTACACTCTGACGGCACGGACCGCCGAAAGGTTCACGCGCTCCGCCACGGTGGAAGTCGTCGCCGGTCAGGCGAAGACTCTGGATTTGTCTCTCGCCCCGAACGGAATGTCGAAGTGGGAGGATCCCGGCGGCTGGAAACGTGAGGGAGATTCTTTTACTCGCAAAGGGGGAGACTTCGTGTTATACGGAGACATTCCTGCGTCGGGCACCTTCACATTTTCCGCGATGCTTACCAAGGGTCACCTGTTGCAATGGGTGATCAGCTATAGCGACGCCAGAAATTACGTTCTGTTCCAACTGGACGACAACAACTTCTACCGCACCGTGATTCGCAATGGGGAGAAGAGGGACGAGATCATCGTTCCGCATAAAGGCGACAAGAAAAGCATCCGCACGCTGCAAATTCGGGTTGGGCCGACGGAGACTGTCCACCAGATCAAGAACGGTGACAGTTGGACTGTCCTGGATCGGTGGACGCTGCCCGGAGCAAATCTCAGCCTGGGGAAGTTTGGCTTCTACATCCCCGGTAGCGATCAGGTGGCCCTCTCCAGTTTCGCGCACTACGCTGACCTGAATATCCGCTAGCCCGTTCAGAGTGGGATGCATGGATTCACCCCCTGCCGTGCTCCCGATCACAGTCATTTAGGAAAGGTTGCGCTACAAGGAATGCGGGGCCGAGTCCGCGTTCAAGGCGTAGCGTTGGACGGTTACCCTTTCCCCATCGGGTCACGTCACGGAGGCTGCCGTGCGGAAACGAATCATGACGCTGGTGATGTTATGGGTCGCTCTGAGTTTCTTCGTTGCATCTGCGCAGAACCAAGACCAGCAACCACTTCCAATCCGTCCAGTAGAAGGGGCTGCGATCTTTCAGGATTTCTGCGCTCCGTGCCACGGGCGCGACGGTGGCGGGAAAGGACCTGTCTCGGGCAGACTGACAGAGGCAGTTCCCGACCTGACCAGGCTTTCTCAGCGGAATAGCGGAAAATTCCCGGCCGCTCGCGTGAGGAACACGTTGATGTTTGGCGGAGACCGGCCGCAGGCCGCACATGGATCAAAACCAATGCCGATCTGGGGGCCGATCTTTCATGCAATTGAATACGATCAGGATCTGGGTAACGTCAGGCTGGACAACGTAACGAAGTATCTGGAGTCCATTCAGCGGAAGTAGCAGTAGGGCTTTGCGAGCAAAAAATCCCACTCTCACCTCGGCAGGCCGAAAGCGAGAGTGGGTCCCAGAACCGGTGTATTGCGAACGGACTACGTCACCGTGAAAGTAGTTGCACTGCTGGCACCGCCACCCGATGTGGTCACTGCGATCTTTCCCGTCTTGGCGCCAGTGGGAACGGTCACGGTAATCGACGTGTCGGAGTTAATGGTGAAAGTGGCCGCGACACCACCGATTGTGACCTTGGTTGTTTTGAGCAGGCTGACGCCAGTGACCGTAATGGTGCTTCCGACCGCACCGCTGGCCGGGGTAAAGCTCTTAATTTGAGGAAGCACCTTGAAGGTCGTGCTACTCGAAAGGATCGTTGCCGCAGCCGTGACTTTGATCGCACCCGAAGTAGCTCCAGCGGGAACCGTGGCGCTGACTTCGCCTGCCGAGACGACGGTGAACGTCGCGGACGTGCCATTGAAGGATACGGCGGACGCTCCCGTCAGATTCGATCCCAGGACCGCGATCTTGGCACCCACCTTCCCCGAATTCTGCAGCAAGCGGACGAAAGGAGCCATGCCGACAGACAAGCTGTAGATCGTCCCCGAGCCGGTGCCTCCATAATACGTCGCGCCATAAAGATTGCCGTCGGTGGCTTGCACCAGACCTGCCATCGGCAGCGACCCATCGGGGCAAGGTGAATTGGGACAGAAGTTGTAGAGAGTGGTGACTACGCCCGCCGTGGTGATTTTAAAAATCGTGCCGGCATTGCTTTTGCCGCCGCTACGAGTCGTTCCGTAGAGGTTGCCGTCAGTGGCCTGGATCAGAAATCCCGAAGGGGTGCTTCCGTCTACACAGCCGGCGACCGGGCAAAAGTTATACAGAGTTGTGATCGTGCCCGCAGCCGTCATTTGAAACAAAGTGCCGTGGCCATTGGCCCCACCGCCGCTTGTGGCTCCATAAAAATTACCGTTGCTAGCCTGCACCGGAGAGGACAGCGGCTGCATTCCATTGGTCCCGTTAAACGACGCCAAGGAGGTCAGAGTACCGCTGGCCGTGACTTTGAAAACGGTGCCGAGATTGGAGGATCCTCCTGCAGTGGTCGCGCCGTAGAGACTTCCATTCGACGCCAAAACGAGTCGCCCGTACGGGTCGCTGCCATCGCTGGCGGCAAAACTATGCAAAGAAGTGAACTTTCCCGCGGACGTAAACGAGAAGATGGTGCCAAATAGCGTCCCGGTCCCTCCGGCCGCAGTTGTCCCAAAAAAAGTTCCACTCGGAGACTGGACCAGCCCCGCGGTTGGTGTGTTCCCATCCGTACCATTGAAGGAGTGCAGCACAGTCAGCACGCCAGCAGGAGTGATCTGATACACCGTACCGTGATTGCTGGCTCCTCCACCGTAGGTTGTCCCAAACAAATTGCCGTTTGTGCCCAAGGCGAGTCCGGCCACGGGTTCGTTGCCGTCGGAACAAGAAGCCTGCTGGCAGAAGTTGTATAACGTGGTCAACGTCCCGGCAGTTGTAATTTTGAAAACTGTTCCCTGAGAGTTCGCCCCACCCGCCGACGTCGTACCGTAGAGGTTTCCGTCGATCCCCTGAACAAGGTGATCCAGAATCGGATTTGCGCCATTCGTCCCATTGAAACTGGCCAGACTCTGGAAAGTCTGCGCCGAACAAAGATTGACCGCCGCGAAGAGGAGCGCCCCGGCAACAAAGCTCCAAAGCTTATTCCTCCTCGGGTGGCTGTTCTCGACCATTCCGTTTTTTGAAAGCCCGCCCACGCGTATGCCGCACCAATCCATAGGATTCTCCTGGCCTGTAGTCACGGTTCCTGCGCCTTGGCGTACCGCAAGGCGTCCGCCTTGGGTCCATGACACTCCCCCCAGAGCTGGCATTGGACCTGTTGCGGGCCGCCTTGCGACGCCGGTGCAGAGGCTCTTATCTAGTCAGAGCGTAATTTCCAGGAAAAGTGGCTCAACTATTTGCTCTGCTTTCTTGACGGGGGGTATTGCCTCTCATATCATCAGTGCCCGTATCGGCAGGCTTTCCCGAGGGTTCGCGGCTTTGACCTATCCCAAATCCCTGAGCGAACTTCTGGCCACTTGGCCTGCCGGCGATCCCCAGCGCATTGAAATGCTCCTGCCCCAGGCCTACGAAGAACTACGCGAACTGGCCCACCGCTATCTGCGCGACGAACGGCCGGGCCACACCCTTCAGACCACCGCCCTGGTACACGAGGCCTATCTCAGGCTGGCCCACGAGGATCGTTTGAAGTTCGAGAATGAGAGGCAGTTCTTCGGGTTGGCGGCGCTGATCATGCGCCAGATTCTGGTCGACTATGCCCGCAAGCGCAATACCGGCAAGCGGGACGGGGGCCAGCGCATCCCTTTGGAAGACTCCCTTTCCATTCTGGACGGCAAGAGCGTGGAACTGATCGCGCTGGACGACGCTTTGGAAGCTCTGGCGCGGCTCGACGCGCAGCAGAGCCGAATTGTGGAGTTGCGCTTCTTTGGCGGCCTTTCGATCGAGGAGACCGCCGATGTCCTCGAAGTGTCCCCTGCCACGGTGAAGCGGTTGTGGTCCACAGCCAGGGTATTTCTTCATCGCGAGATGACGAGAGCAGCCGGATGCTGACTCCAGAACGGTGGCCGACGGTCCGCGACATTCTGGAGCAGGCGATGGAACTGGCTCCCGAGAAACGCGCTCGCTTTCTCGATCTCGCCTGTTCGTCCGACCCTTCCCTGCGCGACGAAGTCGAGTCTCTCCTGGTCGCGGACGGCAATGCCCCCAGCGGTTTTCTGGAATCCCCCCCGGTGCGCGCCGCTCACTTGTCTCCGGGTACCAAGATCGGTGACTGCGAGATCGTTTCGCACCTTGGCACTGGCGGCATGGGAGTGGTATACCGCGCTCGCGATCTGCGACTGGGTCGATCCGTCGCCATTAAGCTGCTGCGCGCCCATTTGTCCGACGATCCCAGCCGGCTCCGGCGTTTCGAGCAGGAAGCCCAGGCGGCTGCGGCCCTGAATCATCCCAACATTCTGACGGTCTACCAGTCAGGGGTTTACCAAGGCGCGCCATACCTGGTTACCGAATTACTGGAAGGCGAAACGCTGCGTGAGGAATTGAAACGTGGACCGCTCCCGCAAACCCAGGCGGTGGAACTGGCAGAGCAGGTTGCCGCGGGCCTGAACGTCGCACACCAGCGTGGAATTGTTCACCGCGATCTGAAACCCGAAAACCTGTTCATCTCGAGAGACGGGCGACTGAAGATTCTGGACTTCGGTCTTGCCAAACTCCTTGCGGAAGGTCAGCAATCCACGGCTACCATCGATTCTCAGACGCAAGCTGGCACGATCACGGGAACCGTTGCCTATGTTTCGCCAGAGCAGGTGCGGGGCGAGAAGGTAGACGCCCGGACGGACCTGTTCTCGTTCGGCGTGGTGCTCTATGAGATGGCAACCGGACAGCGCCCCTTCACCGGCGATACCTCCGGAATGATTTTCGAAGCGATCCTGAACCGCCAGCCTTTGGCGCCTTCCCAGATCAATCCACACGTCACTCCTGACTTCGAACGCATCATCCTCAAAGCCCTGGAGAAGGATCGAGACGTCCGTTACCAGGGCGCTGCGGAAATCCGGGCCGACCTTAAGCGACTGAAGCGCGACTCCGAATCAGGACAAACTTTGGCGGCGAAACCGGTCTCCGCTCAGCAACTCTCGAAACAGAGCTCCGAGCGGCGGCTGAAGAGACTCGTTGCACCGGTTGCCGTGTTAGGCGCAGTCATCCTCGCAGTGTGGTTCGGAGCGCCCGCGGCAAAATCCGTGCTTTCGACAGCACTCAAGGCACCTTCCAGAAGCGTCCACGCCCAGATCGATCCTCCTCCAAGTTTTTCGTTTCGCTTGACCGGTGACACGGCCGGACCCCCGGTGATCTCTCCGAATGGCGACTATGTCGCCTTCTCGGCGACGGCGAAAGATGGGAAATTCAAGCTATGGGTTCGCGCGATGAATTCGATCGACGCTCGTCCGTTGCCTGACACCGATGGCGCGTTGTTTCCCTTCTGGTCCCCGGACAGCAGTTCTCTTGGCTTTTTTGCCGATGGAAAACTCAAATCGATCAGCGTTGTCATGGGATCGCCGGTCGTGGTATGCGACGCCCCGGATGGACGCGGCGGCGCGTGGGGAAACGGCGAAATCGTTTTCACCCCAACGCCGACTTCGGCTCTGTTTCGGGTCAATGCAACCGGCGGAACGCCGCAGCCTGCGACCAGACTCGAAGGCACGAAATACACCACCCATCGCTGGCCCTCTTTCCTTCCGGACAAACAACATTTCCTCTACTTCGCCGCCAGCCACGAGCCAGCGCTGGCAAGCGAGAACATGGTCTACTACGCGTCGCTCGACGGCCGCGAAAATCATCCTCTGTTCCACGCGGAAACGAACGCCGTTTTTGCCGATGGAGTTTTGCTGTTCGCCAGCGGCGACAGCTTGATGACACGAGCCTTCGATGTCGGCACCCTGGAAGTGGGAAAGGAACCTGTTCTGCTGGCGCGGGGAGTAATCAATGATCCAGTGACCTGGCACGCCGATGTGTCCGCCACCGACGCGGGCATCCTGGTTTATGGCCGAACGGGCCCCGGTCCGCGTCAACTCATCTGGTTAGATCAGAGAACCTACTCCCAAACCGAGATCGCCGTCGACGGGCTGTCCAAGCTATTTCTCGCCCGCCTCTCGCCCCAGGGAGACCGCGTCGTACTCCAGAAAGATCGGGAAGGCCGCGATATTTCGGTCTTTGATCTGCGCGAGAAAGCGACTCGGAGCTCCCTGCCCAAGCTTCATAGCAACGGCTTCCCAATCTGGTCGCCCGACGGAAAAGCGATTGCGTATTCGTCATTCCGCGACGGGCGTTATCAGATCTACCGCACCTCCGCCGACGGCAATGGCGACGAGAAGGAATTGCTCAGCGATGAACAGCGCATCATTCCAGACGACTGGAAAGGAAATACTCTTATTTATTTCCGGGGAGGCTTGGGAAACCAATTTGAATGTTGGAGTTTCGCGCTCGATACGAAACGAAAGCGGAAAGTGTTCGACAATATCGACGGTTGCCAACTCTCTCCCGATGGTAAATGGATCGCGTATGCAGCGCACGAGTACCAGCCCGGGACCACTTCTCCTGGCCCTCTGAATGTCTACGTAACAAAATTCGCCGGGGGACAAGGCAAATACCAGGTTTCGGAAAATTCCGGACTAGGCCCACGGTGGAGTCAGGACGGCACCGAACTCTACTTTCTCGAACAGACGACTCTATCGCTGGTGCGTGTCAGCGTAAAATTCTCGGCGAACGTGCCCCGGTTTCGTGTCCTGTCTAGAAGTAGTGCCAACACGCTCGCGGAGCCCGTTTACGCCGTCTCCCCGGACAAGGAGCGGATCCTGATCGAACGCATTCCCGAGCCAACGGTTGTGGTGGTTACGAGTTTCGTGGATACCGTGAAACAGCGCCTTAGAGATTGAATCGTACGCGCCGATTCTGGATGTGAGGGGGCCTCACCCCGTCTGATTAAACGAATTTTAGAGCTCTGTCCTGTCACGCGCGACGGGAAATCGCCTTTCCCGCTCGAAAATCGAGAGCATTATTCACTTTTATTTTGGTGGTCTCGACGGCGCTTGAGACCATGGGTGACGTCTTTTCCCTTGCTGATGTTTGACAACAACTGATCGAGTTTCAGGGCGGCGGATTTCAGGGATTGCTGCTCCTGGTCTGCATTGGATTGCAATATTTGATCGAGGCGACTGGCGGCGATCTTGAGGGCCAGGAGTTGCTCGGACGGGATCTGCTTGCTGGACGACTGACCGATGGCCTGCATCCGACGGGCGATGCGTTCGTAAATGTCGCGTTCCGGATTCTGGTTGTCGTCACTCATGGCCTCACCCTGGCAAAAACGGATAAGAGAGACGGAAAACAGTGGCAAGCAGTGGCGCGAAAGAAGGTAGGTAAAGACTATCATCGGCAACGAATCTCAGCCTCGATTCGATAACGGCCGTTTAACCTTCTTCAATTCAGGTGTAAGAAAGATCCCTTTTCATCGACTACCTAGATGTGAGCGCGATTGAGCCCATTCCCGTGGCGGTGACTCGGTGTTTGGAGAAGATGATTCAGGAATTGAAGGGGGCGGAGTGAAGCGGCGGCAACTCGAGTTGTGAGCGATAGCAGTGAGCAAGGAGCCGAGGCCGAAATGACTTGCTCGTGGCTCACTGCTCATCGCTCATTGCTAACTGTCTTTGCGGTAGAGGAGGTTGCGCATGGCTTCGCGGCGGGCGGCGTTGGCCCCTTTGTCGGACTTGAGCGGGTCGGCGGATTTCTGGTCAGCGGATTCTTCTTCGCTGCAGTCAGGACAGCGGTTGGCGAATCCGGGCTTGCCGGGTTTGAGTTCGAATGCCTCTCCGCAGACTACGCAAGTTTTGATGGGATAGGGCATAAGTTCAATTCACCACAGAGGTCACAGAGGAACACAGGGCTCAGCTCAGCTAGTTCAAGAAGTACTGCCGGTATAAGGTATCGCGCTGCGCCGGACGAAAGCCGGCATCGCGGATGATTCTGCGCAGTTCCTCTTCTGTCGTGCAGTTCGTTACACCGGCGGCGCGGACTACGTTTTCTTCGAGCATCACCGAGCCCACATCGTTGCCGCCGAAGCGGAGGCCCATTTGGCAAACTTTTAATCCCTGCGTCACCCAGCTTGATTGCACATTCAGGAAATTTGACAGATAGAGGCGCGAGATCGCCAGCACCTTCAGATATTCCACCGCCGTGGCCTCGTCCCAGTGGCGACCCCCTAGCGCGGTGTTGGCCGGCTGGAAGCTCCACGGAATGAAGGCGGTGAAACCGCCCGTTTCTTCCTGCAGCTCGTAGAGCTTCTGGAAGTGGTTGATGCGATGTTCGTACTTCTCGCCTACGCCGAACATCATGGTGGCGGTGGTGCGCATGCCGATCTGGTGGGCCGTGCGGTGGACGTTGATCCAGTCTTCGGTCAGGCATTTGAGACGGGCAATTTTGTAACGGACTTCGTCGTCGAGGATTTCGGCGCCGCCGCCGGGAATGGAATCAAGTCCGGCATCGCGCAGGCGCAGGATAGTGTCACGAATGCTCAGGCTGCTGTATTCGGCGATGGCGATGATCTCGGAGGCGGAGTAGCAATGCAGGTGAACCTTAGGGAAACGCTCCTTGATACCGCGCAGCATCTTTTCGTGCCAGTCGATTTTAAGGTCGGGATGGAGGCCTCCCTGCATCAAGACGCCGGTGCCGCCTAGTTCGACCGTTTCGCGGATCTTTTCATAAATGGTGTCGAAGTCGAGGATGTAGCCTTCTTTCGCGGCAGAGCCCTTCAACGGGCGGTAGAAGGCGCAGAACGTGCAGTACTCAGTACAGAAGTTCGTGTAGTTGATATTGCGGTCAATGATGTAGGTGACCACCCCTTCGGGATGAAGCCGGCGACGGACGGCGTCGGCTTCCATGCCGATGCCGATGAGGTCATCGGATTCGAACATCTCGAGGGCTTGCTGTTTGGTTAACGCCATAGGAGATCCCACAGAACGTTTTATTTTAGCGGAGTATGCGAGGAGACACCAAGCGTGTCGTCCCTTTCAGTCCGGTCTGGCTGGAACCCTTCTTTCGCCGGCTCACTGCTGAGTCGGTTACGCAGTGATCCGAAGGGGTTGTGATAAGCTAAACGCCATTTCCTGAAGCAGTTGGGGCTCGATGAAGTTTTCTGCTCTACGGGGGCGAAGAACTTGCAGAGACTTTCGGTCGTCCTGATCAAGCCATCCCACTACGACGATGATGGTTATGTCATTCAATGGCTGCGGTCTGCCATTCCGTCGAATACCCTGGGTGTGCTCAACGGGCTTGCTTTGGACTGCAACGCGCGCCGTATTCTGGGCGAGGACGTAGAAATCTGCGTCAGCGCGTTCGACGAGTGCAACACGCGCATCCGTCCGGAGCGGATCGCGCGTCAACTGGCGGGGCAACGGGCGCTCGTGTTCATGGTCGGCGTTCAATCAAACCAGTTTCCGCGCGCGATGGACGTGGCGCGTCCCCTGCGTAAAGCAGGGATCCCGGTCTGCATCGGCGGCTTTCACGTCTCCGGATGCCTGTCCATGCTGCCGGAGCTTACTCCGGAGCTGCGTGGGGCGATGGACCTCGGGATCTCGTTGTTTGCGGGAGAAGCCGAGGAACAACGCCTGGATCAGATTTTACGCGACGCGTGGGAGGGCACGCTCAAGCCGCTGTACAACTATCTGGCAGACTTGCCGTCGATCGATGGAGCTCCCCTGCCCATGCTGCCCGACAGCACGATCCGCTGCACTATGGGGAATTTCACCACGTTTGACGCTAGCCGCGGGTGCCCGTTTTTGTGCTCGTTCTGCACCATTATCAATGTGCAGGGGCGCAAGTCGCGACGACGGTCGGCGGAGGACGTGGAACAGGTCATCCGGCAGAACCTGGCGCAAGGTATCAACCGGTTCTTTATTACCGACGACAACTTCGCGCGCAATCCGGACTGGGAAAAGATTTTCGACGGCATCATTGCCATGCGGGAACAGGAAAAACTCAACATCAAGTTCACCATCCAGGTGGACACGATGTGTCACCGGCTGCCACGGTTTATCGAGAAAGCAGGGCGCGCCGGCGTGCGGCGGGTATTTATTGGGCTGGAGAGTATCAATCCCGAAAGTCTCGCCGGTGCCAGGAAGAAACAGAACAAGATCGCGGAATACCGCAACATGTTGCTGCAGTGGAAGCGCGCGGGAGCGATCGTGTTTGCCGGCTATATCATTGGATTCCCGGAAGACACCGCCGAGTCGGTGGCGCGCGACATTGGCATCATTCAGCGAGAGCTGGCCATCGATCTGTTGGAACCGCACGCCCTGACTCCACTGCCCGGGTCCGAGGATCATCAGAAGCTGTACAACGCGGGCGTCTACCTCGATCCGGACTTGAATAAGTACGACGTCGAACACGTGACCACGCCGCATGCCCGGATGTCGGCCGAGGAGTGGACCAAGGCTTACAAGGATTCGTGGAAGCAGTTCTATTCACTCGAGCACATGGAAACCGTCTTGCGCCGGGCTGCCGCGACCGGAATCAGTGTCGAGAACATGTGGGCGTTGCTGTTGTGGTTCCACGGGTGCGTGGTGCTGGAAGACGTGCATCCGCTGCAAGGTGGCCTGGTGCGCCGCAAGTATCGCAAAGACCGCCGGCCCACACTGCCCCGGGAAAATGCGTTCGTGTTTTACCCGCGTTACTGGGGAAATTTCGTATACAAGCACCTGAAGCTGGCGCAGACGTACTGGCGCTTCCGTGGATTCGTCAAGGAACTGAAGAGCAATCCGGAATCGCGGAGTTATGTCGATACGGCATTGACTCCGGAGCGCGAGCAGACCGCCGAGATGCTGGAACTGCTGACAGCGCATGCCCATCCGCCACTCGCGGTAATTCGACCCATGGCGACGCCGACGACACTAGGCGCCTAAGTGCGACGACGTGCTTCCGAGACTCGCGAGTGTGTCCGGATCCCCACCCGGGACCTGCCTGCCGTAGCTTAGGTAACGCCGTTTTTCGCATGCCACGCATGGCGCGATCGAACAACATGCCTGCCCTTGGCTTAGCTCGGGGCTCAGCGGGACGGACGAAGGCGTCCGTCCCCACACAACCCATGAAGCCCGCTTACGTAACGGACGAGGCGGTCGGCACCGCCCAAGGCCTATGGGAGTTCCCTTACCCAGATATTGCGGAAGCTTAGGGGCTCGCTTTTATCGCCGTGGGCCTGGAGTTTGATCGGCGCGCCGTCGAACTTTTTGTAGAAGGGCTGGCCGATATAGCGCGTCTCGCCTTTTAACTCGAAATGATTGTCGACCAGCACGCCGTTCAGGAAAACTGTGGCGTATGCCGGAGTTTTCACGGAGCCGTCGTCATTGAAAATTGGAGCGG
>Ga0075030_100001493_pt1 | contig 21055 bp, 21 predicted proteins | sample LitLauG_LLR_2012_FD_71393 | JGI IMG/M metagenome (GOLD analysis project Ga0075030, IMG submission 71393) | Freshwater sediment microbial communities from Pennsylvania, USA - Little Laurel Run_MetaG_LLR_2012 | ecosystem: Environmental > Aquatic > Freshwater > Creek > Sediment | place: USA...
GCTTGAAGGAGTACGGGGCCGGCCGCGTTCCCACCGCGGAAGGCGATGAGGCCGCCGCCCACGCAGAAGCGCACGAGGGGAGGAAATAGACCATGACCGCTCAAGCCCAGCGCGCCCGCAGCACCTTGGCGCGGCGCCGCAAGGAACTGGCTAACCTGAGGCAAACCAACCTGGCTGACGAGGCTGAGGCCGAGCAGGCCCGGTCCCCGGACTGGACCGACCGAGCCGCCGAACGGGAGAGCGCAGATGTTTCTGAAAGGCTCTCTGAATTGGAGCGGCGCGAACTGCTGGACATCGACGCCGCCTTGGACCGACTCCGCCGTGGCAACTACGGCCGTTGTGATGCCTGCGCGGGCGCAATCGGCCGGCAGAGGCTGGCGGCCGTCCCGCAAGCGCGGTATTGCATCCGGTGCGAGGCGGCCCAGGAGCACGCTTAGCACCGCATGGACGCAGCACCTCGAACGACGACCAAGGAATTGTTGCTCGCCACCGTCCCCTTCACGGTGGAGGACCGCGCGCGAAGCTGGGCGGCCACCGCCTTGTCTTTCGGCGGTCTGGCGGTGTGCGTGGCCGGCGCCGCGGTCGCCCGACCCTGGCCGCTGCGGGCGGTCTTCGCGGCCCTAGAAGGACTCTTCGTGGTGCGCTGCTTCGGCCTCTACCACGACGCCCTCCACGGAGCGTTGCTGCGTGGGTCACGGCCGGCCCGCTGGCTCTTCAACCTGTTTGGCGTCCTCGTCCTCACCCCGCCGGCGGTGTGGCGCGAGACGCACAACTATCACCACGCCCACACCGCCAAGCTGGTGGGCTCGCACGTCGGTTCCTTCATCACGGTCAACGTCGCCATGTGGAACGCGATGACGCCAGCCCAGCGGTTGCGCTACCGCGTGGTGCGAAGCGGGCTGACCATCGTGTTGGGCTACCTGACCATCTTCTTCTTCGGGATGTGCCTGTCGTCGTTTCTACGTGGCCCGCGCCGCTTCTGGGACTCAGGCCTGGCGTTGGTCGTCCACCTGGCCTTGCTGGTAGAGCTCGCCTATTGGGGCGGCCCAGGGTTGCCGCTGTGGGTGCTGGTGGTTCCGCTCTGGGTCGGCTGCGCGGTCGGCTCCTATCTGTTCTACGCGCAACACAACTACCCGTCCGTCGAGATTCAGCCGCGCGAGCGGTGGAGCTACTCCCAGGCGGCGCTGAATTCGTCCTCGTATATCGAGATGGGGCCGGTGATGCGGTACTTCACCGCTAACTTGGGCTACCACCATATCCACCACCTCAACCCGGCCATCCCTTTCTACCGGCTCCCCGAGGCGATGGCGGCTTCGGTCGAATTGCAACACCCCGGTCGCACGACACTCTGGCCGCGCGACATCGTGCAATGCCTTTCGTTGGACATCTGGGACGAGCGAGCCCGGCGCATGGTCCCTTTGGAGGCGCTGACCGACGAGGTCAGGAGCCCGGCCGAGGGAGCCGAATCGTAACGCGCGCCCCGGCTCCGGCGACGTTCGCAATGCGAATGTCCCCGCCGTGCTGGGTCACGATGGCGTGAACGATGGGCAACCCAAGGCCGGACCCAGACGCCTTGGTGGTGAAGAACGGTTCAAAAACGTGGGGCAATGCGTCGGCGGGCACACCCGTCCCGCTGTCGTCGACGGTGATGACCGCCACCGGCCCCTCCGAACGGCACTTGAGCCGCACCCAGCCCCCCCGGAGCGTGGCGTCCAGCGCGTTGAGGACAACGTTGACCAGAACTTGTTGGAGGCGCCCCTCGTCGCCGGTGACCGCCAGATCCTCTCGGCACTCGCTTTCATAGGCAATGCCACGTTGCTCGGCATCTCCCCGCAACAGCGATGACACCCGCTGAACCAATGGGCCAATCGACACCGTCCGCGGCGTGAACGCGACCGGACGGGCGAACTGCAGGAAGTCCTCCAGAATGTGGTCGAGCCGGCGAATCTCGTCCCGCACCAGCAACAAGGGTTCGGTCAGATTCTTCTGCAGGTCGGCGGGCAGCTTCTTCACCCGCCGCTCCAGGACGTTGAGCTGCAACGCCGCGGCATTGAGCGGATTGCGGATTTCGTGGGAGAGGCCCGCGGTCAGTGTTCCAACCGCGGCCAGCTTTTCGGCCACCTGGGTGCGGCGCGCGAGTTCAATCTTCTCCCGCTGTAGGCGCACGTGGCGCATGGCCTGCTGCACGGTCATCAGCAGGTCGGGCGTGGCGCACGGCTTCATGAGGTAAGCAAAGGCCCCGGCGCGAACAGAAGCCGCAGCAGATTCAACAGTGGCGTGGCCGGTGAGCAGGATGACTTCGCTGCCGGGCTGGAGTTCCTTGATCTCCCGGGCCAACTGCCCCCCTTCGCCATCGGGAAGGTGCAAGTCCACCAAGGCGACGTCGAGGCCCTTGGCGGCTTCCAGCCGAGCCTCGGCGCACGACGCGGCGGCGCTCACCTCCGTCCCCTCCGCGGCGAGAATCTCGATCAGATTCTCCACCAGGGCCGCGTTGTCGTCCACCACCAGGATGCGGGCGCTTTCGGGTGAAGGCATCATCGACTCCACCTAACCGGGTACCGGTTGCTGCCGTTTCAACTCAGCCACCAGCTCGCCGGGGTCAAATGGCTTCTTGAACAGGCGGCGCGCTGGGAGCGGGGGCGTCAGGTCGTGGCCGGTGACCACGTAGAGTGGAAGCCCCGGGAATCGCTCCGCCAGCCGCGTCATCGCTTCGCCGTCCCCTCCCCCGGGGATCCGCAGGTCCACCACCGCCGCAAGGGGGGACAAGGCGCCCAGCGCGCGCGTCTCCAACAGCGAGCTGGCGTGAATGGTGGTGAAGCCGTGGGTTTGAAGCACCTCGGTGACGTTGTCGGCGAACGCCGCATCGTCTTCCACCAGCACGACCAGGGAGTTGCGGCGCGCCGATCCCAACAGGTTCATCAAGTGCCCCATGTCCAACGGTTTGCCGAGCACCGCCAGGAGCCCTTCGCTGCGCGCGGTCTTGAGGTCGTCTGCGGCGCTGTACGCCGTCACCAAGATGGCCGGCAATCCGGGGTCAAGCTGGCGAATCCGGTGCACCAGCTCAGCGCCGCTCATCCGAGGCATTCGCATGTCCGTCAGCAGGGCGTCAAAGCGACCCCGGCCGACCTCCTCCAACGCTGTTTCGCCGTCGCGCGCGAGTCTCACCTCGTGTCCTCGGTCGACCAGAATCTCGGCGAGGTTTTCACCGAAGGCTTCGTTGTCATCCACGACGAGATATCGAGACATGGCTGCCGTCCCTAAGCAGGCAATCGAACGACGAAGCAAGCCCCGGAGGGTTCCAGGGCCTGGTACCGGACGCTGCCCCCATGCCGCTCGACAATACGCTTCACCAAGGCCAGACCCAACCCAATCCCCTTCGCTTTGGTGGTGATCAGCGGCTCGAACAGGCGTGCGCGCACGGACGGGTCGACGCCTGGCCCGTCGTCTTCCACCCTGACTTCGACCCCGCCCTCGACCCGGGCGGCGCGCACCCGCACCCGGCCATGCGCGCCCGTGGCTTGCACCGCGTTCTCCACCAAATTGCTGAACACCTGCCCGAGCTGAACCGCGTCGGCGGCAACGGGCGCGAGCGGGGCTGGAATGTCGAAGGTGACCACATCGCGCTCAGCGCGGTTCGCCGCCGCGACGACGCCCTGCAGCAGTGCGTTTAGATCCACCGATTCCGGAGTGAGAGGCCGGTCCCGAATCATGTCGAGCAGCTTGGTGATGATGTCGTTGGCGAGCGAGATTTGCTCCTGGATGCGTCCCACGTGCTTGGCGGCCCGCTCGTCGCCGGTCAGCCGACCCTTCAGGATGTAGAGCGACGACTCCATTACCCCCAGGGGGTTTCGCAACTCGTGGCCGATCGACCCGACCAACTGTCCAAAGGTTGATAGGCGCTCCACCCGAGCCTGCTGCGAAAGCAAATCCTCCCGATATGTGTGCAGCATGATCGCGAGTTCCAGGTCCAGGATCTTGCCGATGGCCGCGTGCGCCGCCGACCGTTCCGCGGGCGATTCCCGGTAGGCGCGATCGACCACGCCTTCGAACTCCTGGCGAATGACGTTCATCGCCCCCAGCATGTAGTGCTGCGGCAAAGCGATGCGGACATGCTTGCGGCCAATGCGCGCCCGGCGTTCGTAGTAGTCCGCATCCCAGGGCCCATGGAGCAGCGAGTCCATCCACGCCACCAGCGTCTGCTTGAGGTGGCCAACCTGCGATTCGTTCTGCAGCGCCTTCCGGGCTTCCTCGTGCTTCAAAATCCGGTCGTAGAACACTTCGGAGATGCGTTGAAACTCGGGTTGTGCCGCCGGGCGCAGGGCGCGCAAGACCCGCTCATCCGGGCCGCCAAAGCCGATGTACCGCTTGAGCTCGTCGAGCAACGTCTCTGCCACAGCGGCCGAACGTACTGCCGCCCCGGTTGGAGGAGCAACGAATCGTGCAGGGGCAATGCCAGGCACCAGCGAGGAGGCGGATCCCTTCCCGAATCCCGCACCGCTTGCGCCTTGGGGCGGGCGCCGGCAAATCCTGCGCCCGGTGGGCAGACCTTAAGCCTTGATGCGCTTCATTTCGGGATCGTAGAGGGGCTTGATGGACGCAATCGCCGGGTACCGACGCCCGGCGATGTCCACCTCCCATTGGCCGGATTCCACGTAGCGGGCGTCAATGGGTTCCCCCGCGTCCACCATCACCAAACCCACCGCGCCTCCCACGGTAAAGCCGTAAGAGCCGGCGCGAACGTAGCCCACGGGCTTGCCGCTCCGGTGAACGACCTCGGCATGGAACAGCTGCGGTTCAGGGTCCTTGACCAGAACCTGGAGCAGGCGCCGCTTCAGGGGCCCGGCCGCCTTGAGGCGGGCGATGGCGTCTTTGCCAACGAAGCCCCCCGGCTTGTTCATGTCCACGGCAAAGCCCAGTCCAGCCTCGAGCGGGTTGTCGGTGTTGTCGATGTCGTGGCCGTAGTCGCGGTAGCCCTTTTCCATGCGCAAGCTGTTCAGAGCCTTCAGGCCGGCGTGCAAGAGGCCCAGCCCTTCCCCCGCCTTCACCAGCCGGTCGTACACATGGGTGGCTTGCTCAGCGGAGATGTACAGCTCGTAGCCCAGCTCGCCCAAGTAGGTGATGCGAATGCAAAGCACCCGGGCATACCCAATGTCGATTTCTCGCGCGGCCCGAAACGGAAAGGCGTCATTGGACACGTCGGCGGTGGTGACCCGCGACAGGAGTTCGCGCGAGCGCGGCCCCTGCACGTTGATTTGCGCATAGCCGGAGGTGACGTCGGTGACGAATGCGTGGTCCTCCTCGCGGATGTGCCGGCGCATCCAGGTTTCCGCGTGGCGGTGCATGGTGTCAGTGACCACCACCCAGTACCGTTCGTCGTTGAGCTTGGTGACGGTCAGGTCCGCCTCCAGGCGGCCGGTCTCGTTGAGCCACTGGGTATAGGTAATTTGTCCCGAGGCCCCGTCCACGTGGTTGGCCGAAATGTGGTTGAGCACCCGCCCGGCATCGCGCCCTTGCACCAGGAACTTGGACATGAACGACATGTCCATCAGGATGACCGCGTTGCGCGCGGCCTCGTGCTCGGCCTTCCAGTAGGGGAACCAGTTCTGCCGCCCCCACGAGAGCTTTTCCACGACCGGGGCCTGCCCCGCAGGCGCGTACCAGTCGGCGCCTTCCCATCCGCTGACATCCTTGAAATACGCGCCGCGCGCGGCCAGCCGGTGGTGAATGGGAGAACACTTGGCCCCCCGCGCCGTCTGCGGGGACAAGGTGGGGTAGTGGGTCTTGTAGACCATTCCCAGGGACTCCACCGTGCGCTCCCGGCGGTACTCCGGGTTGAGCTGATAGCGGTGCAAGCGGTCGATGTTGAAGCCGGTGACGTCGACGTCGGCGGTGCCGTTGATAATCCAGTGGGCGAGCACCCGGCCCATTCCCCCGCCGGTCAGAATGCCGATGGAATTGAGGCCGGCCGCGACGAAGTAGTTCCGTAGCTCGGGCGCCTCCCCTACGACCGGACGCAGATCGGGGGTGAAGCTTTCGGGGCCGCAGAAGAACTTCTTGATGCCGACGTTGAGCAACGCCGGCACGCGCGACATGGCCTTTTCCACGTAGGGTGCCATCCGCTCCATGTCTGGTTGGATTTCGCCGAACGAAAAGCTGGGCGGAATGCCTTCAATCTTCCAGGGCGCGCAGACCGGCTCGAACAGCCCCACCATCAAGCCACCGCCTTCCTCGCGGTAATAGCCGTAGCAGGAGGGATCTTCGAGGACGGGCCAAGTCCGCTGAACTTCCTTCATCTCTTCGGTAATCAGGTAGTAGTGCTCGGCCGCCTGATTGGGAATGACCAACCCGGCTTGCTCCCCCAACTCGCGGGCCCACATGCCGGCGCAGTTCACCACCACCTCTGCTTGGATGTCGCCGTGCGGCGTCTTGACTCCCGCCACCCGCCCCCGCTGGGTCAACAGCCCGGTGGCGGGGACGCCCTCCAGAATGCGCGCCCCCTTCAGCCGCGCCCCCTTGGCGAGCGCCATGGTGACGTCCACCGGGTTCACGCGGCCGTCCTCTTTGACGTAGAAGCCCGCCAGAACGTCATCCACTCGGGCGAGGGGAAACAGTTCCTTCACCTGTGCAGGCGACAGCTCCTGCACATCCACGCCGCACACGCGATTGAAGGCGGAAACCCGACGGTACTCCTCGAGACGGTCCGGATCGGACGCCACCTCGATAAAACCCACCGGCCGAAAACCGGTGTCCTGACCGGTCTCACTTTCAAGTCGGGCATAAAGATCGCGCGTGTACTTACGCATCTCAGTCGACGTCTCGGATGTCGAGCCAAACGTGACCATCAGCCCCGCAGAATGCCAGGTCGTTCCCGACGTGAGCCGATCTCGCTCCAGCAGGACGACGTCTTTCCAACCCATGTGGGCCAGGTGGTAAGCGACCGAGCAGCCGATGACGCCGCCCCCAATGACCACCACCCTGGCCCGATCCGGCACGTTGACGTTCGACATTCGCGCCCGGCAGGAGTCGAACCTGCGACCTTCGGATTCGAAGTCCGACGCTCTATCCAGTTGAGCTACGGGCGCATCAGGTGAGAGGGCGATCTACCGGGCTTGAACCGGTAACCCCCGGAGCCACAGTCCGGTGCTCTGCCAGTTGAGCTAAGATCGCCAAGAAGCCTTGCGACCTGAGTAGGTAGTCGAAAACCTCATGCCGTTCAAGGACGCGAACCATTCGCCTCGGACTGGTGTTAGAGAGCGCGCATGTTTCCCTGGAAAACGCCCGCTGCACTTGCCACCCTGTGCGCCGTGACCGCCTGCAGCCACGTCGAGACCGCGGGCCGCTCCACGTCCCCTGACGGCCTGACCCGCATCACGCCTGCCTTGCTGGAGCACCGACTGACGCCAGAGGAGCTGACGGCCGCCTGCGAAGCCGCGGAAAAGCGGGCCGATGCTCGGCTCGCCGACTTGGTCGCGCTCGCCGACGCACAGCGTACCTTCCAGAACACCTTCGCGGCGTTCGAGGGCATCGTCGTCGACTACAACGACGCCGCCGCGCGCCTCGCCTTCATGAAGGACGTCCACCCTGACGGCCCGGTGCGCGCCGCTGGAGCTGCCTGCGAACAGCGTCAGCACCAGTACTTGGTCGCCCTCGGCGCCCGCAAGGACCTCTATCGGGCCGTTCGGGCGGCGCGCGAGCGGATCGACCTGAGCACCTTGGAGCCGGCGGAGCGGCGCCTGGTGGAGTTCACCCTGCGCGATTTCCGCCGCAACGGCCTCGAATTGTCGGACGCGGACTTGAAGAAGCTGGTGGCATTGCGGACTCGCATCGCCGAGCTGGAAACAAAGTTCGAATCCCACTTGGATGAGAACAAGGACTCGGTCCAGGTGACGCTCGCCGAGTTGGACGGGTTGCCGCAGGATTTCATCAAGCGTTTGGCGCGCGGTGCCAACGGCCAATACGTCATCACCATGCAGTACCCGGATTACTACCCGTTCATGGAATCCGCTCGAAACGAGGCGGCGCGAAAGCGGGTGTACCTCGCGTTCGACACCCGCGCTGCGGAGCAGAACTTGCCTTTGCTGACCGAGGCTGTCGCGCTTCGAGATCAGGCAGCCAAGCTCCTCGGTTACGCCAGCCACGTGGACTTCACCACCGAGCCCCGCATGGCGAAGAGCGCCGCCACGGTGGCCGCGTTTCTCTCCCGGTTGCGCGGCAACTTGAAGCCGGGACATGAGTCACTGCTCAAGGCGATGGGCGCGCTCAAGGTCCAAGAGACCCACGACCCCAAAGCTCGCCTTGAGATTTGGGATTGGCGCTACTACTTGCGTGAGCTGAGGGAGAAGGACAGCTCGGTCGACGAAGAGGAAGTGCGCAGCTACTTCCCGGCGGATGTGGTGGTGGCGGGGATGTTCCAAGTCTACGCGCAGCTTTTCCACGTCGCGTTTCGCGAGGTGCCCCAGGCCGACGTGTGGGCGCCTGGAGTAAAGCTCTACGAAGTCCACGAAGCGCCCGACGGGCCCTTGCTGGCGCAGTTCTACCTGGACCCATTCCCTCGGCCGGGAAAGTACGGCCATGCGGCGATGTTCCCGCTGGGCGCGGCCCGCAGAGTTCCGCAGGGATACCTGCTGCCCATCGAGGCATTGGTCACCAACTTCAATCCCCCCGCCAACGGCCAGCCTTCCATGCTGTCGATGCGGGAAGTGGAGACCCTGTTCCACGAGTTTGGACACATCATGCACGGCGCGCTGACGACGGCGCGCTTTGGCTCACAGTCCGGCGCCAATACCTCCTTGGACTTTGTAGAGGCCCCGTCCCAGATGCTGGAGAACTGGATCTACTCGCCGGAGGTTCTCAAGCTCATCAGCCGCGACCCGAAAGATGCGTCCAAGCCAATGCCCGCGGCGCTGGCCCAGCGCATCGCGAAGGCGCGGACGTTTGACGCCGGTTTTGTCTACATGCGGCAGGTCTACCTGGCGACGCTCGATTTCTCCCTTCACGACGGACGCACTCAGGTCGACCCCTCCGCGCTCGAACACCAGCTCTTTGCGGATATCGTGGAACTGCAGCCCGACCCGGCGGCCCGCGCCGTGGCCTCCTTCGGACACCTGATGGGCGGATACGACGGCGGGTACTACGGGTACCTTTGGAGCAAAGTGTTTGCTGCGGACATGTTCACCCGCTTCGAGGCCGCGGGCGTGCTCGATGCGGCCACCGGACTGGCCTACCGCGACATCATCCTCGCCAGTGGGGATACCGAAGACGCCGACGCACTCCTGCGGCGTTTTCTGGGCCGCGCGCCCAACGACCAGGCCTTTTTGCGACAGATGAACGTAGCCCCGTAAGAGCTAGTTTGAATCGGGGCCGTTCAACCCGTGGGTGTCGCCCCCCGGGGGCAACCCACCGAACGGGTCGCCCGGACCATGGGAACTCGCCGACGGTATCCCAACGACTTTGCGGAAGAGCCAGATGACGGCCCCAACGACCGCAGCCCCCACGAGGACGAACAGCAAGAGCTTGATTCCCGGGTCCATGCACCCACGTTACCACCCGCTGGGCGGGCTCGCACTGCGGCTCTCATCGCTGCGGGTTAAACCAGGACTCGGCCCAGACCAACACCATCCACTAGAGCGCGCCCGCCGCGATTCGAACGCGGGACCCTCGGCTTAGAAGGCCGATGCTCTATCCACCTGAGCTACGGGCACGTAGATTCAACGTACTGTATTTGCGCGCTAAGTTCGAAAGGAACACGAGGCGGGATCGGATACGCATTGTTCCATGCAGGCTTGAACCTTCCAACCCAGGGCACCGATCAAAAGGACCAGCAGGACGACACGTCTGAGGGAAGATCGGGGGCGCGTAGCCGCGGGCGGTAGGGGGTCCAAGGCGGTTCTTTCGTCCTTAGCGCACAACAAGGCGCGTGAGCGAGTGCGCCGGAAAGCTGAAGGTGAAGGGATTCGCCAACGGCACCGAGGACGTCGTGACCGCAACAGCGTTGGGCGCGGCCGGGGAGTTGACGGCGTCGTAGGTGGCGCCGTCCAGGATCTCGGCGGTGATGCTCTTGCCTTGGAGTCGGTTCAGCGCAACCGTGGCAGTCACGTCAGCCGATAAATGCCGATTCACGACGTAGATCCACACCGCGCTCCGCCCTGGGGCCTCGACCGCCACGGCGTCAAGGGAGGGCACGCCTGCGACCGGGACCATGCCGCCAAACGGGACCAGGGCGTCGTACGTCGGCGACCCGTTCACCTGCGAGGGAAGGGACAGCGCCCCGGCGCTCTGAGCGTACAACTGAAAGACGCGGGCATACGGCGTCATTACCGGGCTGGAGTATCCGTCTGCCAGGCTCGTCCGCACCGCGGCCTGGAAAAACGGATTGGTGACGTTGATGTGGTTGGCCATGACCACGCGCGGGTCTGCGATGAGCAGGTTGTAGAGCGTCGCGGAGTAGAGCGCTCCCGCCAGCATGTAGTTTGGCTGCAACTGCTCCATCGCGGTGGCCAAGTCGCTGCTGCAGGGCGTCCAATCCGAGCCGTGCTCCGTGAGCGCTAGGCCCGCATCGCTGCCGCTCGGCGCATACTGTGCGATCTGCTCTTCGATCTGCGTCAGGCGGTAGCGGACGAGCAGGCTGGCTGAAAGTGTCGAGCGCCACGCTTCGTCTTCGGAGACGCCAGCACCCACCCCACCGTCGGTGACGTAGCACTCGGAAACCCAGGATGGCGCGTACCCAATGTGGATGGCGAAGAAGTCGGGCCGCTGTGCTCCGGCAACCACGACACTGTTCCAACTGGCCTGGTCGTTGATGATGGCGCCGATCTGGACGGTCGGGTCGACCGCGCGCAACGAAGCGGCGTAGGCGTTGAAAAGGGCCGCATACTCCGTCGGCGTCTTGTACGCCCCGGCAAGAGCATACGGACCGCCATCTGGCAGGAAGCCAGGGAGGTAGTTCTCGTTGCCGATCTCCCAAAAGCGCGCGCGGACGCCGGCGTCCTGGTAGTGGCGGAGCCAGGCTGCAGCCTCCGCCGCTCCCTCGCTACCGGTGGTCCCCACATTGGGAGTGATGAGCAGATCCGTCTCCAATTCACGCGCCACCTGCGCGAACTCGTCAGGGCCATAGGTGGGGCAGTAGTACGTGTACTGATCTGGCGAGGATTGGAACGGGTCTATCTGCGGCGTGCGCAGGTCAGTCGGCCCAATCGCCTCCTGCCAATGAAAGAAGTCACTCGGAGTGCCGCCGGGATAGCGCAAGAGCTTGAGACCCAGGTTGTCAATGAGCGCCATCAATTCCGGGCGGGCCGTTCCGCCGTCCAGGCCCGCGCAGCTCGCAGTGGATGGCGTGTCCCACAGCCAAGTGCCCGAATTGAGGTTTGGCATCTGATCCCCAAAGAGCGTCCCCGGCACGACGCGACGCGGGCGTGTGGGGTCCACGAAGATGCACACGCCGCTATCGGGACAGCCCACTGCGCTGCCCTGCAACGCCAGGCCGTCGGCCCCCGCATCGGGGGAGCCCCCATCCGAGAGCGCAAGTGGAACCTTCAGACAGCTCGCCGTCAGCATCAGCACCGCCGTGGTCAACGCCTGTCGATGCATCGATCCTCCAGAAGGCCCTCCTCCTAAGCAAGGCGTCTGCCAGATGATTGTCTTTGAATTCTCAGTGCTTCCCAGTGGCCAGCGCACTCATCGGCAACCGAGATGGGCTGCGAGTGTCTTATGAGTGCACTTTCGGTCCCCCAAGTCGCTTGGCGCCGGCACTGCCGATGCAGGGTCACCTCCTTCGAGGACCTCACCATGCGACCTACCTTCCTGATGATCCAAGCTGTGCTGTGCACCGTTGGCGCTGGGGCCACACCCCCGACGCCTGCCGGCGGGCGACCCCAGTCAGCCCGAACCCCATTGGCCAGCAGCGTCAAGGCGGCGCTCCACACCCGCATGGCCGGCCACGAGGACGACATGGCGGGTCTCGTACACGCGGTCGTTCTGCTTCAGTACGAAGCCGCCGCCAGGACGGCCCACCGCATTGCGGCTGAGCCCAAACTGGCTCGCGCCTTCGGCGACGATCTCAGCTCCGTCAACGCGGAAATCCCGCTTCGCTTCTTCGAACTGCAGGACAACCTCGGCCAGCGCGCCTCTGCCTTGGAGGCGGCCGCGCTCGCCCGGGACGACGCCGCGCTCGCGGAGGCCTACGGGCGCCTGGCCGCCGCCTGCGTGGCGTGCCATTCCGCCTACCTCACCCGAGAGGGACCGGACGCTACCGCACGATGAGCACAGGGCAGTGCGCCACGTGCGCCACGCGATCCGCCACGCTGCCCAGCAACAGCCGAGCGATGGCACCTCGGCTATGACTCCCCACCACCACCATCGCCGCCTTGCGCTCCTCGGCCAGCTGCGACAGCATTTCCGCGGGCAAACCTCGAGTGATGACTTGCTCCGCGGAGGGCTGCTTGATGACATCGGCGGCCCGCCTCAATTCCTTGACGCCAGCGTCCTTGAGTTCCTCGTAAAGGTCGGGCGGCAGGAGCATCCACTCGGCGCCCGCTGCGATCGGCGGCACCACGTACACCAGAATCAACTTGGCCTGGCATGCCACCGCCAGGTCCGCCGCCATTCGCGCCGCCTTCATCGCCTGTTCCGATCCGTCGACCCCGACCAGAATTGGGTTCATGAGAAGGCCTCCAACTCCCTCGCCTGCAACCCTCGCGCCGACGGCCGCTCGCTGCGGCCGGGAAGGCAGGGGCGCAGCCTCTGCGCGCGATAGGCGGAGCCCCGCAGGGCCTGCGCGGCGCGCGCGGCCCCGCTGAACCTCACGAGCCCAGGTGCAGGGTCGTCGCGGCAGGCTTGCCCTTGTCGAGGATCGCCTGGGCTTTATAGACGTCTGCGGCGGTCCCATGGACGACCAGGAGGAACTTGTCCGCTTTGATCGCGGTTTCGTACTTGAGGACGCTGTCCTTGGGAATGCCCATGTTGAACATGGCGGCGCCCAGAGCGCTCAGCCCTCCGACCACGACCGCGCCCTTCAGTGCACCAGCGAGCCAGGCGACGACTGGACCCGCAAGGATCAGCGGGCCGATGCCCGGGATGAAGAAGAAGGCGCTTCCAAACAGCATGCCCCACAGGCCGCCCCAGAAGGCCCCGCTCTTGCCCCAGGCCATCATGCGGTCGCCGGTGTTGTAGTAGCCCACCACGCTGTCTTCGGTGTGGTAGCCCTTTCCGACAATCGACAACGTCCTCATGTTGAAGCCTGACTGTTGAAGGTCCCGCACCGCCGCCTCGGCCATGACGTGCGTGTCGTAGATGGCGACTGCTGCAGTGTCGGCCGCGGCTTTGGATGGTCCGAGCGCGGTCTCAGGTTGCTTACCTTTGCCGGCTCTGGCTTCTCCAACTGAGTTGTTCATGTCGATGCTCCTGGGTTGTGAGTGAACGACGCACGCGCCGCGTAGCTCGGCGGGGTCGTACCCAACATGAGGAAATGCCGATGGTGCTCGTCGCAAATTTCTCATTTCTTCGATCGGCGGAGCGGCCGTACGAGAAGGGCCGGAGGTCCCATGATCGAACCCAAGAACGACGAACGTCGAACCGAGTACCTAACGCGCGACCGAATCCTCAAGATGCTGTCCGACGATGAAGTGGCACGAGTCAGTGCCGCAGAAGGCACGGCGCGACTGAAGGACGGCGAGGAGTACCTGGACTTGGACCACCTCGAACGAGGCGTCCAGGAAGCTCGCAATGGAACGGCGGTAAGCCTCGGCGGAGCCTTGCCCAAGAGCGCCGTCCAGGAAGCGACCTGGACCCGCATTCTGGGCCAGCTCCCCATGCCTCGAGCGGTGACGGCGCACCTTCGCCCGTGAGCCGGGACGATGCACGCCGCAAGTCGTTGGAGCGCTTTCGCGACGAGTACGTCGGCTACCTGTCACACGACCTGAAGAATCCCCTGTCCGTCATCGTCCTGCAGGGGCGCTTCTTGGCGAAGAGGCTCGCCGAGCGCGGGCTCGGCGAGGAAGGCAGAGCCGCAGAGGTCATTTCGCAGAGCGCCGCGGTCATTGACCGGCTGGTGCGCGAGCTGCTGGAAATGGCCTATCTCGAAGAGGATCATGTTCAGCTCCGCCGCGTCCCCACTGACCTTGGCGCATTCCTGAAGGCAGTGCTCGAACGAGCGCTCTCGACGCCGGACCGAGACAAGGTCAAGCTGGTGGTGCGCGATGCAGCGACCGCCGCCATCGACCCCGTCCGCATCGAGCGCGTGGTCGTCAACCTGGTTCAAAACGCTCTGAAGTACGCGCCTCTTTCGCTGCTTGAAGTCCGCGTGGAGGTTCGAGCGGCGATGGCGGTCATTTCGGTCGTGGATGGGGGCCCGGGACTGAGCAAAGAAGAGGCGAGTTTCGTCTTTGACAAGTACCGCCGCGCCCCATCTGCCGGGAAGAGGGACGGCTTGGGCCTAGGGCTCTACATCTGTCAGAAGATTGTCGAGGCGCACGGAGGAAGCATTGGTGTGAGCAGCACGCCTGGGCGCGGCTCGACCTTCTCCTTCGAGGTGCCCCTCGCCAATGCACAGGACGTACTGCCTGCTCCCGCTGGCCCGGAGCAGACAGCGCACGCGCTCCCGACTCTCTTTCGAGGCGCCCGCGTCCTGATCGTAGACGATGAAGCAAACGCCGTGACGGCCTTGGCCGAACTTCTGCGCGACGAGGGGCTGGTCGTCACCGCGGCCACGGGCGGCCAGGAGGCTCTGGGCGCACTGACCGCGCAATCCCCCGATGCCGTGGTCTTGGACTTCGAGATGCCCCACATGAGCGGCGCCGTCTTGCTGCAGCGAATTCGAGCGCGCTTCCCCCGCGTCCCCGCCGTGTTCATGACCGGCTATCTGGCGCGTCACGAGGGGATTGGAGAGGCCTGTGCCGCGGCGGGAGCCGCGTACCTGCCGAAACCGGTCGACGTCGCGGAACTCCTGCAGACGTTGGGGCGAATCGTTCCGCCGCGGGCAGGCGCTTACCCCTAGAGGCGCTTGCCGGCCATCGGCCTTGAAGGCAGGGGCATGCCGTCGGGAAGTTCCATCACTTCGACGCCCGGTGGGTTGACGGGCAGGCGAAACAGCCTCTGGTAGGTCGCGAGCCTGCTGGCAAAGACCTTGTCATCGCGCCCGGCATAGAGGGTCACTTGCTTGGCGGCCGCCTCGCCGTGCCAAAGGACAATCTGCTTCACCTCGCGCGTGCCGAGAAATCCGGGCTCACGACTGACCGGCGTCAGCAGCGCGACGTACTCCGACAGCGGGGCTTCGGAGGCTTGGGTTCGAAACATGTGGCGAAAGCGCAGCGCCACGGCCTGGGCCGTGATCTCCCAGCTGATGCGACAGCGGGCCGTGTAGATCATGGCGTACAGCATCAGCAGCCCCACTGCCATGAACAGCAGCGCCAGTCCGTTGAGCGGCGTCCGGGTATCGAGCGTGTAGGCGACCGGAAGAACGAGAAGCAGCGTGACGCCCACGGCGAGCGGCACAACGGACCGCGCGTAGGGCCGCAGCGAGTGGCGCAGGGGGAGGCGCTCTCCCATGTCAACCCGCGGGATCTTTTGCATCCTGCAGCAAATCCTACCCCACATGCGGCGATGAGAATTGCCTTCCGGAACGCGCCAACGCCTTGCAAGCTGACGAAAGTGATGACCCTCCAAAATCTCGCGCCTGGGCGCGATATTCCTCGTCGGCGGCGCATTCCTTCTCGGTTCCTGCACCGGCACGGCCGGCACCAATGGCCCGGGCAGCGGAAACTCCGTCCCCCGATGCGGGAGGTTCACGTGCACTCTCGCCTCGCACCTGTACTGCTTCGGGATCGACCACACCACCGCCCTCTCCCTTCCCGTGCCGACCTCGCACCGGATGTTCGTTTCCACGAGTTGGACTGCGGGCGCGGGCATCACCGATGCCGACAGTCACTGCCAAGCGGACGCCGCTGACGCAGGGCTCGCCGGAACGTTCAAGGCTCTCTTGTCGACCGGCACTGCCACGGCCGCATCTCGCTTCACTCCGGCGCACTGGTACCGGCTGGACGGCGTGGACGTCGGCGATTTGACCTCGGACTCGGCGCTGGGCCCGCCGCTGCTCAACATCAGCGGCGCCTATGGCACGCCGACGTATGTCATGACCGGCTCGACGTCACCTCAGATCGCGCTACCCCCAAGCCCGTACAACTGTGTGGACTGGACCGACGCGGGGACCGGCCTACTCACCTACGTGGGGAACGAAACGTACGCCAGCTCGATCTACTTCTACCAATACCTCACGGCGTGCACCGGATCGGTCTATTGCCTGGAGCAGTAGGGCGCAGCTACTTTCCAGCGACTTCGCCGCAATAGAAAGTGGTCTTGCTGTAGGGCTCGCCCGGGAAGCGCTCGAAGACGCTCTTCCCGTCACTGCCCAGGTAGACCTTTGCGCTCGGGAACTCCCCGCCGATGGCGAAGAACGGTGTTTGCGTGCCAACGAGCTTAAGCTTCTCCTTGGCCAGAGCCGACTTCGGACTCACTTCCGTGCAGGCCTCTCCTCGCTGACGAACGGCCTGAAGCGCTTGACGGATGGTCGCTTGCGGAATGGTGGAGGCAGACATGGCGAGGCTCCTTGGAAGAGGTGCGGATCTAACGAGGGGTTGTCGCCGACCCCGCTAGGCAAGTTGCCTGTGGTCAATTGTATCGACTCTTTGCATCAAGCTGGGCGAGCTAGCGCCGAAGGGGTGCCGTCTCGTACCGCTGGTCCCGGTTGCTCCACAGCTTCTGTTGCGCGTAGCCGTTGACGAACTCAAAGGACTGCTGCAACGGCAGTTGGGTGATTGCGAGATCCCCAATTTCGCCCAAGCGCTTGTCGTACCAGGCCGTTCCGTGATGCTCGACATCGGGGTCGGTCACGGCCTCGGCCCACTCGTGCGACAGGGTGACCGTGATCGCATCGCGAGCACGCCCGTTGAAATTGATGCCGTTGCGCCCCAGAGAGCCCGAGTAGGCGATTGCGGCGTAGTAGACGGGTCGCCCGGCGTGGTCGAGGAAGCTGCCGTGGTATCCCGCCATGCCCTTGAGCGATGTCGTCCCTTGGCCGTCGCCCAGGATGACGCCGGGGGGCAGCAGGACGGAATAGATGCGCTGCGGGTCGCGGTCGAGCCTTTGTCTTCGAACGTGGTCCATGACGAGCTCACGGACGGTTCCCCGATTCACGAAACGCGGGGCCACACCATCGATCACCCGCGTCCCGGCGAAGCGTGCCGGCCCTGCCCCGTATTGCGCCAGCACACCTTGCACGGGGCTTTGTTCATAGGTCCGAGCAAAGCCGTCGATGTGTTGCCGCTCGCTCGCGCCGCGTTCGGTGCGCCAGTAGCTTCCCAGGTAAAGCATGGACAGCGAGGGACGGGTGAGAACCTTGCCCCCCATGTTTTTCAGGTTTGGCGCGATCGCCGGCCCTGCGGCACCGGCACCGACCCGCGCGCGAACGGGCTCGGCGCGCCTCTCGAGACCTGCCCTCAGCAACATGGACCGCTCCGTCGCATGACGAATTATCGGAGGAGCACCGGCCTCGTTGACTCACGCGTAAGACATTGAAACTCCAAGGCCGCAGCTCTCGCGCTCACTCTGCGAAAGCTGCGGCCGGTTGGGCAGTCGGGGCGACAGGATTCGAACCTGCGACCTCCTGCGCCCAAGGCAGGCGCGCTACCAGGCTGCGCTACGCCCCGATTTCGCGCTCCCTCTTAGGCTTGATGCCAGCCCACGGCAAGCGCTGGCCGAAGCTTCGCGAAGGCGCGGGCCCGGTGGGAAACGGTGGCCTTCTCCTCGCGGGTCAGCTCGGCCATGGTCCGGCCGTCAGGCAACTCGAACACCGGATCGTACCCGAAGCCGTGAACGCCTCGCGGCGCCCGGGCAATCGCTCCGCGACACTCCCCTTCCACTTCCACCAGGTCCCCACCGGGGGCAGCCAGGCACAGCGCGCACTGGAACGCGGCGCCGCGCAGTTCCGGCGGGACGCGCCGAAGTGCCTCCAATAGCTTCTGCACCCGGTCGGCGTCGGTGCCCGGCGCGTAACGCGCGGAACGAACGCCAGGCTCGCCGTTGAGGGCGTCGACGCAGAGCCCTGAATCGTCCGCCAGCGCGAGCAGCCCCGATGCCCGCGCGGCCGACACCGCCTTCTTGCGGGCGTTCTGGGCGAAGGTGGCCCCGTCCTCCTCCACTTCGGGAAGGCGAACGTCAGCCGCTGACACCACGACCGTTCCCGCGGGCGCCAGGGCACGGAGCTCCGCCAGCTTCCCGGGGTTGGTGGTCGCGAAGAGCAGCTTCACGCCGACAGGGTGGCCTTTTGCGCCTCGGTCAGCAGTCGAATCGCGCCCAGGCCGGCGTCCAGCATCGCGTCCAGTTGCTTGCGCTCGAACGTCTTGTGCTCGGCTGTTCCCTGAATTTCGACCAGCCGCCCGTCGCCGGTCGCCACGATGTTCATGTCCACCTCGGCGGTGGAGTCTTCGGCGTAGTCGAGATCGACCAGGATTTCGCCCTTCACCAGCCCGACCGACACTGCCGCCACCGGCGTCAGCGCGGGCAAGGTGCTCAGCAGCTTCTTCTTCTGGAGGGATCGAAGCGCCAAGGAGAGCGCCACGTAGGCCCCGGTGATCGAAGCGGTGCGCGTTCCGCCGTCGGCTTGGAGCACGTCGCAGTCGAGGGTGAAGGTGCGCACACCCAACTTGGTCGGGTCCACCGCGGCGCGCATCGAGCGGCCGATCAATCGCTGGATTTCCAAGGTCCTCCCGCCTTGCTTGCCCTTCGCGGCTTCGCGCGGAGAACGGGTGTTGGTGGACCGGGGGAGCATGCCGTACTCGGCCGTCACCCAGCCGGCCCCAGTGCCCATCACGTGGGGGGGCACCTTTTCCTCCACCGAGCAGGTGACCAGCACCTTGGTGTTTCCAAACTCCACCTGGGCAGATCCTTCCGCGTGCATCGACACGTTGGGGGTCAGTTTGACGGGGCGCATCTCTGACGGGCTGCGACTGAAAGACCGCATGGGCAACCTCCAAAGGAGGCGTCCTTAGCACGTTTACGGGATGCCGCCGTCGGGGCTCTTGGCCAGGTCTCGGGTTCGCATCTGTTCCAAGAAGGTCCGGGCTCCCCCGGCAATTGCCTCCGCCAGGGTGTCCTCGTAGTCGGCGTCGGCCAGCCGCTTTCCTTCCTTGGGGTGAGAAATGAACCCTACCTCGACCAGGATGGCCGGCGCCTCCACGCCCATCAGTACGTAGAAGGGCGCCTGCTGAACGCCCCGGTCAATCGCGCCGGTGGCGGAGATGAGCTTTTGGTGGACCGCGTAGGCGAGTCGGGACGAGTCCACGTGCGCCTCGGACCTCTGCAGGTCCGCCAGAATGAAAGAGAGCGTGTCGTCATGCGACGCGGCCGCCGCCCGGGGCGACTCCGCATTCTCCCGGTCCGCCGTTTTTCGGGCTTCGTCATCGGAGGCGTTGGCGGACAAGAAGAAGGTCTCGATGCCCTCGGTGCGCTCCCGCTGACGCTGGGTGGGCATGGAGTTGGCATGGACCGAGACGAACAATTCGGGCCGCTGGCGGTTGGCGTAGGCCACCCGTTCGCTTAAATGCAGCAGGCCGTCCCGCTCCCGCGTCAGGTGAACCACGACCTCGCCCGACTTTTCCAAGGCGCCCTTCACCTTTCGGGCAATGCGAAGGGAAATGTCCTTTTCCTTCACGTTGTCGGGGCCCAGCGCCCCCTCCTGCGAGCCGCCGTGCCCGGGGTCCACCACGACCACGAGCGGGGGCGCTTGTCCAAACGCCCTTGCCGCCAAGCAGACCGCGGCCGCGGTCGCCGCCGCCCATGCGCGCCACCTCATGGCGAGGGGCCTACGTCAATGCCGGGGCGACCTCGGACCAGCTCGCCAATGCAGGCCCCGGAAACACTCCGGCGGCGTAAGGCGCGCAAGGCGGTGGGCAGCGCGGCGCGCGGCACTGCTGCAAGCAACCCGCCGTTGGTCTGTGCGTCTGCCAGAAGCATGCGAGCCGCTGGAGGAATCCCGCGGGTCAGACGTACCCGCGGCTCGACGAAGGACCAATTGGAACGCGTCCCGCCGGGGATGATGTCCGCCTCGGCCAGCGCCCCCACCCCTTCGAGGAAGGGCACCCGGTCCAGGAACACCCGCGCCCGAAGTCCGGAGCCCTGCGCCATTTCCAGCAGGTGGCCCAACAGGCCAAAGCCGGTCACGTCGGTGAGCGCGTGGACCTTGAAACGGCCCGAGGCGAAGACTTCCCCGGCGGCTTGGTTGAGTTCGGACATCAACGCCACCGCCCGCCGGGTGAGCGAGCGAGAAGCCCGCCCTTGCTTGATGGCGGTGCTGGCGATGCCCGTTCCCAGCGGTTTGGTGAGCACCAGGACGTCCCCGGCCTTGCCCCCCGCGTTGGTGAGGATGCGGCGGGGATGCACCACGCCGGTGACCGCCATTCCGTACTTCGGCTCGGGGTCTCGAATCGAATGGCCGCCGAGGATCGAGATTCCGGCTTCCGCCGCCTTGCTCTGACCTCCCGCCAAGATGCGGGAAAGGATGGAACGCGGCAGTTCATCCGGGAAGCCAACCAGGTTGAGGGCAAACAGCGGCTTGGCCCCCATCGCCCAAATGTCCGAAAGGGCGTTGGCGGCTGCGATCTGACCGAAGGAAAACGGGTCGTCTACCACCGGGGGGAAGAAGTCGACCGTCTCCACCACCGCCAGGGACGCGGTCAAACGGTACACCGCGGCGTCGTCGCGCGTTCCATAGCCAACGAGCGCGCGCGGGTCCCGGCCAGTCTTCAGATGGCGCAACACGTGCGCCAAGTCCGCGGGGCGGATCTTCGCGGCTCAACCCGCGCAGTGGCTGAGCGTGGTCAGCCGGGGCAATGCCTTGGTCATGGGGCTACTCTACGCGGAGCGCAGGTACTCGCGCTTGATCAAGCTGACCAGAATCTCCGCCGCCTGAACGTCATCTTTGTCGCTGTGGTCCAGAACGCCAGCGACGCTGCCGAAGTTGTGCACCAGTTGGATGACGTCCAGTTCTTCGGGCTTCAGGTCGTGCAGG
>Ga0075030_100001497_pt1 | contig 21027 bp, 16 predicted proteins | sample LitLauG_LLR_2012_FD_71393 | JGI IMG/M metagenome (GOLD analysis project Ga0075030, IMG submission 71393) | Freshwater sediment microbial communities from Pennsylvania, USA - Little Laurel Run_MetaG_LLR_2012 | ecosystem: Environmental > Aquatic > Freshwater > Creek > Sediment | place: USA...
CGACAACCGGGCCTCAATCAGCTTCGGGTCGAGCGAGTCGAATTCGTTGGGCGTGATCGGACGCCACCCGGGAATACGCTGGTTTGCAGCGTTACTCTTTTCGTAAGAGCTACAAGCCCGATTCCATTGCGCTTCCCGCTGCGTTGCCGACTCGCGTGCCAGAGCCGTGTATGCCTCACCCATGTCGTAATAGACATTAACGACGGTGTAGAGCGCTTCGAGGTTCGGTTTGTCACCGCCGGAAAGAGGCTCGCATAAAACCAGCGCCTTCTGATCTTCGACCAGGGCATCGTCGATCTTGCCACGTTGCTGGTAAATGCGGGCGATTCGATGCTGTGTGCCCGCCAGACTCAGACAGTCTTCGACATCGGTTGGGTCGGATTGGCAGATAGCAAGGTAACTATCTCGCACCATCAGGTAATTGCTCAGAGCTCCACTGAGGTCCGCGCCTTTCTCAAGGGCTCCAGCCAGCCAGAGCCTCAACGTTAATTCCAGCCCCTTGGTTCTCGAGTCTTGCAGCCGCGTATCGGCCAGCTCCGCCAGGCCACGGCGCAACGATTCCAGAGATTCGGGCACATGCCCAGCCCGCCACAAAGCGTGTCCCAATGTCGCGCGGGAGGCAGCGAGGTCAACTCGAAACACCATGTTCTTCGGATCCTCGGCAACCAGCCCGATCGTGACATCCACCTGTTTTTGGTAGTAGGCCACGGACTGCGCATAGCGACCGTCCGTCAGTAGCATGTCTCCCGTGCGCTGATAGCCGAAAAGCAGAGCACTCTTGTATTTGGGGTTATCGCTTTGTTTCGTGAGCGCCTCGAAGGTTTGCGTCGCCTGCTGATAGAGCGGTAAGGCCTCGGACGCATGACCAGTTTCAAAAAGATCGTCGGCGGTCAGATAGCTCAGCCTGCCCTGCCAGCTGCGCAGGTCCAAGTCTCCCGGGGATGCCCGCATGAGTTCCTCGACGAGGGTGAGTGCTTTGCGATGGTTCTCGAGCGCTGCGTAAGAATCCCCGGCGTTGCCGAATGAGCTGTTTTCCCCGTAGACTCTCCCAGCTGCTTCGTAATCGCTCGCGAGTTCCTTCGCAACCGAAGTCTTGTCCGGATACTGGCTTCGCACTCGTTCCGTTATCCGCAACGCCTTCCCGCAATAGTCGAGAGCCGTGCGAATGCTGCCGAGGTAGCGCGCATTCATACCGCACATTTCTCGATAGCTTCCCGCCAGGGCAATCTGGTCCATCAGGTTGTCTCCGGATGGCGGGTTGGCAATCTTCTCGCGGATGTTGAGTGCTTTGCTGAAACTCTCCGCGGCTCCGGCAATTTCTCCGAGGTTCGAACCTTCGGGATTTCCCTGTACCCATCCAATTCTTTCGTAAGCATTCGCCAGCTCGCGCTGCAAAGACCGGTCACCCGCGTCTTCGCGGGAAAGGTTGTCAAGGTATTCCAGCGACCGCTGCACAATGAGTTTGCGGGCAGGCGTGGCTCCGGGAAGGGCTTCAATCGAGTCGTGGATTTCAAACATCAGGGAGTTAGCCAGTTTGCGCACGTCGTTGAAGCGCTGTTCCGCGCGGCGTTCGTTGATCGCGGCGATCCGCGCCTCACGCACGGTGGCGGCAACTCCGCCGAGAACGGCAGTCAGAACGAGGGCAGTCGCGATGACCCCCAGCTTGTGGCGGATGGCAAATTTTCCCGCGCGATACCTCCATGAATCGCGGCGGGCGGAGACGGGGAGCCCTTCCAGGTGGCGACGGATGTCTTCCGCAAATTGCTCCACCGACGCATAGCGCCGCTGCGGTTCCTTGCGCATGGCCTGAAGCACGATCGTGTCCAGGTCTCCGCTAAGGCGGCGGCGCCACCGTGCGGGAGAGCCCTCACGCACGCCACGCATTTCCTCAGTGGCCGGGACCACTCGGGTTGCATCGTGGGTCAGTCCCACTGTCATGCCGGCCTCATGATGACAGTACTGGGCCGTTCCGGGTCCAATTCGCAGATCACCCGCGCCAGCTCATGGGGCACGTGCGTGTTCTTCGGATACGGAGAACGTCCAGTCAGCAATTGATACAGAACCACGCCCAGCGAATACACATCGGTCGCGGTGGTAATGGGCTCTCCACGAATCTGCTCCGGGCTCGCGTACTCCGGAGTCATAGGGCTCGCGATGGTGGTCGTGGAGTCGCCGGCAGGGTCCAGAATCTTGGCGATTCCGAAGTCCAGCAGCTTCGGCACGCCTTCCCCGGTCACCAGAATATTGCTCGGCTTGATGTCGCGATGGATCACCAGGCGCTGGTGCGCATACTGTACCGCCGAGCAAACCTGCACAAAGAGCCGCAGTCGCTCCGTGACATTCAGGTTGTGAGCGTCGCAATACTGGTCGATGGGCGTGCCTTCAATCAGTTCCATCACCAGGTAAGGAATGCCTTCGTCGGTGGTGCCTCCGTCAAGCAGACGAGCGATGTTGGGGTGATCCAGCGAAGCCAGAATCTGACGCTCGTGACGAAAGCGCTCCAGAACCGCCGCCGTATCGTAACCGCCGCGCACCAGTTTGATCGCCACTTCCTTCTCGTACTGGCCGTCGGCACGGCCCGCACGATAAACCTCGCCCATGCCTCCCCGCCCAATCTCTTGCAGGATGTTGTAGGCCCCGATTCGGCGACCGACGCGGCTGGGAGCCGCGGGCTTCTCGGACCGCTGTGTCAGATCGATCGCGGGAGTGTTCAGGAAACCAGTCCCAGCGCGGTCGTCCGAAACGAGAAGCGATTCCAATTCGCGGCGGAGCTCGGCGTCGGCGGCGCAGGCCTTGTCGAGGAACGCCGCGCGCTCGTCCGCGCCCAGGACCGCCGCCTCGTCAAACACCTCTCGAATCTGCTGCCACCGTTCCGGGGTCATTCCACCACGCTCCGGTCGATCTCGCGATAAAGCCAGGCCCGGGCCGAGGTCCAGTCCCGTTTCACCGTGGCAGGAGAGATTCCCATGACCTCGGAAGTGTCTTCGATCGTGAGCCCGGTAAAAAAGCGAAGTTCCACAATGCGGCTCTGCTGCGGATCCAGCTCGCTGAGCCGGTTCAAAGCCCCGTCGAGGGCAACGAGGTCAACGTCGGTTCTCTGCTCGATATCCAGGGCGGCATCGAGGGTCAGTTTACAAACACCGGCCCCGCCGCGCTTGGCCGCATTGTGGGCCCGGGCATGCTCCACCAGGATCTGCCGCATCACATGGGCGGCAATTCCGAAAAAATGGGCGCGATTCTGCCACTGCGGAGCGCTTCCGCCCGCAAGCCGAATATAGGCCTCGTGCACCAGTGCAGTGCTCTGCAGTGTGTGGTCACTGCGCTCTTGTTGCAGATAGTGACGTGCCAGACGGCGAAGTTCGTCGTAGACAAGGGGCATGAGGGACTCGAGAGCCTTCTGGTCTCCGCCCCTCCAACGCACCAACAATTCCGTAACCGGACTCGATGATTCCCGATGCAAAGGTTCCCGCCCAAACCGCGGCTCGCAAAAGCGCTTTGGGGGCGAAGCATATCCGGTATTAGTTTCTGTGTCAATAAATTGAAAACAAGCGGCTTAAGACCGAAACGCCCGCCGAAAGCGCGGTTTGGAGGCAGATGAGCGCTTCGCACACCGCAACTTTCCGCTCGTCGGGATGAGCCAATTCATCCCGATTTCTCACATTACTAAGTAGAGCGGTTCACAAACTGGCCGCCGCCAGCCGTGGGGTTCGGGGGGATCTCATCGCTGGGAATTCAGCGGTTCTTTCGGCGGCGACAGCGGAAAGTTATAGAAATCTCCTCTGTCGCCCCGTCCGCCTGACCTGCTCTCTCGCCGCGATCAGTTCGGCGAGCAAAGACAGCAAATCAATCGCAACTCTCTCAGGAGGACAACATGACGAACCTCAAGCTTCGTGCGGGCCAATGTCTGTTCACCCTGTGGACCCTGGCGTTGCTTGCATCGCTGGCGCCGGCGCAAACCTACACCGTTCTTCACAACTTCGTCGAGACCGACGGGTGCTGCACCATCTATCCCAGCATGATGGCCCAGGGAAAAGACGGCAACATTTACGGCACAACCTTGAGTGGCGGCACACACTTGGAGGGCAACGTTTTCCGGATCACTCCGGCGGGTGTCCTCACAGACCTCCATAACTTCAACGGCACCGATGGGAACGGCCCACAAGGTGGGATTACCCTGGCCATCGACGGGAACTTCTACGGCACCACCTACCAAGGAGGCAGCGGCCATGGCACGATCTACAAGATCACTCCCGCCGGGGCCTTTACTTCCCTGTACAGCTTTACGAACAACGGCGACGGGGCGTACCCGCGCACTCCACCGGTTATGGCGATGGACGGCAACCTGTACGGGGCAACTGGCAACGGCACAGCCTATGTCCTTTACAGGGTCACCACTGCAGGTGTGTTTACGGTGATGGCGACCCTGGTCAATCAGAGCTACTCGCCTCTGCTGCTGGGCACCGACGGGAACCTCTATGGCACCACGCTCTACGGTGGAACCTATAACTCTGGAACGGTCTTCCAGTTCTCGCCGTCGGCTAAGACGATCAAGACCTTGTACTCCTTTAAGAACGAATGGGGGGCTGGCGGACCCCTGGCTCAAGGAACGGACGGCGCCCTCTACGGGACCGCAACCTGGGGTGGCACTGGGAGCAGCGGAGCCATCTTTCGGATCACTACCGGCGGCACCTATAAGGTGATCTACAACTTCACCACCGCAGGAACGACCGATGGGCGACTTCCGCAAAACGGCGTCGTACAGGGGAGCGACGGCTTCCTCTACGGCGTCGCTTCGGCAGGCGGCGCCACCGGGCAGGGCACCCTGTTCCGAGTCAGCACCGCCGGCACGGGATTCACCCTGTTCCATAGTTTCGGCACGGCCACCGGGGATACGCCCGCAACAGCTCTTCTCCTGCACACCAATGGCACGATCTACGGGCAAACGGAACATGGAGGCTCACACGCCGCCTACGGAACGATTTTCAGTTTCTCGAACAACCTGAAGCCGTTCGTCAAGCCACTCATCCTCGTCTCGGCCAAAGTGGGTGCCTCGGTCGGCCTGCTCGGCCAGGGATTCACCAAGGTGACCGGCGTGACCTTCGGCACTACGGCCGCGACGTACACCCTGACCAGCGACACTTTCCTGACCGCCAAACCGGTCGCAGGTTCGACCACTGCACAGATTACCGTCAAAGAGCCGAGCGGCAATTTGCTCTCGCCGCTGAAGTTCAAGATTGTGCCGACGATGACCAGTTTCTCCCCCACAGCTGGACCGGTGGGAACACAGGTGGTGATCACGGGTATGAGCCTTTCGCAGACCACGACAGTGAAGTTCGGCGGCGTCGCGGCCACGGCCTTCACCGTGAACTCCAACACGCAGGTGACGGCCACCGTTCCCACCGGAGCCATCACCGGGAAAATCACTGTCAGCACCCCGGGAGGAAGTGCCACCAGCGCAACCAACTTCACCGTGAACTAGGGAAGGAATCTAACGATGGGCCTCGGCGATGTCCGGCGAGCTCAGAAAAAAGCTGAGCGCCCGCTATGCTGAGGCCAATGGTTTGGTAGGAACTAGGGAGCGACCGCCAGGAATCGTGTGGGGACAGCCGCCCTCGGCTGTCCGCCGGCCGAAGCCCGGCTGCAGTGCCCACTCCAGCCCCAGAGCTAGTTCAGGAAGTATTGCCGGTACAGCGTGTCGCGCTGAGCCGGCCGGAAACCGGCGTCGCGAATGATCCGCCGCAATTCCTCTTCGGTCGTGCAGTTGGTCACGCCGGCAGCACGCACAACGTTTTCCTCGAGCATCACCGATCCCACGTCGTTCCCGCCGAAGCGCAGCCCCATCTGGCAGACTTTCAGCCCTTGCGTCACCCAACTGGACTGCACGTTGAGGAAGTTCGAAAGATAAAGCCGCGAAATGGCCAGCACCTTCAAGTACTCGACCGCAGTGGCTTCGTCCCAGTGGCGCCCGCCGAGCGCCGTGTTCTGTGGCTGGAAGCTCCAGGGGATGAACGCCGTGAACCCGCCAGTCTCCTCCTGCAGTTCGTAGAGGCGTTGAAAATGGTTGATGCGATTTTCGTAACTCTCGCCCACGCCGAACATCATGGTCGCGGTGGTCCGCATGCCGATCTGGTGTGCCGTGCGATGCACGTTCAGCCAGTCGTCGGTCAAGCACTTCAAGCGGGCAATCTTATAGCGCACCTCGTCGTCAAGAATCTCCGCGCCCCCACCAGGAATCGAGTCGAGCCCCGCGTCGCGCAGCCGAAAAATCGTGTCGCGAATCGACAGCCCGCTATACTCGGCAATCGCAATAATCTCCGACGCCGAATAGCAGTGCAGGTGAACCCGTGGAAAGCGTTCCTTGATCCCGCGCATCATCTTCTCGTGCCAGTCGATCTTCAGATCCGGATGCAATCCGCCCTGCATCAGCACGCCCGTGCCGCCGAGTTCCACCGTCTCGCGAATCTTCTCGTATATCGTGTCGAAATCGAGGATGTAGCCTTCCTTCGCCGCCGGTCCCTTCAGCGGGCGATAAAATGCGCAGAAAGTGCAGTACTCGGTGCAGAAATTGGTGTAGTTGATGTTGCGGTCAATGATGTAGGTGACCGTTCCTTCTGGATGCAGCTTGCGCCGCACCCCGTCAGCCTCCATCCCGATGCCGATCAGGTCATCGGACTCAAACATCTCCAGCGCTTGCTGCTTGGTCAGGGACATGAGCGATCACAGAACCTAAGTTAATTTTAGCGGAGGGAGCCCCGCGCCGTCCAAACCTGCGCCTATCCCTACTCGGCGGACCCGGCAGGGCTGCACTCCGTTTTACTTGGTAATGCCAACTTGGCTGAGCAACCAGGCACATTCAAAAGCCCGGTCCCGCAGTTGGTCGTAACGTCCCGAGGCGCCTCCGTGGCCGGCGGGATCCATTTTCATCTTCAGTAGGATTGGGTTATTGTCTGTCTTCAGCGTGCGCGCTTTGGCAACGAACTTCGCTGCCTCCCAGTACGCCACCTGGCTATCATTCAAGCTTTCGGTGAGCAGCATGGGCGGATACGCCGCTTGGTGCAGGTTGTCGTAAGGACTGTAGGAAAGGATGTAATCGTAAGCGGCCTTGCTATTCGGGTTGCCCCACTCCGGATAGTCAGTCGTGGTCAGGGGAAGGGACGGGTCCATCATGTCATTCATGACATCGAGAAAAGGCACGGCCAGGTGGACGGCCTTGAACAAATCCGGACGCATGTTGACCACCGCGCCCATCAGCAGGCCGCCTGCACTGCCACCTTCGATCAGAAGTCGATCGCCGGAGGTCCACTTCTGCTGGATGAGATACTCCGCGCAATCAACGAAATCGTTAAACGTGTTCTTCTTGTTCATCAGTTTGCCGTCGTCGTGCCACTGCTCACCCATATCGTCGCCGCCGCGAATGTGAGCGATCACGAACGCCAGGCCGCGGTCGAGCAAGACCAACCGCGAAGCCGAAAAGGTCGCGGGCATACCGAATCCATAGGAACCATAGGCATACAGCAAGAGTGGCCGTGTGCCGTTACGCTCAAACCCTTTCTTGTAGACAATCGAAAGCGGTACCTTGACCCCGTCGCGCACTGTCACCCACTGGCGCTCCGAGACGTACTGAGAAGCAACGTAACCCCCCGGCACTTCTTGCTGCTTCAGAAGTGTCGACTTGTGGCTCTGCGCGTCATAGTCGAAGACGCTCGGTGGCGTGATCAGGCTTTGATAGTTGTAGCGATAAGTTGTCGACGCATATTCCGGTGTGTCACCGGGAAATGCTGAATACACGGGTTCGGGAAACGAGATGACGCTCCACTGCTCTGTCTTGAAGTCGAAGATCCGCATGCGGTTGAGCGCTTGCGACTTTTCCACTGCGACCGCAAAATCGCGGAACAGATCGATGTCCTCGACCAGGACGTCCTTGTCGTGCGGGATGAAGGTCTTCCAGTTTTTCGCGTCGGGAGCATCTTCGGGCGCGGTGAAAACCTGGAAGTTCTTGGCGTTCTTGTCGCTTCGAATATAGAAAAGGTTCTCGCGATGATCCAGGAAATAGCGGTGTTGTTTTTCACGTGGAAGGAAAACGGTGAACTCCGACTTCGCCTGATCGGCCTTCAGGTAGCGAACCTCGCTCGTATCGGTGCTCGTTGCAGAAAGCAACAAGTATTTCTTGTCCCGGGTCTTTTCCACCCCCAGCCTGAAGGTCTCATCCTTTTCTTCATACAGCTGCTCAAATCCCTTCTGGCCCAGCGTGTGGCGCCAGACGCAGTTCGCGCGTTTGGTCACTTCATCCTCGGTGGTCAGGAACAGCGTGCGGTTGTCGGAAGCCCAGGCAACGCTGTCGACGCGCTCAATGGTGTCCGGGAGCGTAGCGCCTGTCCGCAGATCTTTAACGTAAAGACTAAACTGGCGATAACCGACGTAGTCGATCGTATAGGCAAGGAGATTCTGATCGTCGCTCACCACGAAAACTCCGAGCGCGGCGAACTTCTTCCCTTGCCCCAACTCGTTCAGATCCAGCAGCACCTCTTCCTTCGCCTCCAGATTGCCTTTCTTGCGGCACTGGATCGGGTACTGCTTTCCTTCCTCGGTGCGCGAATAGTAGTAATAGTCCCCGCGCCGGACCGGCACGCTCAAGTCCGTCTGCTTGATGTGCGACAACATCTCGCTGTAGAGAGCGTTCTCGAAGGGCTTTGCCGGCTTGGTCACGGCCTCGGTGTAGGCGTTCTCCTTCTCCAGGTACTTGATGACTTCCGGATTCGACTTCTCGCGAAGCCAGAAATAGTTGTCGACCACCATGCTCCCGTGGCGCGTTTCACGATGCTCGATCACCGGCGCGACGGGCGGCTGTGGTGTTTCTCCAACCAGCGAAATGGCAGAGAACAAACCAGTCAGCATGAGAGAACTATGAGGACCGCAAATCAGCGACATCCTTCACGCTCCATTCCAGCAAAATCACTATAGGAACACCGGTATTCTACCAATCATGTCGACCCGCCACCCAGCTGTGGAAAGGAGAAGAAGCTCTTCGCGAGGACCTGCGGGTTGCCAATCCTTCGCGATTCTCTAAGGTTGTGACCTTCACAGCCTTCGCATTCCCCGCCGTCTTCGGGTTCTACGCCAGAAACATTTCTGGGTTTGCAGTCGGTCCATCCAGATGCCCGACCAGTCGCTTCTCCAGCCCATCACGAGAAGGCTTGAGTTGCTGCCTCAGGCGATCCTTCTCCTGATCATTGAGCGGTGAGAAGCTCCGCGCGGTCTCGACGTTGTGCGCGAGCATCTCGGGGCGCGGCATTCCCACAACCGCAGTGGTTACGGGCAAGCTCATGGAATAACGGAGCAGAGAGCTCATGTCAGCCTTTCCCGGACCGTCGCCCACAAGAAACTCCTGACCGGTCACCTTCATGGCAATCACACCCAGGTTCTTAGCGTTAGCCGCGGGCAGGGCAAGCTCTTCAAACCGGCCGTTACCGGATGCGTTGAGCGCCATCTGCACGCAGTCCAGGTCATGTCGCCCGATGGCCTTGGCCATCACTTCTCCGTTGGTATGGCTGGTCATGCCGACAAAGCGCGCCATCTTCTGCTCACGCGCTTCCATCAGACCCTTGAGAGCCCCGTCCCGGCTTTCGATTTTCTCGAGATCGCTCTCCTGCCCCAGGCTGTGAATATGGACCAGGTCCACATGGTCTGTCTTAAGCCTTTTGAGGCTTGCCTCCAGGCGGCGCAGGAATTCGTCCCGGGTACGATCCGGAATCTTCGTTGCCAGCCACACCTCTTTCCGGCGTGTCGCCATCACCCGGCCGACCCGAGTTTCGCTCGCGCCATCTCCGTACGCATATGCCGTATCCAGATACGTGATGCCCAGATCGATCGCGCGATTGAGGATCGCATCGGCGCTGTTTTCCTCCTTATACATCAGGAAGCGACTGCCGCACCCGAAAGCTAGAATCGAAACCGTCGCGCCTGTTCGCCCCAGAGTCCGCGAAGAAATCCGATCGGTCCCTGGCCGCGCGCTGGCAACATCCTTCAGCAATAGACTCGTTCCGGCCGCGGTTCCAATCTCGAGAAACTGTCTGCGAGAGATTTCCTTCCTCATGATGCCTCCTGAGTCGTCAACGTGCATCTTATCGCTTCGACGAGTCTTTTGGGACATAGAACAGACATCGTCTTCCGGGAGTTGACAGCCGGGCGCCACAACCCTGCACCTCTTTGTGCGGGGTGGAATATCCCTTTCCGGCACCTGTTTGACACCGAATCACCGGTTACCTAGACTGCCTGTGTAGCGGTTCTGCGAGGACCATCCATGGGCTGGCTGCAAAACAAGTTTGAGAAGAACTTCCTGATCTCCACCGTCGACTACGTCTTCAACTGGGCGCGTAAGTCCGCGGTATGGCCGATGACGTTTGGCCTGGCCTGCTGCGCGATCGAAATGATCGCCTCGTCCACTTCGCGCTTCGATATCGCGCGCTTCGGCTCCGAAGTGTTCCGTCCCAGCCCGCGCCAGAGCGACCTGATGATCGTCGCCGGCACGGTCACGCTGAAAATGGCGCCGGTGGTGAAGCGCATTTACGATCAGATGCCCGACCCAAAGTGGGTGATCTCAATGGGCGCATGCTCGTCGGTGGGCGGCCCGTTCAATACTTATGCCGTGCTACAAGGCGTAGACAAGATCGTTCCGGTAGACGTTTACGTGACAGGATGCCCGCCGCGCCCGGAGAATTTGTTCTACGCACTGCTCAAACTGCAGGACAAAATTGACACCATGACGCTGGCCAGGAAGCCGACCGAAGTGCGCCTCGATCCGAACATGGTGGAGAATTTCAAGCGCCAGGTAATGATCGCGCAGACGCTGCAGCCGAAGTGACCGCGCTAGCGGGCGTGAGCGGGTATTGAGCCCTTCGTCATCTCCCGGACGGGCTCTACTTTAGTGATAATTTATTGAACTAGCTATGGCCTTCGTCAGAATCATTTCTCAAGCCCATCTGCCCACCACCAACGAAGCACGAGACTTTCCCTGCAATGGAAAAGTGATCTGCATTGCCAACGTATGGGGAAAGATCACCGCGATGGATAACGTGTGCCTGCATCAGGGTGGCTCACTAGGACAGGGCATGATCGAAGACGGCAAAGTTGTCTGCCCCTGGCACGGCTGGCGATGGGATCCGAAGACCGGCGTAGCCATGGATCATCCGGATCAGAAGTTGAAGACCTACCCGGTCAAGGTCGAGAACGGCGAAGTGTTCATCGACATGTAGCGGCTGCATTTCAGATATGACCGTACAAGCACGAGCGCGCCGGGAAGGGCACGACTTCGGTCGTGCCGTCAGCAGGGTAGCTAGCTTCGGGCTTTAGCCACTGAGGGTTTGGTCTACACTACCCGTGAAGAGGCTCTACGCACCGACGTATCCCGACGACAATTCCTACCCAAAGAATCTGAGGAACTTCCCCGGCTGGTTGTCAAAACCCGGGAAGACGTTGGCCAGATTCTTATTCCCCAGATGGCGCGTGACAACCTCTCCAATCACCTGGCGAAAGTCGGTGGTCAACGCGAGGTCGCGGCCTTCGTAGAGCTGTGATTGGTCGAGGCCAGGCCACCGGCCATAGACTTTGCCGCCTTTCACCGGACCGCCAAGCACGAACATCACGTTGGCGTGGCCGTGGTCGGTGCCGCGGTTGCCGTTCTCGCGGGCGGTGCGGCCGAACTCCGACATGGTCACGACGACCGTGTCTTCCCCAAGATTCCCGAGGTCGGTCCAGAACGCGGCCAACGACTGCGAGAAGTCGGTAAGCACGTTGGCGAGCTGGCCTTCAGTCGCGCCTTCGTTGACGTGATGGTCCCATCCGCCAATGTCGGCAAACGCCACCTGCACTCCGAGGTTCGCTTTGATCAGTTGCGCGAGTTGGCGCAGGCTGTCGCCGAAGCGTCCTTTGGGATAATTCGCTCCAGTTGCGGGACTGTACTTTCCGGGATCGGCCGCCTTCAGCATCCTCACGGCGTCGAAGGTTTCTTCACCGGTGCCGTGCAGCACGGCGTCGGACGATTGGTCGTACATGGCCTCGAAGGCGCTGGCGGCGGGTGAAGGCTTCGGGCTTTTGCCTCCGACCGAGAAATCGTTGATGTTATTCATGGCGACGGCGGGTTCGGAGCCGCTCAGAATGCGCGGCAGCGACGGGCCCAGCGCGATCGCCCGGAAAGCGGACCTCTGCGCGGTCGGCGGCAGGTTGCGCAGGGACCGGTTGAGCCATCCGTCCTCGGTGGCTTTCACGCCGGGAGTGCCGGTTTCCATAAAGTCCTGCGCGTCGAAGTGCGAGCGCGTCGTGTCCGGCGAGCCGGCGGCATGAACGATGGCCAGATGACGCTGCTGCCAGAGCGGCTGAAAAGCTGACAACGACGGATGCAGTCCGAAGAAGCCATCAAGATCGAGCACTGACTTACGTGGAATGTTGATGCTCGGCCGCATCGCGTAGTACTGCGGCTCGCCATGAGGGACGACGATGTTCAGCCCGTCGGCGGCCCCGCGCTGGAAGATCACGACCAGTCGCATGGTGCGTCCGCCATCGTCGACTGCGCCAAATGCGGCACGAGTAAGAAAGCTCGGTACGGCTGCCGTACCGACCACGGCAAGAGCGCTATTGCGAAGAAATACGCGACGAGTAATGGACATTTAAAGACACTCCGTAGAGACGTAGCTTGCTACGTCTCTACGACGCGGCTATCTCCTCTGAAACTCCGGCGAGCCCAGCAGCAGGCCTGCGATCGTGCTCGCGTCGGGCGGACGCGGTATATCAACGGGCTTTCGCTGGGCTTTCTGATCTTGTGGTGCCAGCGGTGCGTTCTTCGCTGGCGACGCAATCTGAGCCTCGATCGAGTCATGCGTCTGCTTCGACACGTCCGCTGCGAGCAACTTCGCCTCCATGGTGGAGAGCGTCAGCGCCGCGTCCGCTGGCGGAGGCGGGCCTCCTGCCAACTGCACGGCGTCGACCTTCACGCCCCGAACCTTGCCTCCAGTCAGGGCCATCGCGAAATTCATGCGGTTGAGCAGCGCCGACGAACTCACCCAGGTCTCGGCTTTCATCGAGTAGCCGGTGGGCGGCTGCGCTCCGTACAGAGGCATGCCCATGTTGTTTAACTGGCGGGCAAGCGGCATGGCGTCCTCCACGTCGGCGCCGGTGGCGCGCACCGCGGAGGCCACAAACTCGAGCGGAGTTTTCACTTTGGCGCGATAGTTGCCATCGGCCCAAAATTCCGGCGAATGGAACAGAGTGGTCAGAACCTCGCGGACGTCACCCTTTTTCTTCGCGAAAGTCTTCGCCATGCGATCCACCAGCGCCGGAGGCGGATCATCGGACACGAAGCGCTGCGCCAGTTTCAGCGAGATGAAGTGTGCCGTCTGCGGACTGCTGGCCAGCATGTGCAGCACTTCCCTGCCCTCATCTTCTCCTTTGGGCTTGATGCGATGCCCAAGCACGAACTTCGGCCCGGGCTCATGCCGGCGCGGATCGTAGCGGAAGCCTCCACCCTCGTTGGGCTTGTCGATGGTCCAACCGGTGAAGACTTTGGCGACCTCGGTGACATCGCGTTGCGAATACCCACCATTCACGCTGAGCGTGTGGAGTTCCAGCAATTCGCGGCCGTAGTTCTCGTTCAGCCCGCTGTTCGGCTTGGGCCTGGCGTTCGGATTCGGCCTGGGAAAAGGCGGATAACGGCGCGGCCCGTACGGACCTGGACGGGCCGGAACGCCAAGCGCCTGCATGGAGTCTGGGCCCACGCTTAACCAGTTGTCGAGATAAAACAACATCGCCGGGCTCTTGGCGGTGGCGACCAGCAGGTCTTCGAATTTGCCCAGGGCGCGTGGGCGGATCACATCCTGCTCGTAGTTGGTGATCAGCACGCGGTCGGCGCCCTTACCGATGAACACGTTGAAGTGGTTGAACCAGAAATCGGTCATCACTTCTTCGAGATGGCGCTCGCTGTAAATGGCGCGCAGCAATTTGGCCTGGACCAGTTCGTCCACGACCACGGCCTGCGGGTTGTTCATCGCGAGCAGAGTTTCCTTCTGCTTGGGATCGAGACCAACAAGAAACTCCTGCCCCTTGCCTCCACGCAGCGCGTCGGCGAAAGCGACCTGCTGATCGGTCGGCATGGAGAACACTCTCTTGTAGCGCTGGTCAGGCGGAAGGTCGACCAGCTTTTGCACTTCGAGATCGGCGTACAGGCGCTCTTCCATGCGGCGCGCCTCGGCATCGTCCGCGGGCATGGGCTTTGTATCGACGGACGGGGACATCGCCCTGTCACGGGCGCCCATCGCGTTGCCGTCTCCCGATGCGTTACCGCCGGAATTCGCGCTGGCGGTGGCCGCGGCGGCGATCTCTTCTGCAGTCTTCGCCCCCTCGGATGCAGGTGGCATCTCCGGCCCGCGACGAGGAGCAACTGCAACCTGAGGAGCAGCAGCCTCCGCTTTTCGTTCGTTCTTCTCTTCCTTCTTTTCTTCGAGGCGCGCAACCTGCACCTGAAACACCGCGCGCTTTGCGGGATCAGAAGGCATGGATCGCTTGCCCTCCATGACCTGCTTGATCACCTGGCCGTCAGGAAATTCTTCGACCATTTCGCGCGAACTCATGCGCAGCGTGCGGAAGGGAGCGAGGCGGGATTCAAGAGCATTGTCCGAGATTTTTTCCGGGTGAAGCTGCAGATCGATCCAACGGTCGACGCCGACCGCCATGACATGCTGCAGATCGCCGGGTCGCGGGCCAAAGGTAAGTCGATTGAGCGCGTGCACGGCACGCTTCTGCTCGCTCGCGCTGGAGCCCACGTCCTTGTCCTTCTTCTTGGCGAGCCGTTGCTGGGCCGCGCCAGCGAGGCTCAAGCACAACAAAAGAACAACGGGCTTAGCGAGGCCGGATCTCATGAAGGCTCCCGGGAAGGACCACGTCTCCAAATTATGAACCCCGGCGGGGAAAAAAGTTGCTGTCGCGGAGGATTCCGCGAAAGCTGGAAACTGATAGAGAGACAAGGGGTTCAGAGCGCCCGGGTTACGCCTGGCGGTCCTCGCCAAGCAGAAACACCTTGCTGCGCGTGGCTTTGTGTTGCAGCGTAGCGGCGAGGTGGTCGATGTCGGTCGCCGCAATGTTCACCGAAACCCCTTCCAGCAGCGGACTTCGGTTGCTCCCCACCGCGTCGCGCCGTACCTGGATCAGCAGGGCCTGCACAACATTGGGATCGAATTTCTGCGGAGCCGCGCGCACCAGTTCACTAAGAGCGTTGCCGACGGAAAGCGGGGCGCGGTAAGGGCGCGCGCTGGTCATGGCGTCGAATGAGTCAGCCAAAGCCACGATGCGCACCGCCATCGGCAAGTCGTCTTCCATGAGCTTGTCGGGATAGCCGGAACCGTCGCTGCGTTCGTGATGCCAGCGCACGATCTCAGGAATCTTAGGCCAGGGAAACTGGACACTGCTCACGATCTGGTGGCCTACGGTGGTGTGGTCCGCCATTTCACGGAATTCCTCGGGGTCGAGCGCTCCGGGCTTGCCGAACAGGCGCCGGTCCACGGCGACCTTTCCGATGTCATGAAGATATCCGGCGCTGCGCAGGGCCGCGATGTCGCTTGGCTGCATGCCCATGGCCTCGCCGATGGCGGCCGCGTAACGTCCTACCCGCAGGGAGTGGCCGTGAATGTTGACGTGTTTGACGTCGATAGCAGTGGCGAAAGCTTCGAGGGCGCTATCGTAGAATCCGTGCAGCGAGGCCATGAGCCGCAGGTTTTCCGAGACCCGCCGCGCCACAGTCTGGGTCAGAGCGTAGTTGTGTACGGCCAGGGCGATGTAGCTGCAAAGGAGTTCCAGGGCGTCGAGTTCGCTGTCTTCATAAAGGGCGTCGCCCGAACGGCGACCGAGGGCGACAACGCCGGCCAGCCGGCCCGAGGATTTCAACGGGGCGAGACACTTGAACAGTTCCGGCGCCACGTTGCCATTGGAACTCAAGAAGACTGAGTACGTCGAAGAGTTGAGAACGATAGGACCACGCGCCGCCGTCAGCGCATGTACATGCTTGGGGAGGAGAGGAATGAAAGCGGGGTCGGGCATCAGGGCGAATCCCTGTGCCGCCGCCGAGGTCAGCATCGCCGGCTTTTCGCTGAACAGTAGCAGTGTTCCCTCGCGCGCACCCGCCGCTTCCATGATCGCCGACAGCATGAGGCGCGACGTGTCGGAGAACTCGCGCTCCGCCGTTAGCGCGGGGCCAAGTTCCGAGAGCGCCTCCACCGTATTCAACAGCCGCCGTAAATTGTTGGTCTGTATCGCCACTGACGAAGTGGGAACCGCCATTTCCAGCCAGGTTGAGCGTAACATGCGGAAATGCCCGCAGCGTGACTGGGTTGTTGGTTAGTTTGATGCGGTGACGAAAATGAAAACATAGTGACGAAAGTGATTCCGCCACCAAGCGGCCATGGACATTGATAAAGACAGGCCGGTGCTGGTCACTGGAGGGTGCGGATTCATTGGCCGCGCCGTGGTTAAACTTTTACAGCGTACAGGTTATAGTGTGGTTTCTCTGGACCATTCCCCGAATGTGGCCGCGAACGGGTCCGGCGCTGATGAAGAAGTGTGTGACATCAGCGATGCGGCGCAACTGCAGCGGACACTTCAACAGAAGCCGATCGGCGGAATCATCCACCTGGCCGCGATTCTGCCGACTGTGGCGAAACGTGAACCACTGCGCGCAACGCAGGTCAATGTCGGCGGCAGCGTGAATCTGCTGGAGGCTTCGCGGCAGCTCGGCGTGCAGCGATTTGTGTTTGGGAGCTCACTCAGCGTGTATGGAACGGGGCCCGCCGACCAGGTGGTGGCGGAGACCGATCGCGCAGCGCCAGAGGATCTTTACGGGGCAGCAAAACTCTACACAGAGCAACTCGGAGAAACTTATCGTAGGTGTTACGGCTTGCAGTTCGCGAGCTTGAGAATCGGGCGTGTCGTGGGACCAGGCGCGCGGTCGGCGACGTCGGCGTGGAGGAGTCAGATCTTTGAACTGCTGCACACCACGCAACCCTCTGAAATTGTGATTCCCTACATGAGTTCTGAGAGACTCCTCGTGGTTCACGTGGACGACGCCGCCAGGTTGCTGGTGACGCTTTTGCAGGCATCAGCCCCTGCACACGCGATTTATAACGCGCCCTGCGAGTCGGTGGTGGTGGCTGATCTGAAGCGCGAGGTGGAGAATCTGAATTCGAACATCACAGTCAGGCCAGGCCATGAGCCTGCGACCGGAAACCCCCGCTTGCTTGACGCGAGCCGGTTCCGGCGCGAATTTGGTTTTGAGGCGGTGCCGATCTTCGAGCAACTCAGAAAGGCGGCTGGAACTAGCCTCTCCTGAATCTCTGATTATGTCGCTGTGGGCGTCCGGCGTGCCTTTCTTCGCGTTCTTCGCGGCCTTTCTTAGCACGCTTCGCGGTTAAAAGCTCGTAACCCGCCCGCGCACCCGCCTTACTCAGAGTTTGCCTAGAAGTGCTCTCGCAGTTCTGCAAAGCGGCCGACGATCAGCAACTTCTGACCCGGCGGCGCTGCGTTTACTTCTTCGTGCTCCAGAACCCATGTTGCGCCGTGCGGTACGAAGACGGCATGCAGTCCGGCCGCGAGCGCAGGATTGATGTCGGACTTGGGGCTGTTGCCGACCATCCACGTGGAATCGTGTTCCAGTTCGAATTTCTCGACCACGCGAGCATATGCTTCTGTATCTTTCTCAGCGACGATTTCCGTCGCAGCGAAATACTCCTTCAGCCCCGAGCGCTCGATCTTTCCGGTCTGCTCGGCAATGGCGCCCTTCGTCACCAAGATGAGGTGATGGCGCTCGGATAAAGATTCCAGCGTCTCGGGCACCTCGGGCAGGATCTCGACCGGATGATCAGAAATGCTGTGGGCAAAACTGTTGATTCGGGCGTGCAGTTCAGGCGTGACCGGTTCGACGCTGAGCCGCTCAAACGTGTCCACGAGCGCATGCGCAAAGCTGTGCAGACCGTATCCGTGCTTCACGATGCACTCGCGCTCCACGTCGTTCAGGACTTCACGCACTTGCTCAGGAGTAAATTCGTGATGATTCAGAAACGAAATGAAACGGGCGATCGCCCGCTCAAAGTAGATGTTGTTCTCCCAGAGCGTGTCGTCGGCGTCGATGAGAAGGGTTTGGCGATTGTCGGAAGGGTTCGGCGACAAGAATTACTCCGGCACCGGATATGTTAATAGTTTGGAACTTCAACCCCAGAAAAGGTCCGCTCTCCGTGCTTGTTTTCTACGATGGCGAAGGCTCAGGTACCACCACACCACACGATTGCGTACTCTCTTGCCCTGCGCCCTACTGTCCCCGGTGGCTGCAGACATCTTCAAGGCTGCTTTGGAGCACATCGCACGTTGACGTTCGTCTTCGTCGACGGGAACCCAGACATTACAACAAGTTGCTTGGTCTGTCTCGCACACGGTCGAGAAGGAAATGCCAGATTGCTGCTTCATTGCTGTGTCATAGAGCTCACGAGCATATTTTAGGTTGTCGGCCGGAACAGGCACCCTCACATAGAAGTGTCGCGCGCCGGTGACAAGAACGTCTTGAGGCGTGACCCATATGAGCTTGTCCGGATAGCCATTGGAAACCAGAAACCGACCGAATTGTGAACATTCTTCTTCGAATGTGGTGGTCATGGTCAGCACTTCGGAAACAGCGGAGAGGATCTACCCCACCCAATCTACCCGCGATTCCGGCCCGATGATCCCCGCCTTATGTCCCATATCGAGCAGGCGGCGGACGGCTTCGCGTCCGTCGGGACCATAGTCGAGCGTGCGCTCGTTCACGTACATGCCGACGAACTTGTCAGCCGTTTGCGCGTCGAGATCACGAGCAAACTGCATGGCGTAGGCGAGCGCCTCCTCGCGATGATCGAGTCCGTACTGGATGCTCTCGCGCAGAGCACCGGTCACTGCCGACATCAGCTCCGGCCCCAGTGCCCGACGAATCGCATTCCCCCCCAGAGGAAGCGGCAAGCCGGTGACCTTCTGCCACCACCTCCCCAGATCCACGATGCGATGCAAGCCGGACTTGTCGTACGTCAACTGGCCTTCGTGAATGATGAGTCCAGCTTCGTACTTGCCTTCGAGCACCTGCGGAATGATCTGGTCGAAGGGCACGACCTCGGTTTCGATTCCCGGAGCAAACAGGTTCAGCGCCAGAAAGGCGGTGGTGAGCGTGCCGGGCACGGCAATCCGCTTGGTCTTCACCTCGCTCGGAGTAAAAGGACGGGGCGATACGATCATCGGGCCGTAGCCCTCGCCCACACTGCCGCCGCAGGCCATCAGCGCGTATTTGTCTTGCACATAAGGATAGGCGTGGAACGAAATGGCAGTCACGTCGTAGACGCCTTCGCGGGCTTTCTGATTCAGCGTTTCAATATCGCAGAGACTGTGGCTGAAGCGCAGGCCTGGAGTACGTACCTTGTTGGTGGCGAGGCCGTAGAACATGAAGGCGTCGTCGGAATCCGGGCTGTGAGCGACGGCGATCTCGCGCACTTGCGTCGAACTGCCGCTGGGCGCTTTTGCTGTCTCGGATACTGCAGTCATTGTGTGAACTCCAAGAAATCCGCTGCCTACCGCTGCTTGGCGATACCGCCGCGCCAGCGAACCGCAATCGCGGCGGCGAACATCACCTTCATGATTTCGGCGGCGACGAAAAAGTAGAGGCCAAGATAGGCGGCCTTTGCCAGCGAATGCGTAAACACATAGAGCCAGGTCAGACCGCCCGCAAAGAGCAGAATCTCAGCCACCAGACCGGCGATCGCAGCGCGCAGGAAAGTCTTAGCACCACGCTCAAAAAGGAAACCAGCAACCAAGGCCACCAACGGATACACCATCAGGAACCCGCCGGTCGGGCCGAGCAACTGCGCGATCCCGCCCGGACCAGTGGGATTGAACACCGGGAGGCCAGATACACCTTCAATCAAATAAAGAGCCATGGCTGCAAATCCACGGCGACTCCCGAGCAACAAGCCGACCAGAATCACAGCGAAGTTCTGTACCGTGAGCGGCACCGGAGTCAGAGGCATCAACGGAATAGTGACGTGCGCGCACAAGGCAACGAAAAGGCTCGCTCCTACCACGAGCGCAACCTGTCGCGCGGCTTCAAGCGCGCGCTCTTGCCCGGTGCTTAGAGTGTGAAGAGCAGGGTTTGACATAGCTGGACCTCCCAACCATTACGCCAACGTTCAATGTTCGATGTGGTCTGTCTGGGTTTCAACTTCACTCGCCGTTCCTTCGTGCGCCGCAGGCGCCTTCTGCAAGTGCCGCCGCAGGTGGATATACAAAGCGATCGCCACGCACACTACCACCAGAGTGCTGCCGCCCAGAATCAGAAACCACCAGATCATCCGCACAGCCGACTAGGATAACAGATGAAATGGCGTCAGGATGTAATTCGCGTGCGAGCGAGCTTTAAGCCAGCCGGAAGGATTGCCCTGCGGTAGAGACTCAGCTCTATTTCTTCTCAGCTCTATTTCTTCTCAGCTCTATTTCTTCTCAGCTCTATTTCTTCTCAGCTCTATTTCTTCTCAGCTCTATTTCTTCTCACCTCTATTTCTTCTCAGCCCTTTTCTGCCGCATCATCTCGACGCGCTTCAGCATGAACTGCAGCCGGTCGCGCCCCCATTTTGTATGGTTGATGACTTTCTCTATGTTGAGAAATGCATGGGGGTCGCCCAGCTTCTCGCGCAATTCTTTGATGAAGGGGTGGAGCTTGGCATAGATCAGGAACATTTCGCCACTGAAACCCGGCTGTAGGAAAAGGTCTTCGTTCAACACACCCTGTAGAACGAACGACGCGGCCAAACCCCAATAGCCGCTCACCTGCCGCAACCAGTTATTTTCCTGGCTTCCCATGGCCCAGGCAACTTTCAGGTAATCGTCAGCGTTGTGCGGAAAGAAATCGATGGCCCACCAGTTGCGAGCTTTGCGCATCTCGGCTTCGCGGCGAAGATCATAGAGTTGCAGAATCAGTTGAGC
>Ga0075030_100001504_pt1 | contig 21004 bp, 18 predicted proteins | sample LitLauG_LLR_2012_FD_71393 | JGI IMG/M metagenome (GOLD analysis project Ga0075030, IMG submission 71393) | Freshwater sediment microbial communities from Pennsylvania, USA - Little Laurel Run_MetaG_LLR_2012 | ecosystem: Environmental > Aquatic > Freshwater > Creek > Sediment | place: USA...
ATCGCCGGGAACAGGGTTCGCCGCCAGCCAGCCTCCGCAGGCATAGCGGTAAAAATTCACGCAAGGGTCGGCGGACTTATCCAGTGCCCCTGCGTCGAATCCGGAAATTCTTTGCGCGCAAATGAACCCGGAGGCCAGGAAAACACCGGCGAGCAGAACGGGAAAAGACCGCATACCTATAATGGTAAGGCTTTGAAGGCCGTACGAGAGGCTGTGGGATGCTGCCACCTTTGTGTCCCAAAACTTCGGCCCGCCGAAAACAAAGAAGACTCTATGTCTTCAAGGCGATCACCCGCATGGCGTCCCACAGGTTGAGGGGTAGTCCCCAACGGTTGCCGGCGAGCAGAGGCTTCGGCTTTATGCCGGCCAGACGTTGCAGTTGATAAGCGAACAAGGACAGCGGCACGCGTTTCCATGGATGGGTGAGGGAAACGACGCGCATCCCGGCAGCTTCCAGCATCAGTGTCATCGAGCGGGGAGTGAAGAACGACAGGTGCTGCGGAGGAGTCATGAGACGCCATTTCGGGCCCATGACGCGGGCGAGCAGAGAGCCCCAGTCTCCGGTTGTGAGCAGCAGCACGCCACCTGGATTGAGTCGATCCGCAACCAGTTTCACGGCTTCCTGCGGCTCAGGAATATGCTCAATGACGTCGAGCCCCACCGCGACATCGTAAGGACCACGTAGTGTGCGAGGATCGACGACGCCGCGGACGACGTTTAAGCCTCGGGCCTGGCAGAATTGAACGGCCTCGGCGCAGAGTTCGATTCCCTCCACGCGCTCAAAAAAAGGTGCGGCTTCCGAGAGGAAGAAGCCATAGGCGCAACCGAATTCCAAGAGCGTTTGTCTGCCATGGAAACGCGCCAGGTCACGGGTGAGCGTGTGGCGGAACTCCCGTCGCAGAACTTCTTCTGAGCCGGTGTAATCGGCGTAGCCGTCGTCAACGTCTCCCCGGAAATAGGCTTCCGAATAGTAGGTGTCGAAGTCGAAACCCTTATTGAGAATGGTTCGTCCCAGGCCGCACGCATTGCAGCGGGAGATGGGGAAGGACTCTACAGTGTAGATGATTTCGAGCGCTCCTCCGCAACAGATGCAGCTCGGCGCGGCCTCGGCGATCGGCGCAAGCGAATTATGGGCGGCGGTATTCGATAACGACATAGTCATTCAGGGGATGAACGTCGGCGCGGAATCCGCGCTGTTCCAGATGGGACGACATCCAGGTCCCCACCGGAGAATCTTGTGCTGCGACCAGGAATAGAGACTGGTAAGGAGAGAAGTCGATCTGTCCGATGAACTCCTGAACCTGCGGACCAAACTGATACGGCAATCCGATGGCGCGGTTCGGCACCGGATAGGCGGACATGGGCGAGTAGAGCGGACTGGTGCGGGGATTCTCGGTTTTCCAATTGAGCCAGGAGGAATCGGCTAATCCGCTGGTGATGAAAACGGGAGCGGGGGGGGCCGCATGCCGGGCGACGAAGGTGAGCGGCTCGCGCCAACTGGAGGGGGATGGGCGGAAGGCCGTCAACAGGCTGGATGGATGGAGTGCGGTGGCCATGAAGATCGCGACGAGCAGAAAATTACGGTGCGCCGGATTGCGCACGCCGGAGATTAACCAGGCGATCGCCAGCAGAACGGCGGGAAGCGTGAACAGTAGATAGCGGGTGGCAAAGACGCTGAGTCCAGTGAGGCGGTTGGCGGCGAAAAAGACGATGGGTCCGAGAAACATCCAGGCGGCGCCGAGAACAATCCATTGCGGGCACGGCGGACTGTTTCGCCACGTGAAGCCTCGTTGCAGGATGAGAAGAAGGATGGCTCCTAGAGCCGTGCCGAGCAGGAGCGCGGGCGGCAAAGATAACTGGATGAGCTGGGTGAGGGTAGGCTTTGCGGCGTCGGCAAATGCGTTGGATAAGTGCGCGGTGAATCTCAGCTGCGAGAGGAGCGGCAACAGGCTGAGGGGGAGCACCAGGGCGGCGATCAATGGGAGGCCGAGCCGCACCTTGCGTCCCGTCAGGACACAGTACGCCAGGTAAACAGCCTGGATAACAAAGACGAAGCCGAACAGATAGTGAAAATAGACGGTGAGGACGGAGGCGACCAGATACTTGACGATAGTGCGCGGGCTGGCATCTTCCTGCCATTGGAGCAAATAGCGAAACGAAGCGAGCGAGGCGGCCATTGCCAGGGGATAGGGCCGGGCGGAGGTCCCAAAAATCGCGACCTCGGGCGAGCAGAAGAACGGCACCAGGCTCAGCCACCCGGCATCGGGCGCGATGAGACGCTCGGCCAGCTTTTTCAGCTGCCAGGCAGCGACCAGCATTGCCAGCACGGAGGGGATGCGCAGAAGCGGCTCCTCCCACGGTCCTTTCCAGACGAAGAAAGACTGAAGCACGCCGTAGAGAACGGACTGTCCCGGGAAGGACCAGGATCGCGCGATTGCGGCCCACCAGCCCTCCGAGGCCATCCAGAATGTACCGGCCTCATCGGTCCAGAAGCCAAACCGCAGACGCGGGAGCCAGGCGAGCAGAAAGGCGGCGGCGCAAAGGCTGATCGACAAGGCCCGCAGCATAGGGGAAGTCCCCGCGGGTGCGCGTTCCACGCCAGGTGGCGAATTTAGCAGCGCCGAGTCCACTAGCGTTGCCGCTCCGGTTCGCGAGCGCCTCGGAGAGCGACCTGGCGCGCCACTTCAGTGAGTTTTTCTTCCACGGCTCGGTTCTTTTTATAGAGCTTCAGGAAGACGGCGATGCTGGCGAGGCAGAACATATAGAGCAGCAGGTCCGTGCCGCGGCCGACGCCCACCAGATGGGCGAGGCGGGTTGTGAGGTCGGGACTCACGACGAACAGCACCGCCAGCGAAAGCAAACCGAGGACGGCGAGGCGGGAAGCGAGGCGCGAGGACGTGGCGAGAGAAGTGCCGCCAATCAGAATCAGCAAGACGACCAGAATCGCCTGAATGGGAATCATCTAGAGAACCTTCCTCAGCAGGACATCGATCAGAATATTCAGGCTGTTCGAGGCGGCTTGGCCTTTGGCGCGCGAATACTCGGTGTAGCGGACAGCGACGGAAACTTCTTGGACCCGCAGATGAGCGCGCCGGACTTCGTCCAGAAATTCGGTGGCGTGGGCGAATCCATTCTCATGAAAGCGAATCTTTTGAGCGGCAGCACGCGTCATAGCGCGGAATCCGTTATGGGCGTCTGAAAGCCAGACGTTGGTTAACAGGCCTGAAATAAGGACGGCTCCCCGCAGCAGGATCTTGCGCCCGCGGGGAATCAGATTGATACTTGCGGGATCGAGGAAGCGGGAGCCTACGGCGACATCGCAGGCGCCGCTGCGAAGCGGTTCCAAAAGGGCTGCGATGCGCTCGGGCGGATGCTGGCCGTCGGCGTCGAAGTGAACCAGGTACTCCGCCCCCTGCGCGAGGGCGTAGTCCATGCCGGTTTGAAGCGCCGCGCCTTGCCCCAGATTGACGGGGTGGCGCAAATAATGAACGGGCAGATTCTTGAGGATTTCGGAGGTCCCGTCGTTGGAAGCGTCATCCACCACGACCATGGAGTATCCATAGGGCACCAGGCCGCCAATGGTGGCGGACAAGACGGTGCCCTCATTAAAACTGGGGATCACCAGGAATACGCGCGATTGGGCGGAGTCCGGCCACGGTTGCTCCATGGCAGTACATCGGATGGCGCGAGGGAAAGCTTTACGTGGGGCGTTCTCTGCGGGAAACGAACTTTTATTCCCTTTCCCCGCCACCCTTTCGCATTTCCAAGTAAACAGCCTAAGTCCCCACGGAGGCTAACTTCAAACCAGAGGAAGCCCCCACCGGGCCTCGCCTTGACAGCTTTTTCCCGACCGGGAAATGTCGCATCACAGTGGTCCTGAGCTCTACGGAGGCCGTGAACGCGCTGCGCCAGCAAATATAGGTATGCTGCCGACGAGAGACCTTGGGGTCGACTCCACAACATTCGGGTGAGTACCCGGTTGAGAAAGCCATCCCGATCCACTAGCGGGCGGAACGCCTCCGCCCGTGCGCGGCCAAAATCGTACAGCCGCTTTGCTCAGGCTGACTTGCGAGCCAGATATCCGAGCGCGATTCCGCATTGGCCAAGATAGTAGGTTGTCCATACTAGGTAATCGTGCAGCAATACGGGTGTCTTGAATTTATGAATGGCGAGCAGCGAATCAGAGATGAGGAAAAGAACGGCACCCACCACAACCCAGCGATTCCGGAAGCGAGCCAGAATCGCCGTCAAAACCATCGTCGTGAGCGCGCAGATATAGAAAACCACCGGCACCGCCAGCGCGCCAACCGAAGGCACGATCCACATCGCCAGCGCGCCGCTATAGGCCAGGATCGCAACCACGGCCCCCACTCGCGGCGCGTCGAAGTGGATTCCATTGCGCGTGAACAGACAGATATACGTCAGGTGCGCCAGCAGAAAAGCACCGAGACCAAAGGCAAACAACCGCGGATCGAGGTCCAGCAGAACGTCGCCCAACGTGGAAAACGCCAGCCCCAGCGCCAGCAGCAGCGCGTCGCGCGCCAACAGCGCCAACACGGCCAGCGCCCCCACTGCGCATCCTTTCACAAGGGCGTTATGGCCTGTGACCAAATACATGGCGCTAGCCGCCACCGAGACATACAAAAACACGCGAGAGCGCATAGCCTCGCAGTATACCGCTTGTCACGGCTTGCCGAGCTTCGGATCGTTCAACGCCGCTTCATCGGTCAGCGTACGCAGAAACTCGACGATCGACGCTCTCTGCGCCGCCGTCATCTCCGGATTCTGATGCCCCACCGCCTGTTCGAGAGTCGCCACGCTGCCGTCATGCATATAAGGCGCGGTCACCACGATGTTGCGCAGCGTGGGAGGCTTGAAGCCTTTTTCGTCCTCGGGGCGCCCGGTGAAATTTGCGCCTCCGTGACAGCGGAAGCAAGCGAAGGGCTGGCTGAAGAACAGCTCCTCGCCCTTTTTCGCGGCGGCGGAGAGGGCTGTATCGTCACGGTCAAAATGATAGCGGTCGTAAGGCGCCCGCGCCGAGACAATCGACCGCTCAAAGCACGCGATCGCCTTGATCGCGTTGTCGATCGTGATCTCATTCGTCCCGAACAGCTTTTTGTAAACAGGATCGGCGCGCATCACGGCTAAAAAGTTCTCGCCCTTGGCGTCCATGCCTAATTCAATAGGATGCGTCCCGAACATCGGCACGCGCGCCTGCTCTTCGAGTGAGTGCAGCCCCTGTTCGATCCAGGTCAACGTCTGCGCGTAAGCGACGTTCACGAGGCTCATCGAGCCGCGCGCGTGCCTTTCGCCGGTCGATCCTTCGCCGCGCGGCTTCTGATCCGCGAAGGCGTATTTCTGGACATGGCACGACGCGCAGGATTGCGTTCCGTTCCCCGACATCCGCTTGTCGTAGAAAAGATAGCGGCCCAGTTCCACCTTCGCCGCCGTCATCGGATTATCGGCAGGCACTTGAGGCTTGGGAAATCCCTGTGGCAGGTCCCACTGGTACGCGCTCTGCGCGCCGGCCAGCGCCGCGAACAGAAATAGAGCGCTACGCCGCAAGCACCGCCCCCGTTTGGGAAGTATCGTAGCCCGCCAGCATCTCCAGTTTGCGGCGCAGTGCGGAGCGGTTCAGCAGATCGAACAACGCCTCCACTGCCGGAAGCTTGGCGAACGCGCGGCGCACCACCAGATCGTAGCGTTCGACGGCCAGCGGCACAAAATCGAGCCCGAACGCCCGCGCCGCGGAGCGCGTGGCGATGCAGCAATCGGCTTCCCCATCGCGCACCGCCTGCGCGGCCGGCAAATGCCCGGACACGATGCGATCATATCCTGCGATGTTCACCCCGGTCATGCCCGCGGCTTTGAGACGCTGGTCGAGCAGTTCGCGGCTGCCCGCGCCCGGCTCGCGATTGACGATGCGCACGCGCGCCAGATCGGCAATTTCGCGCACATGCGTACCTGGACGCATCACAAGCCCTTGTTCCCAGATGGCGAACGTCACCACTTTCACGCTGCCCCGCGGAAACAGCTTGCGGATCGCGCCGACGTTATATTCGTCCGACGCCGCGTCGCGCAGATGCGTCCCTGCCACATGCACGCAGCCCTGCTTCAGCCACTCCAGAGCCTGACGGCTGCTGACGGACGCGGCGGCAAAATCCAACTGCGGAGCGAGCAGCGAAATTCCAGGGTCGCATCCGGCAATCAGCAGACGCTTCGGATGCTCCTCTTCGCCAGGGAGTATTTCCACGTGGCCGGCATCCATCGCCACACCGTCGGCCGGAGGCAGGATCAGATCGGAAGGCGCGGAAACAGCCACCAACTTTTGTCCGACGCGGCACAACTGCACGGGCTGGCCAGCGCGAGCGGGCGTCAGAAACTCCACTGCCATCGGCTTGGCCAAACGCGGTTCGGCGTCCAGGCTGAACAGTTCCTCCACGCGCACCTCCAGCAGGCGCGCCAGTTGCAGGGCCACGGTAGTGTTCGGCACATAGTCGCCGGCCTCGATCGCGTAGATCGTCTGCCGCGTCACTCCGGCGAGCTTCGCAAGCGCCGCCGCAGAAATGCCTCGGCTTTCTCGGATTCGATGCAGGTGCGTATGCGTGTCCATCTATTTCCTCAGGCGAACCAGGGTAATTTTTTCCAGCATCCGCAGCGAACGCGCCCCGCGCTTCTCACTCGGCACCACCAGCCGCAGAGGGCCCTGATACTGGAACAGAGGCTTCCCGTTGACGGTATCCGCGATGATGACCTTGTTGTCAGTGAATCCAGGATCGACCTCCGCCAAAGTGTAGACCACCTGGTATCCGTCGCGAGCCTCGGCCAGCAGATAGCTCGCCAGCGCCTTGCCGTTCAGTTGTTTGTCGAGCGGCGCGCCGGCTTTCTTCAGCACCTCATATAAAAGGACGCCTTCGTAGACGGTGTTCGTGCCTTCGTCATTGAACGTCACCGAAGCGCGCGGCATCTGCGCCAGATCGTCCTTGGTCAGCGTCAGAGGAGTCGCAACGTCGCCGCCGATGGTGAGCGTCTGCGCACCCAGAGCGGACGCGAAGGCAAGAGCCATGGCAAACTTCATAGACTACATTGTAAAGTAAAACGAACACTACTTCGAACCGAACGCCAGCATCACATTGCCCGCATTGCCGCCCCAGTTGCCATAGCCGGAGGGAACATAGATCATTCCATCGATCGCCACCGGACCTGGCCCGTCCATGGAACCACCCTTGGCCGCGACTCCGTTCACGGTCTTGAATTCGCGGACCGTGTCGTAGTCCCAAACCACGTGGCCGTCCTTGGACGAATACGCGCGAATGTGGCCGTCCACGGAGCCTGAAAACACCGCGCCAGGAATTACCGTGATGGCCGCCGATTGCGCCGGGCTACAGTGCTTCCGATCGCCGCAATCGGGAGGCGGCGCGCTCCATACTTTTTCGCCTGTCGCCAAACGCAGCGCGAACAGGCCTCCGCCAACCTTCGGGTCCGTTTCGAACGCCTTGCCGCTGCCGAAAATCCCCGTGCCTTCCTTCGCCGCGACGTCCGACAACGCCACATAGACGTTTTCTCCATCGGTGGCCATACCCCACTGAATCCCTCCCAGCGGGCCTCCCCGGCCGATGCGCGTCTGCCACTTGATCTCGCCTTCGCGGTCCAAATCCAGCGCGTGAACCACCGCCGACTTCTGCCCCACGATCAGCAAATTCCCCACAATCATCGGCGACGAGCCAATATCATGGTCAGGTCCGGCGGGCTGCGGACAGTTGGTCTGATCGACGGCGACGCAGGCGATGTTGAACGTATCGTGCTCGGTGAGTTGCCTCGACCAAACGATCTTGCCAGTGTCGAGGTCCATGGCGAGGATGGCGTCGCTGGTCTTGGTTTCGGGCTCCGAATGATTGTCGCCGGTGCCGACATAAAGGCGGTTGCGCTTGGCGTCGATGGCCGGCGCGGACCAGATGCTCGCGCCGGATGGTCCCCACATCTGCGTGCCTACCTTGTTCTTCTTCGTCGGATGCGGCGCATCTGTGCTGTAGGCGCGCCACAGAATCTTGCCCGTCTTCGCGTCGAGCGCGACCATACCGCCGCGCCCCGTGCAGCATTCGTACTTCGGGTTCAGCGAGGGACCATCTTCCGCCGAGGAGATCGGTACATACAGGCGTCCGTTCCAGAACTGCGGCGCTCCAGTGACGCGCGCCGACGGATGGTCGCTGATGTTCGTCTTCCACAGCAATTCGCCGTTGGAGGCATTCACCGCGTAGGCATTGGCCAGTTGATCGGCAAACAGCGCGATTTTTCCGGCCGTAATGGTAATGGATGCCCGTACGTTGGCTTGCGGTTCGAACACCCAGTACGTGCAGCCGGTTTTAGCGTCCAGCGAATACACCTTGCGCGACGCTCCGCCGATGAAGATTCGTCCGCCGGAGATGGAGGGCTGCGCGAACGAAGCCGCCGCTCCGGGGAAGCCGAACGCCCACTTCAGCTCCAGCGCCGAAGGATCGACAGACGCGTTGGTGAAGCGATGATTCACCACACCGTTGCCCCAGCCATCCCAGATCGCGCCGCTCATATCGAATGTGGCATCGCGATGCTCGCAGAATCCACCTGCGGATGTCGCGCTTCCGATTGTTTTACCGGTGAGGTACTCCGCGAGCGACCGCCTTTCCGCCGCATTGAGCGCCTTGCCTTGTTCCTTCATCAGCCCGTTTTCGAGCGCGTTGACCAGCGTCTCCGGCGACATCTGCCGCATTACGGCGACGGAGGGCGCGCGCGTTGCGCCAGGATTTTCATGGCACATCGCGCAATGCTGTTTATAAAGCGCCGCGGGCGGACTGTTAGCCCACGCGAGAATCGCGAAGGAGAAGCAGACAAAGGTTCTCATGGCGCATACCACTATATATAACCCGGATGCTTTAAAAAGTCGTCCCCAGGCCGGGACCAGTCAGTCCATCCGTTCTCATCCAGCCGTCTTTGACGATGAAGATGCCGGGGAATTTCTTCTCCCATCCGGCATTCGCGGCGGGCACATATTCGCGCGCGTTCGACTCGAGCGCGCTGGTGCCCGGAACATGAGCGGCTATGCCCGCCGATTGTACCAGCGCCGCGCCGGGACACGTCAGATCCTGCACGCAGCGGAACATCTTGTATTTTTGCGCCGCCGCGGCCATCAGCAGCGACGCGCTCTGGCCTTTGCACGCCTTCAGCGCCACGCCCGTGTAGCCCATTTCGCGCGCCAGCAGCAGCGTATCGAGCCCGGTGAGCGACTCGTCGATCACCACCGGCCGCAACTTCGCGGCCTCAAACATGGTGTTTCGTCGGTTCGCGGCCAAGTCGCGCGCCGTCGGCTGCTCGATGTATTGCACCAGCTCGAACGCCGTCGGCGCTTTGAGCTTCAGACGGCGCTCGAAGTCGAGGAGGTATTCGACGTTTGGGCAGCGCTCGTTGAAATCGAGCGAATAGACCCAACCAGTGAAGCCTCTCTTGGCCTGCGCGCTGGCGGCAACCCGGTCGATCGTCGCGACGCGGTCCACGTCCCACTCAAGATCGCTGCCGTTGAGCTTGATCTTGATCGCAGTGACGCCGTTGTAAGGAATCCATTCTTCCAGCGTCTCCGGCAAGCCGTCGCCGGCGGGCCTTTTCAAATTCGCGCGGGTCAGCGGGTCGCTCGCGCCCACCGAATGATACATGCGGATGCGCGGCGCGGGCCGCGGCGCGATGTATTGGTCCAGATACTCGCCGCGAAACTCCTCATTAAGGTAATGCGCCAGATCGTAACCGACGAATTCCTTGCCGCAGACCACATAGCTCGACCGCCCGTGAAGTTTGCCGAACGCGTCGTGAATCGCGGCGTCTACCGGACTCGCCGTGACCTGCGTGCAGAGCTTCGGAATGGGCATGGGCAACTGGATTTCGCGCGCGGCGTTCAGGTATTCCGGCTCCAGCGCGCGGTGAATATCCAGCGGATGCGCATATTCGCTGAAGCCGCGCGTCAGGCTGACGATCTTCGCGGCCAGTTGCTTCATGGCGCCGAGCGTCACGTCGTACGTCAGCTCGGGAAAGCTCCACACATTGCCCAGTGGCATCGCGGCGCCGCCTTCTGCCGACTTGCCGTTTCTCAAACTCAGCCGGCAGCGCACTTCAAACAGCGTGACGCGGTCCACTTCCTTGCCACCGAATTTATAGGGCGCGCGATAGAGATAGTCCTTGAAGCCGGGGACGATTTCGTCCACGCGGGCATCGGTGGGCGGTGAGGCGAGCAGTGCGGGCATGGCAAGAAACGTCCGGCGCTTCATAGCCCGGCCTGCGCCATCATCGCGCGGACTTTCACCAGGTCCTTTTTCATCGCCGCGTACACGTCTTCCTTGGGGATACTGATCTTGGTCTTGCCGTCGTTCGCGCCGCCCAGGGGATATTCAAAATGTATCTGTACAGGACCTGAAAACGGCGTCGCCGAGACCATCGCGAAAAATTGCAGCAGCTTGACCATGCCTTCGCCGATGGGCGTCCACGCAACCGCGTTCTCGCGCCAGGTGAAGTCTTTCACTGCGATGCCGCGCACATGGCGTCCCGCAATTTTGAAGCTATCGATCCAACCGCCGAGCCCTCCTTCAATGGTGGCGTGCGACACGTCGAAATTGATTCCAACCGCCGCCGGATCCAGGTCCCGCATCAGATACCACAGGTCCCAAATGGAGGCGCCAACCACGCCTGCGCCGGAATGCGTGTGATACATGGCGCACATGCCGTAGCGCGCGTTCAGCGCCGCGAGCTTCGCCAAACGCGGCTTCATGGCATCAAGCTGCTGGTCGTATGGCTTCGCGGCGTCCCAGCGAAAATCGCCGAAACGATAGTTGTGGATACCCAGCGAGGATGCCGTCTTGAGGATCTCTTCCGTGTAGGGCGTGTCAGCGTCGGCGATGCCGGTGGTCACCATCGGCACTTCCAGCCCATGCTTGCGGATCAGCGCGACCAGAGCCGGCAAATCCTTCGCCACCGCCGCTGGCTCGACGTGACCGCCCGCGCGCAGCGTGATATCGACGCCGTCGAAGCCAATGCTTGCCGCGGCCTGCGTCATTTCCTCCCCCTGGACAAATTGCAGGTGCTTGGAAAAGACCGCGACCTTCAAACGGTCCTTGGCGCGCGCCGCTGGCGCGAGCAACAGAGCTCCCGCAGCCAGCAACTGACGCCGCGACATCGAAGTAGATTGTGGACGGCTCACGGGACTATCATAATGCGTCTATGCTCCTATCCCGAGGCCTGATCGCCCTTGGCTTGCTGGCCGTACAAGCGTCCGCGCAGCAGATGTTCATGACACGCTGCGCGCCGTGCCATGGCGAGAATGCGCGCGGCACCTCGCAGGCGCCGGGCCTGGCAATGAACCCGCGCGTGGCCGAGCGAACGGAAGAGCAACTTCGCGAGTATCTGAAGCGCGGCAATCCGGCGGTCGGCATGCCCGCGTTTTCCGATCTGGCCGATACCGACTTGGCAGCGCTGGCGAAATATGTGCGCCGCTTGAACAACGATACGTTCGCCGGACCGGCTTCCGCGCCAGAGCCTCGCAAAGTGACGTGGCACGATCCGCAGCCGGGCGATTGGATCACCTATAACGGCGATATCTCGGGCAATCGCTACAGCCCTCTGAAGCAGATCAATACTGCGAACGTCACGGGGCTCAAATTGAAGTGGATGTTTCCCCTCTCTTACTTCGGCCTGGAAACCACGCCTCTGGCCGCCGATGGCGTGCTCTACATCACGGGCCCGAATGAGGTTTACGCGCTCGATGCGCTCAACGGCGCGGCGCTGTGGCATTATTCGCGTCCTCCGAGCGCGGGATTGGTGGGCGACGCAAGGCTCGGCACCAATCGCGGCGTGGCGCTGCTCGACGACAAGATCTTTTTCGTCACGGATAACGCGCATTTGCTGGCGCTGGACCGCGCGACGGGCAAATTGCGGTGGGAAACCACCATGCCGGAGGACACACATCAGCCTTACGGAGGCACCGTCGCGCCGTTGATCGTGAGCGATCTGGTTATCGCCGGCGTGGCGGGAGGGGATCACGGGCTGCGCGGTTTCGTCGCGGCGTACAAGGCAGAAACGGGCGTGCTGGCGTGGCGTCATTGGACCGTCCCGACGCCCACGCTGGGCGGTTCCACGTGGCTGACCGGCGCGTACGATCCTTCGTCCGGGACGCTTTATTGGCCCACCGGGAATCCGTGGCCCGATGGAGACGATCGCGACCGGCCCGGCGACAATCTCTACACCAACTGCGTGCTGGCGCTCGACGCCAGCACAGGCGATTTGAAATGGCACTATCAATTCACGCCGCATGACCTGAAAGATCGCGACGCCACCGAGCCGAACGTTCTGATCGATACGGTTTATAAAGGCAAGCCGTCCAAGCTGCTGCTGCATGCCGATCGCAACGGGTTTTTCTACGTGCTCGACGGGACGACGGGCAAGGTGCTTTTCGCGAAGCCGTTTCTGCGCCGCGTGGACTGGGCTTCCGGCATCGGTCCTGATGGCCGGCCCCAGGTGACGGATCCGCGCGGCTGCCCTAGCGACGCGGCTAATTGGGATTCCACCGCCTATTCGCCGGTGACCCGCCTGTACTATTTCATGGCGCTCGAAGAATGCACCGGCGCGCCTACCGCTTATCCCGATCAGACAGGCCAGCGGTTCCTGCGCGCCCTGAATATTGAGACGGGCGAAATCGCCTGGGAAGTTCCGCAGCCAGGACCGGCGCGCGCTAAAACATGGTCAGGCGTGATGGCCACGGCCGGAGGGCTGGTTTTCTACGGCCAGCCTAACGGAGGCTTCGCGGCGGTGGATGAAAAAACCGGCAAGCCCCTGTGGCGGTTCCCGACCAACGTCCGCATGAAGGCTTCGCCCATCACGTTTACCGCGGGAGGGCGCCAGTATGTGACCGTGGCCGCGGGTCCGAACATTTTGTGCTTCGGCCTGTAATGGAGGGCTAATTTTCGCCCATCCCCAGAAGTGTCTCGAAGTGCGGCGCCTGCTCTTCTTTGTGCACAATGGAGACTTCGACATTGCGGAACCCCGCGTCGCGCAAATAGCCGTCGATTTCCACTTCTGCGAATCCCAGCCACAGATCGGCGTATAGCTCGCGAGCCTCTTCGAACGAGTGGCGCACCAGATCGAGGATCACGATTCGTCCACCGGGCTTCAAAATACGACGGGCGGCCTCGACAGCCTTCTGCGGATGCGGTGCGTGGTGGAGCGACTGGCTGAAGAAAGCCAGATCCACCGATTCCGCGTCGATCGGCGGCGACTCGATATCGCCCAGGCGATAATCCAGATTGGTGACGCCATGCCGCCGCGCCAGATCCTTGCCGAATTCGACCATCTTCTCTGAGCTATCAACCGCGATCACCTGCCTGGCCCGTTGCGCGAGCAGTTGCGAGAACGTGCCCTCGCCCGCGCCCAGGTCGGCGATCACCATCGGCGGCAGCAACTTCAATAAGGTTTCGGCCAGCCCTTGCCAGCTCCGGCCGGGCAGATACTCCCGCCCAAAACGCCCGGCGAGGCCGTCGAAGTAGCTCCTCATCCGGTCCTCGCGCTTTTTGAGCACCAGATGCAGCGATTGCTGATCCCGCGCCGCTTCCGGAATCTCGTCCATGGCGTTGCGGAACACCTGGCGCAGATGATCGACCACGGCCCGTTCCCCGCCCCGGACGTCCTTCAAGCGATACAAAATGCTCTTTCCATTGCGGCGGTCTTCCACTAATCCAGCCTGCTTGAGTTGAGCCAGATGGGTGGACAGGCTGCTTTGCGCCACACCCAGGATCGCTTGCAGCTCGGCTACGGAGAGCTCTTCTTTCTCTAAAAGCAACAAGATACGGACACGAGCCGGATCTGACAATAAACGAAGCCATTTGAGGATTGACGCCATGTTCTGTTGTCCGGTATTATATCAACATATCGAGATTTGTCGATACGAAATTGAAAGGAACCAACAAATTGAGCACTGTCACCCTGAACCCCGTCGCGACTGAGTATAAGGTCGCCGACCTGGGCCTCGCCGAGTGGGGCCGTAAGGAAATCAGCATCGCCGAGCACGAGATGCCCGGTTTGATGTCCATCCGCAAGAAATACGCCAAAGAAAAGCCGCTTGCGGGAGTTCGCGTCACCGGATCGCTGCACATGACCATTCAAACGGCTGTGCTGATCGAAACGCTGGTCGATCTGGGCGCAAGCGTCCGTTGGGCGAGCTGCAACATTTTCTCGACGCAGGACCATGCGGCGGCTGCCATTGCCGCGGCCGGAGTTCCGGTGTTTGCCTGGAAGGGCGAGTCGCTGGAAGAATACTGGGATTGCACGTTCAAGGCCTTGAGCCACCCCGGCGGCAAGGGTCCGGAACTGGTGGTGGATGACGGCGGCGACGTGACGCTGCTGATCCACAAGGGCTACGAACTGGAGAACGGTGACAAGTGGGTGGATTCGCCTTCGGAAAGCCACGAAGAGAAGGTGATCAAGGACCTGCTCAAGAAGGTCTACAAAGAGACTCCGACCCTGTGGCACAACATGGTGAAGGAATGGCGCGGCGTATCCGAAGAAACCACCACCGGTGTTCACCGCCTGTACAAAATGCAGGAAGCGGGCAAGCTGCTGGTGCCGGCAATCAATGTCAACGATTCGGTGACGAAGTCGAAGTTCGACAATCTGTATGGCTGCAAGGAATCGCTGGCGGACGGCATCAAGCGCGCCACCGACGTCATGATGGGCGGCAAAGTGGCCGTCATTTGCGGCTATGGCGACGTGGGCAAGGGCTCGGCGCATTCGCTGCGCGGCATGGGCGCACGCGTGATCGTGACCGAAGTCGATCCGATCAACGCATTGCAGGCGGCGATGGAAGGCTATGAAGTGACGACGGTCGAAGAAACGCTGGGCCGCGGCGACATTTACGTCACCTGCACAGGCAACGTCGACATCATCACGTTCGAGCACATGGCGCACATGAAGGACCAGGCGATCGTGTGCAACATCGGGCATTTCGACAACGAAATCCAGGTGGACAAGCTGAATACGGCGAAGGGTGTGAAGCGCACAAACATCAAGCCGCAGGTGGACATGTACACGTTCCCCGACGGCCATTCGGTTTACATGCTGGCGGAAGGACGCCTGGTGAATCTCGGCTGCGCGACGGGCCATCCCAGCTTCGTGATGTCGAACAGCTTCGCGAATCAGACGCTGGCGCAGATCGATCTGTGGAAGAACAAGGACGTCTACAAGGTAGGCGTCTATACGCTTCCGAAGAAGCTCGACGAGGAAGTGGCGCGCTTGCACCTGGAAAAAATCGGCGTGAAGCTGACCACGCTCAGCGAGCGGCAGGCCGCGTATTTGGGCGTGCCGGTCGAGGGTCCTTACAAGGCTGACCACTACCGGTACTAGAAGGTCGTCCGCGAAAACTGTCGGGGTTCGGTGCGAAATTAACACTGCCCCGACAGTGTCTTATTGCCAGTAATTCCGGTCGAGGCTGCGGTACTGGACGGCCTCCGCCAGGTGCTTCGCGCTGACGCGTTCGGCGTGATCCAGATCGGCCACCGTGCGGGCCACCTTTAGAATGCGGTCGTGCGCGCGCGCGGAAAGGCCCATTTTGCGCACCGCCAGTTCCAGCGTCTTCTCTCCCGCATCGTCCAAGGCACAAAGCTTGCGCAGTTCTTGTACGGGAATTTGGGCGTTGGAGAAGCCCCTGGCCTGCTGGACTCCCCTGATTTCCGCCACGCGGGCGCGCATTTGCGCCGAACTCTCGCCGACGTTCTTGCCGCGCAGCTCCTGATACGGCACAGCCGGCACTTCAATGTGCAGATCTATGCGGTCGAGCAGGGGCCCGCTGATTTTCCCGAGATAACGCTGAATAATGCCGCCCGTGCAGCGGCACTCGCGCGAGGGATCGCCAAAAAAGCCGCACGGGCACGGATTCATCGCGGTAACCAGCATGAAGCGGGCGGGGAACGTCAGGGTCATGTTGGCGCGCGCGATGGTCACGGTGCCTTCTTCGAGCGGCTGGCGGAGCTGTTCGAGAACGTTGCGCGGAAACTCAGGCAACTCATCCAAGAACAGGACGCCGTTGTGAGCCAAGCTCACTTCGCCCGGACGCGGCGTGCCCGATCCGCCGCCGATGAGGCCTGCGTCCGACACCGAATGATGCGGCGAACGAAACGGGCGATCGCCCAGCAAGCCGACCCCTGCCGGCAGCGACCCGGCGACGCTGTGCACCTGCGTGGTTTCCAGCGCCTCGGCGAAAGAGAGCGGCGGCAAAATGCCCGAAATGCGCCTTGCAAGCATTGTTTTGCCGGAGCCCGGAGGCCCCATCAGCAGCACGTTATGATTGCCCGCCGCCGCCACTTCAATGGCGCGCTTGGCCGTCACCTGGCCGCGGACGTCGCGAAAATCGAGCGCGCCCTCCTCATGCGCCGCCGTCATTTGCGCCTCGCCCAGGTATGGCTGGAACGATTCCGGACGCCGCAGGAACGCGACCACCTCGCTCAAATGGCGCATCCCGAACACGCGGACACCTTCCGCCACCGACGCCTCAGCCGCATTTTCGACCGGAAGCAGCAGATTCCGAATGCCCTGTTTCCGCGCGCAGGCGGCGATCGACAAAGCTCCGCGCACTGGCCGGAGTGCACCGTCGAGCGACAACTCGCCAACGAACAAGTGCTCTTCAACGGGCCCGACGACGTTCATCGCACCTAGGATTCCCAGTGCCATTGGCAGGTCGAACCCGGCGCCTTCCTTGCGCACGTTCGCAGGCGCTAAGTTGATGGTAACGGCCTTGTTAGGGTAGCCGAAGCCGGAGTTCATCAGCGCGCTTTTGATCCGCTCCCGGCTTTCGCGTACGGCCGTGTCCGGCATGCCGACGATGATGAAATCGCGGGCTTGGCCAGGATAGATGTCGATCTCGGCGTCAATCAGGTGCGCGTCAATGCCAAAGATCGCCGCCGAGCGGGTGCGGAACAGAGCCATCCATATCCCTAGTGGGCGCAGGGTCGGATTATTCGCCCCCGTTTTTGGGAAAAGTAGAGGCCGTCCGCTCGCCGCCGATTCGGGGCCGCCTGTGAGAATTGCATTGCGGCAGCGCGCGAGCCCAGCAGGTGGCCGACCCCTGCGATCCGGCGACGTTCAACGCCAAAGTTGTTCCGACGGCGCGCGGATCGCCACCAGCTACTCGGAGTCTTACCCCTATTACTACGCTCTGTATCGAAACTACACCGCACAGGGCGGCTTAGTCAGCGCCTCGCCTGCGCAACTATGCCCTGGCCATCTGATCCACGGAGGCTTCGGCGCGACCGGTTCGCATCACGGATCGCGGGCTGGCTGCTGATGCGGCGCGTGGTTTCAACGCCGCGCGGCTCACTGGCAGTCGAGAGTGGAGGCGGCGGGCCTCAACTGGCACGGCTCCTATTGGGATGGATCGGCGCATTACATGCCGACGTCTATGGGAGCTGTATCCGGACCATCCGAATCTTCTCGCCGCGCACTTCAACGATCCGGGTGGGATGGCAGCGTGGGTGAAAAAACCTCTGGGCCTGCGCGAATCGGAATCGCCTGTGATCACCAACACCAGCCGCTTCGTGCCGCACCGGATTGGGTAATTGTAGGGCGGGCAATTTTGCCGGCTGCTGGCTGGATAGCCCGCCCTACAAAATATTCACCGCGCGCGCCGCGAGAATGGCGATCGCCGCCAGCGATATGGCCGACTGCACCATCATCAGCGCCTTCGCCCAGCGCGACAACACCGGCACATCGGTGGGCGAAAACGCCGTGCTGGTGTTGAACGCCAGGAACAAATAATCCACAAAGCCTGGACGCCATTCGTCCTCGCCCATCTCCTTGCGCAAGGCGGGGGAAAGCGTCATTTGCGGGAACAGAAAGGCACCGTCGGTGTGGGAGCCTTTGAGGTCGCGCTGGTTCGGACCGCCCGCGTCCAACCGCCAGTACCACGACGCGAAGACCAGGATGTTGGCTACCCACAGCGCTCCGGCGGCCCGTAATAAATCGCCGGGCGAGTCCTTGTGCGAGGGCAGGCGCGACACCAGGACCATCAGCGATCCGGCCAGCGACAGCGTCACCACGGCCTGCGCCAGGTATCCGAACAGTTGATTCCACCTGTGCTGGCCTCGTGCGTGAAAGAAAATCGCGGGCGCGATCAGCACCGCCACCAGCGCCAGCACCAGCCAGTCCGGGCCCATCGTCAAGGCCGACGGCAGCGCGTAATACAAGCCACCGATGGCCACCAGCGCGACGGTCGCGGGCCAGCGCGGCTCCGGGTCGATTCGCTTCATGAAATTCTCTTGCACGCTTTGCCCCCCGATCCCTGTAAAATAGCGCAATGGCCGATGCCGCCGGCAGCCTCGTCGATCAATGGTATTACCTGGACGGCCAGCAAACGCGCGGGCCCGTTTCATCCGCGGAGATTGTGCGCCTGATTCACGCGCGCGCCATTCCTGAAAGCGCGCTGTTGGCGCAAGCCGGATGGCAGACCTGGAGCGCCGCATCCACCGCTCTGGCGCATCTTTTGAAACCTCCCGAGGCGAAGCCCGCCGAGCCGCTTACCTATGCGATCAAAGTGCAGTGCGTCTCCGGACCCGATCAGGGCAAGGCCTACATGATCAGCTTGGCGGAGGTTTCGCTGGGGCGCGTGTCTGGCCTGGGCACGAACGATCCGCAGGTGGCCGAAAATCACGTGGTGCTGTCGTGGCAAAGGAATGTATTGCACTTCCGCGCCTTCGATGGATCGAAGCTGCGCGTCGCCGGAGCCGACGTGACGCAGGGAACTTTGTCGAACGGCCAGCAGTTTCAACTTGGCGCGTCTACATGGCAGGTTGGCACCGCGCCGGTGGAACTCACCAGCTTGCTGGGCAGCCTGGGCGACCGTTTGGCCAAGCTGACCAGCACGGATAAGCTGGTGGGCTTCAGTCTCACAGCCATGTTTTCTGAGGTGTTCAAGGGGCGCAAGCCAGGCGAGTTGGAAGATTACCTGATCGTCGGCACGCCAAAGACAACGCCGCACATCGACGACGTGGTCACGGGCTGGCCCAAGCCGTGGTTCTTCATGCGGGTGCTGATTTTCATGGCGATCGTATACTTCATTTTTTACGAGATGTTCGCCATTACCGGCAATGCGCGCATTGTGCCGGGGCTGATCGTGATGGGGTCGCTGGTGGTGCCTCTGGCGACGGTCTTCTTGTTCTGGGAGCTGAACACGCCGCGCAACGTGAGCTTCCATATGGTGCTGATCCTGGTCTGCCTGGGAGGCGTAATCTCGCTGGCCGTCAGCTTGATCGCCTTCGACGTCGCGCATCTGGAATGGCTGGGAGCGGCCAGCGCAGGCATCTGCGAGGAGACAGGCAAGCTGTTGACCGTGGTGCTGGTGGTCCGCAATACGAAATATAAATACATCCTCAATGGGCTGGTCTTCGGCGCGGCCATCGGCGGAGGCTTCGGCGGTTTTGAAACCGCGGGCTACGCCTTCAACGACGGCTTCTTCAGCGAGTTCATGAACTACTTCCTGAAGAACTTCAATCAGGAGCATTTGCGGGAAGTGCTGAACCGGTCGCTGCTGGTCGGCTACGACGGCATGGTGGAATTAATCCATCGCCGGTCGTATTACGCGCCGTTTATGCACGTTGCCTGGAGCGCCATCGCCGCCGGTGCGCTGTGGCGCGTCAAAGGCGCGAACCCGATCCGCTTGGGCATGTTCTTCGACCCCAGGTTCCTGCGGACGTTCTTCGTTCCCGTGCTGCTGCACATGTTCTGGAACTCGCCTCTGCTGCGCCTGGAAGGCGCGCTGGGCTTGATCAAGCCGATTCTGGTGGGCGGGATCGGCTGGTACGTGGTGCTGGGGTTGGTACAGGAAGGCATGCGCCAGATTCGCGACGAGCAGTTGACGCGCACGCGCCTGGAATACGACAAGACGCAGCAAGTGCTAACCACCACGGGCCGTTTCCGGATGACCGCGCACTGATCCTGCCCAGGCGAATTTCCTGCGTTGACGATCATGAAGATTTTTGCCAGTTTGTTTCTGCTCACCTCCGCAGTCTGGGCACAGGATGTAAAGGGCTGCCAGGATTCGCCCCTTGTCGGCCGGTTCCCGGGCAGCATCATCATCTACTGCTCCCACAAAGACGACGATTCTTTCGCGTTCACCCTTGACGGGAACAAGAACAAGAAACTGGAAGGCGATCTGACGAAGATTCGGTATCAGTTTCCGAAATCGGCATCCAAGGCCCAGGTGGTGCGCAACATGAACACCGCGATCCGGAGAGCCGGCTATACGTTTGTCTACGATTCCGGCGATTACGGTGACTTCACGGTCTACATGGGCAATACATGGATTCAAATCGAAATCGGCGGTGGCGGGACCATCGAGGAGACGATTCTCAAGATTATCGATCTGAAGCAGGAGGTGTTCGCGGACGCGGCTGCGCTGTCCAGCGGCCTCGCCAGCAACGGCCACATGGTCGTGAACGGAATCCTGTTCGACACCGGCAAGGCCGACGTGAAGCCCGAATCGAGCACGGCCCTCGACGAGGTGGTGAAGATGATGAAGGCCGACGCGAAGGTGAAAATATTCGTCGTGGGCCACACGGATAACGTCGGCCCGGCGGCCGCCAATCTGGATCTGTCGCGGCGACGCGCGGCAGCAGTGGTCCAATTGCTGACTGCGAAATACGGCATCGCCGCGGAACGTTTATCTGCCTTCGGGAACGGGCCGTATGCACCAGTTTCCTCGAACGATTCCGAGGACGGACGCGCCCTCAATCGCCGCGTCGAACTGGTGAAGCAATAGCCGCGGGACCACGGTCTTCGCCTTGGGATCGTTGGCGCGGCCTAGCGCATACGCGAAGCCGATGCGCGGCGCCCTGTCTGGAAGGGAGCAATCAAGCGCGGACGATGTGCTGGCAAGGCTTTCCGGCGATTCGTTGGAAAAAAGGTCAACCACAATCGGGGCGATTGATGTATAATCTATAGGACCCTTGGCATA
>Ga0075030_100001505_pt1 | contig 21004 bp, 25 predicted proteins | sample LitLauG_LLR_2012_FD_71393 | JGI IMG/M metagenome (GOLD analysis project Ga0075030, IMG submission 71393) | Freshwater sediment microbial communities from Pennsylvania, USA - Little Laurel Run_MetaG_LLR_2012 | ecosystem: Environmental > Aquatic > Freshwater > Creek > Sediment | place: USA...
CTCACCGATCGAGATCGGCGTCGTGTCGTCCGTGTCTCGCGACAAAAATGTGGTAGGTCACGGCATCCCAGGCATTATGAATACCGATGAAGAGCAGCAGGAGCGCAGCCGCCGCGACTCCGAACATCGCCTCGCGTGCATGGTCGCGAGCCGCGTATGCCGATGCGGCCAGCGTCGCATATGCGGCGCATGGCAGCACAACATGAAACAGCCAATCCTCCAATTGTGGCATATATATGTTTTGTGTTCGCATGCGCCGAGTCACGATGACCTCGTACGCAATTCCGGCGAGCCCCATGACTCCCCAAGAAATCGCGGCAGTACCGATCCCACGCCATGGCGCGCAGAGAATCGCCGCCAGCAGCAGCACAGTTCCGAAGTGAACAATGGTTGGAGTCGCAAACGCGTCGCCGGCTTGCGCCTGATCCGGGCCAATTGGCCTGTCAGCGATGAGGGTGATCACGACGAACTGCAGTCCGATCAGCGCGCCGGCAGACGACCCCACGATGACGTAGAAGTTCTCCCAACCGGCAAGTGCAGTCATGTCTCTCACGTTGAGCTGGTCACGCCCACATTCGAGTCTCTTGCCGCAACCGGGCGATGTCCCGGGTTGGCGCAGTCCCAAAGAAGCGACTGTATTCGCGGCTGAACTGCGAAGCGCTGAGATATCCCACGCGCTGACTCGCCGTTCCTGCATCCATCACGGTCGACAACATGAGACGTCGTGCCTCCTGAAGGCGCAGTACCTTCTGGTAGTGCAGCGGGCTCATCGACGTGACGGACTTGAAGTGCTCGTGGAAAGAGGAAACACTCATGTGGACAAGGTCGGCCAGCTCTTCGACCTTCATGGGTTGAAAGTAGTTCTCACGCAGCCAGGATATCGCCTTCGCAATTCGCTGCACACTGGACTCGGCAAAGCCCATTTGCGCGACGCGGACTCCGATGGGGCTGCGGAGTAGCCGAATCAGAATCTCATCCATCACCAGCGGACCGAGAAGTTCGGCATCGCCGGGCTGCGCCAGGCATTCCATCAACCTGGTCGCGGCGTTGACAACGCTGTCCTCCACCGGAGTGAGATAGACCCCGATTCTCTCCTGAGCAGGAGGGAGGCCGTGCGGAAAAACCTTCAAGACGAGTTCGGCAATCTTGTGTGGATCGAGGTCCAGCTTGAGTGCGAGGTACGGCTCGGAATGGCTGGCCTGCGTGACCTGGCCAGCAACCGGCAAAGCCACTGAAAACACGATCATGCGCGTGGCGTCGTACTCAAACACATCCTGCCCCACGATCATGGTCTTCGCTCCTTGTGCGGCAATGCACAACGAGGGCAACCGGACGTTATGCACACATTCTTTGTTGACGCGCGAAAGACGAATGGCGTGCACGCCTGGGACGCGCAGCTCGAAACTGCCGTCGTGCGGGGCATAGGCGGCGATCAGCCGTCCCAACTTAGCCAAGTCCGGCTGACCTTTGCCCGCTTCATTATCCGCCCGCCGCAGAGACACGACTTTGCCGTTGGTTTTCACGGTTTCGAGAATACTCCTTCTGTAATCATTGGAGCCCGCTCCAGACCATCCGGTGGAACAGCTCGTCCATGGCACGTGGCGGTTCTTTCGCTCCGCGATCCAGCCACCATCGCAGCAGCGACAGCAGGCTCCCAGCCAATGCAGATGCTCGCGCACCCAACTCACCCTGCTGAAGTTTCGGCAGATGCCCGGACTCCACCAGCCGCTGCTCGATCCCGCGAGCGAAGTAGCCCTGCGCAAGATCGAAGAAGTCGTTGAGACGGCCACAGTCAGCCAGCGCGCGATAAAGTTTCTTCTGACTCCCTATATGCGCAAAAAGCTCCGCCACAGGAACAACTCGATGCGACCTCTCTTTATCAATCGTGAGCGCTGTGCTCATCGTTTCTAGAAATTTCTCTAACTGGCTAAGCAGAAGGTCATCCGTGTCGCGGAAGTGAAGATAAAAAGTGGAGCGACCGACCGAGGCGCGATCCAGCACTTCCTGCACAGTCACGTCATCGATGGATTTCTCCTGTATCAACGCCACGAGTGCGCTGCCAAGGCGCTCGTGCGTACGCCGAACGCGCTGATCGGGTTTGCGACGCGGCATTCCTCCATGTTCCCTTGACCCGGCATGTCTCTGCAACTCGGAGGGCCTGTTCCTGGACATCGACCGCCTCTTTGTTCAGCAAATCAAAATGCTTCTCGACTGCGCCGCGTTCGAGCGCTACATTGCACATTCATAGACCAAAGGAGACCCACCATGAATCGCATTCGCTTACTCGCAATCGGGACCTTATTGGTGCTCGCTCTAACCACGCTTGCGCAACAAGCTGCCACCACCGCGGGCGTGCCAACCGCCGAAGGGCAGCTGAAGTTTCTGGCCGGGAAGCTTGATCTCACCAGCGTTCAGCAGGAGAAAATCAAACCTATCCTTCAGGAGCTGCATGACGCCACGGTGAAGCTCGTCCAGGACGAGAACATGTCCCGCGAAGAGCGCCTGAGCAAAGTCAGGGATTCGCGTTTCACCGCTGACAAAAAGATCCGCGCAACCCTGAACGATGATCAGAAGAAAAAGCTCGATCAACTCGAGCAGGAGGCGCACCCCGAATTGCACGGCGACGTAAGCGGGGTGAAAAACTAGGAAACGTTCCATCAGAATCTGAGTTTTTCAGTACTCCATCAGCGTTCGCCATAAACTCGCAGGCTGACTGTTATGAATTCTCTCCGCGCCTACCATGAGGAAGTATCCGTTCCGGATGGAGGCGCGGACTCCACCAGTGCTCGTTACGTCTTCAAAACCGCCTGCACGTACGCCAGTTTCATCGGAAGGCGCCGCATGATCTTCCCCGTCGCGTCGTGCAGCGCCGCGGCGATGGCTGGCGCAGCGAGCGCATTGGCCGCCTCCGAACCTCCGCCGTACGCGCCGACTTTCGGATTGTGGAGCAGCACAACTTTGATTTCAGGTATGTCTGACATGCTCGGGATAGGATAGGAATTCCAGTCCTCCGTCGTGATTCCGCTCTCATCAAACGTGACCTCTTCGAAGAGCGCATGGCTGATTCCCATGACCGCACCGCCTTCGACATTCCGCTTCAATTGCATCGGATTGACGACAATGCCGGGATCCACCGCGATCGTGTACTTCTCAACCACAATCGCACCAGTACTGGGAGTGACCGCGATCTGGCAAACGCAGGCCCAGTAGGTCCCGCTGCGCAACATCAGTGAAACTCCTCGACCCCGCACTGGTGTTGATCCGGTCGATACAGGATTCGGACGCGGCGATGGGCGTGTTTCCCAACCAGACGCGTCACGGACCGCTTTGAGCACACCGATGACCCGCTCTTCGCTTGCGTGGTCGATGCGGAACTGGATAGCATCCGCGCCGGCGAGCGCTGCTGCCTCGTTGATCGCCAGCTCGCGCGGATAATTCTGCTGGAACTGTCCTGGCGTTCGCATGCTGTGATCGCGGAGACCGACGGCCAGAGGCGAGGCTTTTTGTCCCACCTGGAACGTGCCGTGGCCGCGCTCAATCACATTCGGAACCGGAGCGTAGACCCACGGATCTTCAATGCCGTTGACCGTGGAAGTAACGCCATCAGAATGCACCTGAGGTGCCGCCATGGTGGGCAACCCCGCCAGGACTGCGCCGATCGGCCGATCATCCTGCATGGCGGGCATGTAGTGGTCGATTTGATACGCGGCCATCTTGCCTTTCTCGTCGATGGCAACCTGCACGTCGGAAAAAGCAGCCGCCGCTTGCGTGGACCACTGCATATCGTCGGCGCGCGTCCACTGCACGCGCACCGGCTTGCCGACGGCTTGCGACAAGAGCACCGCCTCGTCTTCAGCGCCTGCGTTCCCGCCGTTCGACCTGCCGTAATGACCGGGGCCCGGATACGAATGTACGATCACATGATCGGGCGTAGTGCCGAGCATCATCGCAATTTCGCCGCGAAGCGCCTGCGGATTCTGGTTGTGCGTATAGATGTGCACCGTGCCGTCAGCCTTGACATCGGCGACGGCCATGGTCGGGCCAATCGGTGCATGCTTCATGTAGGACAACTGATACGTGGCGGAATGCTTCTTTTGAGCCGACGCGAGCGCATGGCCCACATCGCCTTTCGAAACCTTACTCTTCTCGACGGGCGCCGACGTCCAATCAGCCTCTTCCCGAAGGTGCTGGTAGAGTTTTGCGTTGCCGGGCAGGCCCTTCCACTCCGTCCACTTCGTCCCGGCGGCGACCTGATCGGCTGCCTGGATCGCTTCCCACTCCGTGCGGGCCACTACTCCGACGAGATTGCCCTTCACGATGACTTGCGAATGCGGGAACTTGGTCTTGTCGAGCTGACCGGCCGACACCAGTGTCGAGCCGAGAGTTTTCGGATGCACCACACGCGCGTGCAACATGCCCGGTAGGCGCACGTCGGTCGCCCATGTTTCCTTCCCAGCGACCTTCGAACTGATGATCGAATTCTTGAACGACTTACCGATGACCGTGTACTCACTGACCGGCTTCATCGGCGGATTGCCCTCGATAGTCAGCCCCATGATGCTGGTGAGGTCTCCCTTCACGGGGATCGTGAGCTTCAGTTGCTGATTTTTGACGACGTCGCCGTATGAAATGCTCTTGCCGCCTACCGAGACGACGCCATCTTTGACCGACAGCTTGTCCCTCGACGCGCCAAGTTTCTCCGATGCGAGATCGAGCAGAGCCTGGTAGGTATAGGCAGCCGCCTTACGGATGTTCGGCGTTCCATGGCCAAGGAAATCGAAAGCACCGCTGCCATCCGGCGTGCGATCAGTATCTCCCGCCACGACCGTGGTGATTGCTTCGAAAGGCACGCTCAATTCTTCGGCCACAATTTGCCGATAGGCCGTAAAGGTCGAGCCCTGGCCGAAGTCGCTCTTCCCAGTGCGAATGAGGACTGTGTTGTCCGGGTGAATCTCAACCCAGGAACTGGGGAGCGTGGGATCGAGCGAGTTCTTGAACATGGCGGGCTTCGCGGTGTCGCCCTTGAGAAGCTCAGGGCCAACGAAACTGAATCCCACGACGAGGACGCCACCGGCTCTGATGAATTGACGGCGCGATAACGTCGGTCCGAAAACATTTGCTGGTCTTTCGCTCATGGTTGCCATCGCTTACCTCCCCTTCGCCATGATGGTGGCGGCATGTTGTACGGCTTCAATGATCGCGACGTAGGTTCCGCAGCGGCACAGATTCGGCGACGGACCGGAATTGGTAAAAGCGTCTTTGATTTGCGCCAGTGTTGGATTGGGGTTGCTTTCCAGCAATTCGGTCGCCTTGATCATCATCCCGTTCTGGCAAAATCCGCACTGTGGGGTCTGCTCCTCGATCCAGGCTTGCTGCACCGGGTGAAGCGTGTTTTTCGCCTCGTCTGCCGAGAGGCCCTTCTGCTTGGCCCACCGACCGGCCAGACCTTCGAGCGTGATGATTTCCTGGTTCGCGACGCTTGCTACGGGAGTGACGCAGGAACGCGCTTCCTTGCCGTCGACCAGAACGGAACAAGCTCCGCACTGTGCCAGTCCGCAGCCGAACTGAGGACCGATCAGTTCGAGATCGTTGCGCAACACGTACAGTAGAGGAGTATCGTCAGGCACGTTGACCTCGCGCCGGACTCCATTCACATTGAGCGTGATCATAGAGAACCCCCTTCCAATCGCACTTTCCGAATGCGGATCACTCTTTTGTTGAAAAACCCCTGCGTCTGGCTTTCCCCAGTACGCCGGCTCAACATTTAGTTTTTGGCGTGTTGCGACCATCTTAACTCGCTTGTCGAGATGACGCACGATCAACCTACCTGGCCTACAACCGCAACGTCGAACTTTGAATAGTATCTCTTTACGTCAGTCCCATACTTGGCGCGGAATTTGTCCACCACGGACGACACCTGTTTGGCATCAGTGACAGGAGTAGTCTTGACTTCAGCCTCTTCGCCGCGCGCATCGATCCGAATCGACGGGTTCTTGAGCACGTTCTTGTACCACTGCGTATCCGACCCCTGCACCGGGAGCAGGTAAAGTTTCTCGTCATCGAAAACGAACCAGACCGGGTTTGAAATCGTGCGTCCTGACTTTCTGCCGATCACGCTGATGTTAATCTCGCGAGATCGGGAAAGCCGGTCTTTCAGAGCATCGTTTCGCTTTGCCATGGACATTCCTCACCGAGTTCTCGGCTTAAGTCCGTGCTCTCACGCCTTCGAGAACACCTCTTTCGCAATCATGATGGCGCTCATTGCGTTGGGCCAGCCTGAATAAAACGCCAGATGCGTAATGACCTCAATCAACTCTTCTTTCTTGACTCCGTTCTGGACGGCATAGCCAAGATGAAACCGCAACTGATCCGGACGGTTCATCGCAATCAGCGCCGCTACGGTTGCGAGACTACGGTCACGCTTGGAAAGCTCGGGGCGTTCCCAAACGTCGCCGAAAAGGACGCGGTCGGTTAGCTCGACGAGTTTGGGTGCGAAGTCGCCGATCATCTTCTGGGCCGCTGAAGGTTCTTTACTCATGCCTGTTACTCCTTGCTGTGTACTGCTCGTCGGTGACCTTCTCCATCCAGTCCGTGCTCTTACCATCGAGCTTTTCGACGATGGCAATGTGTGTCATGGCCGTGGTTGGCGCGGCACCATGCCAGTGCTTCTCACCGGGTGAGAACCAGACCACGTCGCCCGGCCGGATCTCCTCGACGGGGCCACCCCATCGTTGCACGCGGCCGCACCCAGCCGTGATAATGAGAGTCTGACCGAGTGGATGCGTATGCCATGCGGTCCGCGCGCCGGGCTCAAATGTAACGTGGGCTCCAAGAACCCGCGCCGGATCAGGCGCGTCAAACAACGGATCGACGCGTACCGTGCCGGTGAACCAGTCCGCCGGGCCTTTGCCGGAAGGTTGTGAGCCGGCCCTTTTAATTTCCATCAATTGACTCCTACGAAGCAGATCAGAGCTTTGAAAGGGCCCGGCTTCAGCCGGGCCGTTGAGCCCGGAAAAATAGACTGGCCTTTAGGCCCTGAGGTCGCCTTCCCTCAGAGGCTAAAGCCGATTTGTCCAGTCCTCTTTGGCACGGCTCAAGCCGTGCCCTTTCAAAGCGCTATTCCAAAGCGGTCGAACCTACGCCAGCTCAGCGATTGCGCATCGCCTCAATGTGTTCGGGATACCGAGCCCCTTGCACCGTAATCTTTGAGGCGGCGTTTTCGATCTCGCGGAGATCACCGGCCGTAAGTTCGACTGCAGCCGCACCGATGTTTTCCTCAAGGCGATTCAGCTTGGTCGTACCTGGGATGGGGACGATCCATGGTTTCTGCGCCAGCAACCAAGCCAGCGCGATCTGAGCCGGGGTGGCCTTCTTTTGTTGTGCGATCTTCTGAAGTAGATCGACCAAGACCTGATTCGCTTTCCGGTTCTCCGGCGTAAACCGCGGGAGCGTGCTGCGGAAGTCGGTACTCTCGAGCGGGGTGTTTTCGTCCATCTTTCCTGTAAGGAAGCCTTTTCCGAGCGGGCTATATGGAACGAAGCCGATACCGAGCTCCTCAAGAGTGGGCAGCAGATCCTTCTCGCGATCGCGGTACCAGAGCGAGTATTCGCTCTGAACGGCGGTCACCGGCTGAACTGCGTGTGCACGACGGATCGTCTTTGCGGCTGCTTCCGACATGCCGAAGTGCTTGACCTTGCCTTGCTGAATGAGGTCCTTCACCGCTCCTGCTACGTCTTCGATCGGAACCTCGGGATCCACACGGTGCTGATACAACAGGTCGATGGCATCCACTTTCAATCGCTTGAGCGACCCTTCGGTGGCCTGCTTGATGTGCTCAGGCTGGCTATTCAGCCGGATCCAACCGGGACTTCCATCGGGTTTGAGCTCATAGGCGAACTTGGTAGCGATGATTACCTGCCCGCGGAAAGGAAATAACGCTTCGCCCACCAGTTCTTCGTTCAAGTACGGGCCGTAAACTTCGGCGGTATCAAAGAATGTGATGCCGCGTTCCACGGCGGCGCGTAGGACAGAAGTCATCTCCTTCTTGTCTTTGGGTGGGCCGTAGGAAAAGCTCATTCCCATACATCCGAGCCCCAAGGCCGAGACTTCAAGATTGCTTCTTCCGAGTTTTCGTTTTTGCATATTTCTCATCCTTTTCACGAAGTAATGCGTCCAACGATCTGCGGCGGAGCCCTAATAATGCTCCCAGGCAACTCTCCAGTGTTCATCCGGGTGAGTTGACTTCACGATCAGCTGTTTGCCCGCGAACTCGAACGCGCGCGGCAGGTCTTTGCCGATCAGGGTGCGCACCAGTGCGCCCTCGACGTGATACATGAAGGTGTGACTGCTTTCATCGATCTCATAGGTGCCAAACGACGCCTCGTATCCGCCCTGCGCGTAATGGACCGGCGCAGCGTTGGTCGCCACCGGCGAGTCGGCCGGCGGGTTCCGATACATCACCTGCACCGACATATGGCCGTCGCGCGTGTAGACCAGCAGCCCGGCGCAGTCAGCCTTGTGAATTTTTCCATCTGCACCTTGCTCTTCAAGCCACGCCAGCCGCCATGCTCCGACGAACCGGTCCCGGACGCCGTCATTTCCACCGCGATCCTGCCCGGACAGGGTGGCGCTCATCCCGATAAGCAATGCCACTATGCCGAGTGAAAGCAGTCTTCTCATTTTCGGCTCCTCATCATTCGCCTCTCTGCTCCGTCTATTCAGATTTCAGAGAGGCCATGTCAATGGAGAAGCGGTATTTCACATCCGACTTGAGCAGTCTCTCGTAAGCTTCGTTGACCTTCTGGATCGGGATGACTTCGACGTCGGCGGTGATGTCGTGCTGGCCGCAGAAGTCGAGCATCTCCTGCGTTTCGGGGATTCCGCCGATGTTTGAGCCCGAAAAGTTTCGATTGCGCATAATCAGGCTGAAGGCAGAGACCGGGAGAGGCTTCGGCGGTGCACCCACGATCGTAAGATTGCCTTCGCGGCCAAGCAGGTTGAGATAAGCGTTGATGTCGTGATCGGCGGAGACGGCATCGAGAATAAAGTCGAGGCTGCCGGCGTGCTTCTGCATTTCGTCGGCATTGCGGGAGACGACAACTTCGTGGGCGCCGAGGCGGAGCCCGGCTTCTTTCTTGTTCGCTGAAGTCGTGAAGACGACAACGTGCGCTCCGAAGGCACGCGCGAACTTCACCGCCATGTGGCCCAGTCCCCCGAGCCCTACCACGCCAACTTTCTTACCCTTGCCGATTTTCCAGCGGCGCATCGGCGAATAGGTTGTAATTCCTGCGCACAGCAGCGGAGCGACTCCAGCCAGGTTCAGGTTTCTGGGAACGCGCAGGGCGAACCTCTGGTCTACTACGATGCTATCGGAGTACCCACCGTAGGTGACGCCTCCGAGGTGCTTGTCCGGCATATTAAAGGTGAGTGTCAGATTCGGACAGAACTGCTCAAACCCGGCTCTGCACTCGGGACACGTGCCGTCCGAGTCGACCAGGCAGCCAACAGCGGCCAGGTCACCAGGCTTGAATTTGGAGACGGCTGAGCCAACCTTGACCACACGACCGACAATCTCATGCCCCGGAACAATCGGGTACACAGTGGGCATGAATTCGCTCCACTCGTTGCGTGCCGCATGAAGATCGGAGTGACAGATGCCGCAGAACAGGATTTCGATCTGTACGTCCTGTTCTGTTGGTTCGCGCCGGGGGATCGTGGTGGATGCCAGCCGCGACGTCGCACCGGCTGCGGAGTAAGCTTTTGCTTTGTACATGGACTTGCCTTTCATAGCCCGGTCATTCTTTCGATCGCTTCGGGGTATCTCGCCCCTTCCACCTTGATCTTTGCGGAGGCGCTTTCGATCTCACGAAGATCATCGGACGTAAGATCGACTGCAGCGGCTCCGATGTTTTCTTCGAGGCGATGCAGCTTGGTCGTGCCCGGGATTGGAACGATCCACGGCTTCTGTGCCAGCAACCAGGCGAGCGCGATCTGGGCCGGGGTCGTTCTCTTCCGTTGTGCGATCTTGTTAAGCAGCTCCACTAGGGCCTGATTCGCCTTGCGAGCCTCCGGCGTAAAGCGCGGGAGTTGATTGCGGAAGTCCGACTTGTCGAGCGTAGTATTTTCGTCCATCTTCCCCGTCAGAAAGCCCTTCCCCAGCGGGCTATAGGGAACGAATCCGATTCCGAGTTCCTCGAGCGTTGGCAAAATTTCTGCTTCCGGGCCTCGGGTCCATAGCGAGTATTCGCTCTGGAGTGCTGTGACTGGCTGGACTGCGTGTGCGCGCCGGATCGTTTTTGCCCCTGCCTCAGAAAGGCCGAAGTGTTTAACTTTGCCCTCCTTGATTAAATCCTTCACCGCCCCCGCCACATCCTCGATGGGAACGTTCGGATCGACGCGGTGTTGATAGAGAAGCTCGATGGCATCCACCTTGAGCCGCTTGAGCGAGCCCTCGGCGGCCTGTTTGACGTGCTCGGGGCGGCTATTCGGCCCAGTGAAGCCCGGACTTCCGTCCGGCTTGAGCTGGAATCCGAACTTGGTGGCGATCACGACTTTCCCACGGAACGGAGCCATCGCCTCACCCACGAGTTCTTCATTGGTGAACGGGCCATAGACTTCGGCAGTGTCGAAGAAGGTGACGCCACGTTCAACGGCCGACCGGATCACGGAAATCATTTCCTGCTTGTCCCCAGCCGGACCGTAGCCAAAGCTCATTCCCATGCAGCCGAGCCCCAGAGCCGAGACCTCCAAGTTGCTTTTTCCAAGTTTGCGCTTCTGCATTAATTCTCCTTCGAACAGCCGAGAGCAGAATCACCTCTTCTGGCCTCAATCAGCATAGGCTGCCGGGGGTTGGCATGCTTGCCTGTTTCGCTGAACTTCTTGCCCGATTCTCCGAGGTTCGCTGTCGTCCGTTCAGTTCGAAGAAGGCTACGCCGCGGATGGGGTGAGAGGGAAAAGGTGATGGCAAGAGAAGACAGAGAACGCGTGTCAATCCCCATCCTCCTAAACCAATCTGGGATTTCTGGCCAGCCGACAAAGATGTTGGCCAGAGCGGCTTAAGGTACCTGCACTCCCTCCGTCCCGACATAGATTGAATAAAGCGACTGGCTTGCTGCCATGAACAGACGGTTTTTCTTGACGCCACCGAAACACAGATTGGCGCACGTTTCTGGAAGATGGATTCTGCCAATCAAGGCGCCATCGGGCGCGAACACATGCACTCCATTGAAACCGTCAGGGCCCCATCCGGCGGCGGACCAGACGTTGCCGTCCACATCGCAGCGAATGCCATCCGACGAACCGGGCGCCATGTTCACAAACATGTGCCCGTTCTTCAGTCGCAAACCATTTTCGACGTCATACACACGAATCGGCCGGGGATCGCCAGCGTGCTTGGGCTCGCCGGTGTCGACGATGTAGAGCTTCTTCTCATCCGGTGAGAAACAGATGCCGTTTGGCTTGTCCATATCACTGACCACCACAGTAACTTCCCTTGTATTCGGATCCAGACGATAAACATTCGCAGGAAGTTCGAAGGCCGCTTTATGGCCCTCGTAGTTCGACATGATGCCGTACCCCGGATCGGTGAACCAGATGGCGCCGTCGGAATGCACTGCAAGATCGTTGGGCGCATTCAACTGCTTTCCTTGAAAGCGCTCCATCATCACCGTGATCGTGCCGTCGTGCTCGGTGCGGGTGAGGCGTCGCGAATCGTGCTCGCACGTGAGCAGCCTGCCTTGCCTGTCCCTGAAGTTGCCATTGCTGTAATTCGACGGGCTGCGGAACACGCTGACTTCCCCGGTATCCTCCAGCCACCGCAACATGCGGTTGTTTGGAATGTCACTGAACAACAGGTAGCGCCCGTCGCCGAACCAAACGGGGCCTTCCGCCCAACGCGTGCCGGTGTACAGGCGTTCAACCGCCGCGCTTTGTACTTTGTACTTGGCAAAGCGCGGATCGACGATCTCCACCGCCGGATCGGGATAGGCGACTGGAGTCTTCGCCTGCTCGCTAGCGCGCGCGAAAGGATCGAAGGCTAGCGCAGTCACCGCCCCAGCCGTCATGTTCATGAATGTGCGTCTCTGCATGGATCTCACTCTGGCGGGAATTCCGCCCGGGGAACCTTATCACGTTCTTTCCGGCAGCGGAAATACTCGTCGTTTGCGGTGACTCGAATGCTCGTGCTATCTTGCCGCCACTTCCATTAGGGAGGTTCCTGTGCGACACAAACCGCATCACCACGACCATGTTCATACGCATCTGCGGACAACGGGGCCGACGCGACGCGATTTTCTCTCCTCGATGATCTGCACTGCCGTTCTGGCCCCTTGGGCCATGGGGCTACAGCAAACGCAAACTCCATCCGAAATCGCCGAGCAGTTTCGCAAAATGTCGGAGGACTACGAGAAAGAGGGTCTGGCTGCGCCGTTCAAGGGCATCACCACAAACGGCGAAGTCATGCCCGCACTCTTCGAGATCAAGCCCACCGGAGTCTCCACCGCACCCGTGCGCAATGCGGCGGCAGCTTTCATCGAAGCTCTCACGCCCTTTCAACTCGCCAGAACTATGTATCCCGTGGATGACGTCGAGTGGCGGAAGTGGATGAATCAGCATTTTTACGCGCGGCAAGGAGTCAGCTTTGCCGAAATGACCGATCGCCAGCGCGAAGCCGCTTTCGGCCTGGTGCGTGCCTCCCTGAGCACGCAAGGGTTCGAACTGACGCGCAACATCATGCGACTGAACGAAACCCTGGCCGAGCTGTCCGGGGATCACGACTTCCTGGGAGAGTGGCTGTACTACATCCAGATTTATGGTAAACCGTCAGCCACCGATCCATGGGGATGGAAGCTTGAGGGCCATCACGCCATCATCAACTACTTCGTGCTCGGCGATCAGGTCGTGATGACTCCGTTGTTCATCGGCTCAGAACCGGTGAAGGCCCCCTCCGGAAAATACAAAGGCATTGAGATTCTCCAGAAAGAACAGAACGATGGCCTGGAGATGCTGATGGCACTCCCGGAGGCGCAGCGGAAAAAGGCGATCCTGGAGTTTTCCAAGACCGGCAACAACAATCTGACCGAAGCCTTCAAAGACAACGTGGTGATCGACTATGCCGGATTGCGCACCAACGAGTTGGCAGGCCCAACCCGTCAACGCCTGCGCGACCTGATTCATCTCTACGTCAGCAATATGGACGATGGTCATACCCGTGTGAAGATGGACGAAGTGGACCGCCACCTCGACAATACGTGGTTCACCTGGATCGGCGGCGCGCAGCCGGATAGCGCCTTCTATTACCGCGTGCAGAGTCCGGTGATCCTGATTGAATTCGATCACCAGCGGCCCGCGAACTTAAGGAAGTTCGCGGCGGACCCCACGAAACCGACCCAGCAGCATATTCACTGCGTCCTGCGAACGCCCAACGGAAACGACTACGGCAAGGATCTGCTGCGGCAGCACTATATGGCACATCCGCATGCCACTTAGAACGAGATTCCACGGAGTGTAGACATGTCGGATGCACCAGACCAAGGACTGCTTAACCATCTGCTGGACTCCTGGCACCGGAACAACACCATCCTTGTCAACTTGCTCCGCGCCCTTCCCCAGGGCGGACTGGAGGTCCGGGCGATGGACGGGGGCCCGTCCGTTGCGGAGTTGTTCACCCACCTCCACTTTGTACGGCTGGTGTTCCTCTCCGAGGACGCACCCGACTTCGCCAGAACCCTGCCGGAGAAAGAGTGGGTATTCGAGCGTGACCCAGATCGCATCGCGCAACTGCTCCACGACAGCGCCCAGGCGGTGCGTGACGCGGTAAAGAACCGGGTGGAGACAGGCCGCGGCATGGATCTTCACTACGACCACCCAATCCTCCTGCTCCAACACATGATCTGGCACGAGGGCTATCATCACGGCCAGATCAAGTTGGCTCTCAAACTGGCGGGCCGCCCAATCACCGATGAGGAAGCCGGGCCGCTCACCTGGGACATCTGGATGCGCAAGAAATGAGTGCTTACCAGTGCGAGCAAGGGTTTTGGGAAGGGCACGGCTTTACAGGCTGCGGAAAAAGTCGGTCAGGCTATCGATTTTGGGTGGCGCAGCGCTTTCAGCGCTGCGATAACCGCTTTGCTTTGAATGGCGGCTTAGCCGCTGAGGGGATCAGAATTGGAACGATTGATTCAAAGCCTGAATCTGAGTTGGACAGTTTAAGTAACTCGCCCAGAAGCCTTCGCCACCTTTGCCTCTCTCTTCTCGTGCGCAAACATATGCGGCCGCCCATTCAACTCTTCCAGCCTTTTTCGCATTTCCTCCCCGCACGTTAGGCGAGCCATGCAGTGTTCACAGTCTGGTCTGTGGATTCTCAGAAGGGACATTACGTAACAGATTCGAGTCCTCATTCATCAACTCACGGAGTGGCGTCGGAGATGATCAATTCGGAACGGCGCACGAGTCAAGAAGAAATTCGTCTTCGCATCAAGAATTCGATGACGACTGTTGAAATTTTCAACTCAGATCGTCCCACAAGGGCTCCCCTTTGCCTAACGAGGAGACTCTTGAATGCCTCTGCTCGTGACAAGGTAAACGGCAAAGCTTCCCAGCCAGTGGCCGCCTTCGTAGTGCGCTCCCGTGACCGCCGCCAATCCGGCTCGCTCGTGTGCCTCGGCAGCTGCCAGGATTGAATTCAGACGCTTGTCGTTCTTCGGCAGGGCCGCGGCGATGCCCTTCAGCATCCATGCGCGGCTGAGATTGAGACCGTCCAGATGTGCCAGCTTCGGATCGCTCGGATCGAGCGACACCACGGGCGTCAGCCAAACACTGCCCGACGTAGAAATCTGCGGCAGGAAGGTTCTGAGCCACGAAGCAACCTCGCCGCTTCGCAGAACACGGCGCATCAGGTCTGCCTCTCCCAGGCACGGGGACAAGAAATCTTCGCCGGAGGGCTCGTAGGCCAGCGGACAGTTCCTATCCTTAAGGTAGAACTGCTTCGATTTGGACATTACCAGCTCAGCAAATTTCTGGTCGCCTCCGCCTCGCGCGTAGTCGAGCATCAGCCCGAGCGCGAAGGCGGTCTGGTCATGTTCGCCGATCCGCACCGGATTCGAGAGTTTGGGTAACCAGCTATTCAGCCGCTCCAGTACGACCTGCTCCAGAGGGCGCAGGTTGGCGGCCATTTCTTTGGCTTGCGGATCGTCCCACTCACGCAATTCCGCAGCCAGTTGCAGCAGCCAGGCGAGCCCATACGGACGTTCGAAGCTGGCGCGTCCTTGTCCCCGCAGATATGCCGCCTCTTGCGCCAGGTTTTCTGCGGTTAAGCTCTGCCGCAAAGCCTCGCGAGCCGACTGTACAAACGGGGCATCGGGAAATGTCCTGACCAGCCGAACCAGCAGCCAATGCCCATGAACAGAAGAATGCCAGTCGTAGCAACCGTAGAACGCAGGCGTGAGTTTCCGGGGCGGCGCGACATCATCGTCACTGGTCAGAGTGTGGCTGATGTGATTGGGATACTCTTTGTGGACGCAGGCGAGAGCAAGATTCGCAAACCGCTCGGCCGATTTGATGTCGAACATGGAAGTGTTTGCATGCTCTTGAGCACCAGCATCGCTAAGGCCACATAACAAGAGCACTACACAGAGAACGCATTTCATTCCCAGATACTCTAAATCAACCAGCCGGGTTCGCCACCTCGGCCTGGTCGCGACGACGCTGTGACATACATCTTCGCCTTGACGCTCTGATCTCGACGCTCTGATCTTGAGTTGCCGCCCTTCAGGTGCTAGGGTGACGGAGGCACGATCTCCTCGGGCGCGCGCTTGCGCCGGAGGTGAAAATGCACACCCCACAAAGGGAGAGACCATGGCATTGTTCGGCGTGTACAGAGGCTTGATTGTGGACAATACGGATCCTGGGGCCTCGGGTCGAGTAAAAGTCGACGTGGAAGGCAGGCAGGCCTGGGCGCTGATCACGATGGGAGGCCCCAGGATTCAAGTTGGTGCCATGGTGATCGTGGCCTTCGAGCACGGCGATGCCAACCGGCCGGTCGTCCTCGGGCAGGTCACGTAAATCGGTCGGACAGAGCCAGTCGGCCCATCTCATCGAGGAAGACGCAAAAAGACGGCTCTTCGGTATGTCCTAATATATTACATAGTATTATATTTTATAATATTACTTATGAAGGTAAGCCGCATGAGGAATAACCTCGGGCCGGCGACAAGACTTGGGGGCTTTGTATGGCGAGAGTCCCGATCACACTGATGGGCTTCCGGTGCGACCGCTGCGGCCACGAGTGGATTCCCAAAAGGGTAACTAACGAACCGGCGGTTTGTCCGAAGTGCAAGAGTCCATATTGGAATCGTCCGAGAAAGTCCATGCTCACCTATGACGAATTTCGAGACAAGATCGAGACTACCTTGAGGGCGAACGGGCCTCTCACATGGACGGAAATCAGGACTACTGCGAAGCTGCCGCAGGCGTTCCCAAACAATAAGTGGGTTCGCCGTCTCGAGCAAGATATCGCATTGCAGCGGAACAAAGATGCGTACGGCATCTTCAAGTGGCATGTGGGATAGACTGTGAACATGCCTCAGGCGAATCGACTGAATCTTCCGAGCGCTTCACTCAAACAACAAATTGAAAGCAAAGGATTCTGGAATGATTGCCGATCGGCAGAAACGGCGGATTTCTTCACGATTGGATATACGGGGCGGAAAACGGATGAGATCATCTCCGTCCTGAAAGCGCACGGCGTACTGACGCTCGTTGATGTGCGCCAAAATCCGGTGAGCATGTACAGGCCGGAACTCAGTAAACGCAACCTTGCAGGACTGCTGGGAAAGCATGGCATTCACTACACTCACTTCCCAGAACTAGGCGTACCGCGCGACATACGTGCGAAGGCAATTGAAAAAGGGACTCGCGACGTGATTTGGGACTGGTATGACGAAAATGTGATCGCGACGTTTCTGGGCAGAAACTTACATTTCTTCTTCAATGCTTTCGAACATCCAATTGCCCTCATGTGTACAGAAATCGATCCTCAGGAATGCCATCGGCATCGAATTTGCCTAGCGCTGGAGCAGATGGGAATGAGGGGATTCGATCTGTGAAATAGCATGCGACCGCAAGAAGAAACAAAGAAGGTTTTGATCGTGGTTCGCACATATCCCGTTCCAGAAGAGGACGGAGTGGAAAGCTCCTGCACTGCCGGCATCACGGAACAGGGAGAGTGGGTGCGCCTCCACCCGATGCCGTATCGGTTTCTACCGCCGCAACAGCAGTTCAAGAAGTATCAATGGATCGAACTCTCTGTCACGAAATCGAGCGACTTCAGGACAGAAAGCTATCGGCCGAAGCTAAACTCGATGAAGTTACTTGGTGATCCGCTATCGACCGACAATTCCTGGCAAGCGCGAAGGGGCATTTTGTTCCCGCTAAGAGCGCCATCCCTCTGTGAACTTAAGCGCCAGCGCGAGCAGAATGGTCGTCCTACACTCGGATTCTTTCGCCCCAAAAAGATCGAGCGGTTGCAGATTATCGCGGCTGTGCCCTCGAACTGGACCGAGGCACAATTAGCGATACTCCGCCAAGAGCTCCTATTTGAGAAGAAGCCCTCGCAGGAACTGGAAAAGATACCCTACATCTTTAGATATGAGTTCAGGTGTGACGACAGCGCCTGCACGAAGCATGCACTGATGTGTTCGGATTGGGAAATGGGCGAATCATATCGAAAATGGGCGGCACAATACGGCGATGATTGGGAGGACAAGTTCCGCCAGCGTTACGAAACGGAAATGATCCACGAGAAGGATACACACTTTTTTGTCGGTACTGTGAAGGCGCATCCCACAGAATGGATTATTATCGGGTTGTTTTACCCGCCGCTTTCTGCGCAGAACGAGCTATTTACCGACTGACCTGATCGTCGCCGAGGACGCCCGCAAAGATAAAAGCAACGTGAAGGCAAGCTCAAATCAAACTCCCGTCTGCTTGCGGGTTCCCATCGCACTCGTTTGACTATTGCTTACCCGCCACCAGCCGCATGTACTCGCTCAGAGTGACGAAGCGGTAGCCGCGCGCTTTGAGCTCTGAGATCAATTCTGGCATTACCGCCGCCGTGGACGACAGCTCGTGGAAGGCAAGAATGTGCGTGTACACTCCGTGCTTTTCGCGCTGCTCGATCTGCTTTAACACTCCGTTCGCCAGAGAAGGCTTGGGGCACCCGGATGGACTTCGTCCGGCACACAGATAATCGAGCGAGTTCACATCGCGCAGCGCAATCGGGTTGTCCGACGAGATGGTCAGCAGGTGATAGCCCTGCCGCTCCAGATCGTGGCGCGCATCGTCGGGAATAATCCAGTCTGGAGGACGCAGATAGTGCGGTTGCGTTCCCGTGACGGCCTTGATCGCTTCCGCTCCCCGGTTCACATCGCCGAGCACCCACTGCTCTCCGCGTTTCCGCTCCGCGCTACGCAGTTCGATGTGGCTATAAGTGTGGTCTTCCAATTCGAAGCCGTGCCGCACCAACCGCTCCGCTGCGTCGAGGCACGTGATACCGACATTCTCTTCGGCACGCCGCTCTCCCCAGGTCTTCGGCGTGAGTCGCCATCCCACCACAAAAAACGTGGCCTTTACGCCGTTACTGTCGAGCACGCTGACCAGCCCCGGCCCAGGATGCTCTCCTTTCGACCCGAACAAAACGTAGGGCCGAGGCCCGTCATCAAAGGTGAGGGCAATAAGCTTGTCGGTGGAATAAGCAACGCCCGCAGTCAGCAGCAGAGCGAGAAGAGTGATTACCTTGGAGGAGCGCATCCCAATACCCACTATGGTTTTTGACACCGCTCCTTAATTATTGGAGGCCTATCCTCCCGCCGCCTAATTACCTTTGTAGGTGGCCCTTTGGACATAGCCAGCCAGGAGGGATCGGCGTTTCCCCAAGATTTGATCAGCGCTCTCTGCGAAACCTCCGCGATCTCTGCGGTTAAGCTTTTTCCAATTCTCAGAATTCACAGAATGCTGCAAACGAGAGCAGAAGGATGTCGTAGACTCTGCCTATGGCTGTGACGGTCGAAATGCACAACACCGGTGATCCGACTTTGCAACGGGAACTAGAAGCCATCATCGAGCACACCTTTGCGGACCGTACCGGCGACTGGCGGGTCGTAATCCTGGGCTCGCAAGGAAATGACCGCTGGGAGATGAAGATCAACGGCCCTAACGCCTTCGAGCGCTCCTACACCCTGGAAGGCGCGCTAGGCCAGCACGAACCGTCTACCGTCGTGGCTATTATTTCGAGGATGTTGCCGACTAAAACCTGATGTCACACTTTCAACAACCACGCCTGGTCACATCAATTATGATCCACGGGTGTTACTGAGCGCCGCCGCAGGAGATCGCAAATGAAAATCAGATTCGCGGTCTCGCATCGCCACTAACCGCGATTTCGCATTCGTCGCAACTGGGCGGGCTTCCACACCATTCGAAGGAAGGATACCCCCCACTCTTTACTCACAAGCGTGAAGCGATTGTGCCATTCACTCGGAAGGGTACGGACGATATAGTTGTCCCACTTTTCATCCCAGAGGTGTGAAGAATGCCAGTATCGCTCGGCGTCTCTCAATTAAACTTCCTTCGCTTGGGGACAGCGATGTTTTGCACGCAGTGCGAACTGATCAGCGAGAACAATACTCCGCGATGCATCGCCTGCGGCAGTTTGGCGGTGCTCAGCCTGTCACGCGTGCTCGGGGGATCGATGCGTGGGCAGGAAACCGCCCACCTGGTCCGCGATGCGGAGATCAAAGCCCCGGTGCGATCGCTACGCGATCAGTTGCCGCAGAGCGTGGCTGAAGACTCTAGTGCTGCGCTGCGGGTGGTGCATTCGGCGGGCCATTACCTGCGGCAGTACGCCATGACCGAGCACGCCGAGGAAATCAATTTCGAGGAACTCGAACTGGAGCCCGAGATCAGCATCATTACCGAAAAAGCGAAGACCATGACCAACGCCACCGGCGCGGCCATCGCCCTGCGTCAAGGCGATGAGATTATTTGCCGCGCCCGCAGTGGACGTACCGCTCCTGATTTGGGTGCACGCCTTGGGAACGATTCGACCTTTTCCGCTGAGTGCATCCGCACGGGAGAAGTGTTGCTCTGCAACGACGCGGAGAACAATACTCAGGTCGACTCGATCACCTGCCGAGGCCTGGGGGTGCGATCCATTCTCGCCTCTCCTTTGCGCCACTCCCAACGCACACTTGGAGTCTTCGAAGTGCTCTCGTCCCAGCCCAACGCCTTCGATAACCAGCATATCGCCATCGTACAATCCCTCTCCGTCATGATGGTGTTATCCATTCGGCAACTGTGGAAAAGACGGCCGGGCGCCTCTGGGAGCGGCGGTCGGCCAGTAAGTGGAGCCCGCAAGCGGAAAGGCGGTTCGCTGGAGAAAACGTCCGTGGCGCGTGGAGTCGGTGTATGACTTGACTCAGTTTGATGTATTGCCGGAGTCGCTCCTGGAGTTGTGAGCCCTGTCAACTGGAGTAATCTCCATTACGCTCATCTTCTCTTGGGCGGTCGCTTACTCTGATCCGCAAGCAGGTGAGCGAGCCGGTTCGTCGCGCCGATTCAATTCTCCTTCGGCGCTTCCCACAATTCGATTCGGTTTCCATCGGGATCCATGATCCACGCAAACCGTCCGTAATCGGCGTCCTCGCGATGCGGATCAATCTCGACTCCTGCCTTCTTCAACTCCTCCAGCAACCCGTCCAGATCATCCACACGATAGTTCACCATGAAGCTGGCTTTGCTCGCCCCAAAATACTTCGTGCTTTTCGGAAAGATCGACCAAGCCGTCGCCCCCTTTGCACCCGGCTGGCTTCCGTCCGGCGATTGCAACTCACGCCACTCAAATGTAGCGCCCTGTCCGTGCGGCTCTCGCTTAATGCCAAGATGCTTCTCATACCAGTCATACAAATGCTCCGGACTCTCAGACTGAAAAAAGATTCCGCCAATGCCTGTC
>Ga0075030_100001510_pt1 | contig 20979 bp, 20 predicted proteins | sample LitLauG_LLR_2012_FD_71393 | JGI IMG/M metagenome (GOLD analysis project Ga0075030, IMG submission 71393) | Freshwater sediment microbial communities from Pennsylvania, USA - Little Laurel Run_MetaG_LLR_2012 | ecosystem: Environmental > Aquatic > Freshwater > Creek > Sediment | place: USA...
GGGAGGAGGCGGCGCGCGTGTGGGAGCGCGACGTGCACGCGGTCGTCCACGAGGGACGCGAAGCGCGCGCGACGGCCGCGGCCGCGGCGCCGCGGAGCGGTCCGATGGCGGGTGTGCCGGTGCTGGTCAAGGACAACCTCTGCACGCTCGATTATCCGACCACCTGCGGCTCGCGCATTCTCGCCCATTATCGCCCCCCTTATGACGCCACCGTGATCGCGCGGCTGCGCGCCGCGGGTGGCGTCGTCGCCGGCAAGGGCAACATGGACGAGTTCGCGATGGGATCGTCCACCGAGTACAGCGCGTACGGTCCCACGCGCAATCCGTTCGACCTCGAGCGCGTGCCGGGCGGATCGAGCGGCGGGCCGGCGGCGGCGGTGGCGTACGGACTCTGCCCGCTCGCGCTCGGCTCCGACACCGGCGGATCGGTGCGCCAGCCCGCGGCGTTCTGCGGCGTCTATGGCTTGAAGCCCACCTACGGGCGGCTGTCGCGCTACGGCCTCGTGGCGTTCGGCTCCTCGCTCGATCAGGTGGGATTGTTCGCGCGCCATGCCGGCGATCTCGCGATGCTCTATGCCGTGCTCGCGGGTCACGATCCCTGGGATGCCACGACGCGACCCGGGCCACCGCCCGACGTCTCGAGCTGGGATGCGGGCGTCGAGGGACTGCGCTTCGGCTGGCCCGCGAACCTCTGGAGGGAGGGCGTCGAGCCCGAGATCGTCGAGGCGCTGGAGGGCGCGGCGGAAGACCTCGAGCGCGCTGGGGCGCGCCGCGTGGCGTTCGATTTCCTGCCCGGCGAGTACGCCGTCGCCACGTACTACCTGGTCGCGACCGCGGAGGCGAGCTCGAACCTCGCGCGCTTCGACGGCGTGCGCTATGGCTACCGCGATCCGGCGGCGGCCGACGTGCGCTCGCTCTACGTGCGCACGCGCAGCGCCGGCTTCGGCCCCGAGGTTCAGCGCCGCATCCTGCTCGGCACGTACGCGCTCTCGGCCGGCTTCTACGACGCCTACTACCTCACCGCCCAGCGCGCGCGCACGCGCATCCGCCACGAGTACGCGCAGGCGTTCGGGAAGTGCGACTTCCTGCTCATGCCCGCCACGCCCACGCTGCCCTTCAAGCTCGGCGAGAAGACCTCGGATCCGCTCGCGATGTACCTGAGCGACGTCTTCACCATCGGCGCCAACCTCGCCGGCATTCCGGGGCTCAGCGTGCCGCGCCCGCTCTCTCGCGCGGGGCTGCCGCGCGCGGCGCAGCTGCTGGGGCCCGAGGATTCGGAGGGCGTGCTGCTGCGCGCCGGCCGCGCCCTCGAGGTGCGGGGCGATCGCTCGCGGATGTCACGGGCCCACCATCAGGAGTTCGCATGGCCTACGAGGCGGTGATCGGGCTCGAGTGTCACATCCAGCTCGCGACACGCACGAAGATGTTCTGCGGCTGCCCGGTCGAATTCGGCGCGCCCGCGAACTCGAACGTCTGCCCGGTGTGCCTGGGGCTCCCCGGGGCGCTGCCGTTTCCGAATCGTGCCGGCGTGGACGCCGCGCTCAAGCTCGGGCTCGCGCTCGGCTGCCGCATCGCCCCAGAGAGCGAGTTCGCGCGCAAGCACTACTTCTATCCCGACATGCCCAAGAACTACCAGATCACGCAGTACGACCGGCCGCTGTGCGAGGGGGGCGCGCTCACCGTGCGGGTCTCGGAGCGCGATCGCGAATTCGCGCTGATCCGCATCCACCTCGAAGAGGACACCGGCAAGTCGTTCCATCCCGAGAAGCACGGCGACCGGCGCATCTCGCGGGTGGATTTCAATCGCGCGGGTGTGCCGCTGCTCGAGCTCGTGACGCGCCCCGAATTCCACGACGGCCTCGAGTGTGGCGCGTTCCTCACGGCACTGCGGCGGCTGGTGCGCTGGATCGGCATCTCGGATGGCGACATGGAGAAGGGCCACCTGCGCTGCGACGCGAACGTGTCGCTGCGGCCGGTGGGCAGCGAGAAGCTCGGCGTGAAGACCGAGATCAAGAACCTCAACTCGATCCGCGGAGTCGAGCGCGCGATTGCCGCCGAGATCGCGCGCCAGGGCGCCCGCCTCGATGCCGGCGAGCGGATCGAGCAGGCCACGCTGCTCTACGACGCGGACGGCGATCGGCTGGCGGTCATGCGATCGAAGGAGCACGCGCACGACTATCGCTACTTCCCCGAGCCCGACCTCCCGCGCGTCGAGGTGGGCGCGGACTGGATCGATCGCGCCCGCGCCGCGCTCCCCGAGCTGCCGTGGGCGCGAGCCGCGCGCTGGGCGCGCGAGTATTCGCTGCCGGCATACGACGCCGGCGTCCTGTGCGAGCAACGCGATCTCGCGGACTACTTCGAGGCCTGCGCGCGGGGCGGGGACGCGAAGCTCGCGAGCAACTGGATCATGACCGAGATGCTGCGTGTGATGCGCGAGCGCGAGTGGTCGGTGGCCGACTGGTCTTCGCGTGTTCCGCCCGCCCGCCTCGCCGCGTTCCTCGCGCGCGTCGCCGCGCGCGAGCTGCCCGGTCCGCTCGCAAAGCAGGTGTTCGGCTGGATGGCCGATGAGGCGGGCGATGTCGCTGGGCTCCTCGAGCGCCACGGCGTCAAGGTGCAGTCGTCCGCGGGCGATCTGCTGCCGCTCGTACGCGCGGTGCTGGCCGAGCATCCCGGGCCGGTGTCGCAGTATCGGGCCGGCAAGTCGGCGACCCTCGGCTTCCTGGTCGGCCAGGTGATGAAGAAGAGCGGCGGCCAGGCCGTGCCCCAGGTGGTTCAGGAGCTGGTCCGCTCCGAGCTCGCCGGAAGCGACGTGAGTGGAAGCGCGCCGGCTTGACCCTCCGCGAAGCGCTGGCTAGATTCCGAACGTGCCGCTTTCACGCGTTCTGGTGCTGGGCTCGGGAGGCCGCGAGCACGCCCTCGCGCTGCGGCTGCGCGAGGATCCGGCGGTCGGCGAGGTGATCCTGGCGCCGGGCCACGCGGCGGCGGCGCGCTCGTTTCGCTGTCTCGCGATCGCCGAGCGCGATTTTGGCCGGCTGGCGGATGCGTGCGGCGCCGAGCGGGTGGATCTCGTCGTGGTGGGGCCCGAGGCGCCCCTCGCCGAGGGTGTGGTGGACGCGCTCGAGGCGGCGGGCGTGCGCGCGTTCGGGCCCACGCGCGAGGCGGCGCGGCTCGAGTCGAGCAAGTGGTTCGCAAAGCAGGTGATGTCGGGCTGCGGGATTCCGACCGCGCGCGCCGAGCGGCACGAATCGCTGGCGTCCGCGCGCGGCGCGCTGGCGCGCTTCGCTCCGCCGTGGGTCATCAAGGCGGACGGGCTCGCGGCCGGCAAAGGCGTGTGCGTCACGCCCGATCCGGGCGACGCGGCGGCGTTTCTCGCCGATTGCCTCGAAGGCGGGCGCTTCGGCGAGAGCGGGCGAGCGGTCCTGATCGAGGAGTTCCTGGGCGGCGAAGAGGCGTCGGTGATGGCGGTGTGCGACGGTTCGCGGCACGTGCTGCTCGCGCCGGCGCGGGACTACAAGCGCGCGCGCGATGGCGACGAGGGGCCGAACACGGGCGGCATGGGGGCGTTTGCGCCCCTCGTTCGCGCGAGCGAAGGGCTCGAGCGCGCGGTGAGCGCCCGCATCGTGACGCCACTGCTGGAGGAGATGGCGCGGCGCGGCGCGCCGTTTCGCGGGCTGCTCTACTGCGGACTGATGCTGGGTGAGGGAGGGCCGCGCGTGGTGGAGTTCAACGTTCGCTTCGGGGATCCCGAAACGCAGGTCGTGCTGCCGCTCACGGGCGGATCGCCCGCGATGCTGCTCGCGAGCGCCGCCGCGGGCGCGCTCGATGAGTCCGCGGTTTCGCGGGCGGCCGGCGCGGCGGTGGCCGTCGCGCTGGTCGAGCGCGGCTATCCCGGTCCGGCCGAGGGCGGCGGACCGATTCGCGGGCTCGAAGAGGTCGAGGGTGTGGAGGGCATCCAGGTCGTGCACGCCGCGACGAAGTGGGAGTCGGGTGAGTGGCACGCGCGCACCGGGCGCGCGGCGTACGTCGTGGCGCGCGGTGGAAGCGTGGCGGACGCCCGCGCGCTCGCCTACCGTGCCGTCGACCGGCTCGCCGGCGAGGGCTGGCGTTGCCGCCGCGACATCGCGGCCGGCGCCGAGGAAGCGGTGAAGGTCGCATCGGATGCGCCGGCTCCGGCGCGGAAAGGATGAGCGGGATGGCGGTCAAGGCGCGCGCGCGGGTCGGGATCGTGATGGGCAGCGAATCGGATCGCCCGATCATGGAGGAGGCGGCGCATGTGCTCGCGGAGTTCGGCATTGCGAGCGAGGTCGCGGTGCGCTCGGCGCATCGCACGCCCGATGCCGCGGCCGAGTGGGCGAAGAGCGCGCGCTCGCGCGGGCTCGAGGTGATCATCGCGGGCGCGGGCGGCGCCGCGCACCTCGCGGGTGCGATGGCCGCGCACTCCCGCCTGCCGGTGCTCGGCGTCCCGCTCGCGAGCTCGCCGCTCGGCGGATTCGATGCGCTGCTCTCGACCGTTCAAATGCCGCCCGGCGTTCCGGTCGGAACGCTGGGCGTGGGTCCATGGGGCGCGCGCAACGCGGCGTTCCTCACGCTGCGCATTCTGGCGCTCTCTGACGCCGCGTTGGCGCGGCGCCTCGAAGCCCACACCACGCGCGTGGCGCGCGCGGGAAAGCGCTGATTCATGGAAGTGCTGCGCATCGATCCCCAGCATCCCGAGGATGCCGCCCTTAGCGCTGCCGCCGAGGCGGTGTTGCGCGGCGGCGTGATCGCGTTTCCGACCGACACGCTCTATGGGCTCGGCTGCTCGCTGTTCGATGTCGAGGCCGTGGCGATGCTGGCCCGCCTCAAGCGGCGCGATCCCTCGCTCGCGGTCATCTCATTGATTCCGGAACCGCGGCAGGCGTGGGGCCTCGCGGTCGAGATCCATGCGGTGGCGGAGCGGCTGATAGCGCGCTACTGGCCCGGTCCGCTCTCGCTGATCTTCCGCGCCGCGCCCATCGTTCCGCCGCGCGTGCGCGGCGCGGGCGGCACCGTCGCGCTGCGCTGCCCGAAGGATACGCTGTGCCAGAAGCTCCTCGCGCGCATCGGCGGGCCGGTGGTCTCCAGCAGCGCGAATCTTTCGGGGCAGCCGCCGGCGCAGTCGGCGGAGGAGGTGCTGCGCATCTTCGGCAACCAGCTCGACCTCGTCCTGGACGGCGGTCCCAAGCAGGGGGGGCTCGCCTCCACGCTGGTGGACGTGAGCGGCGCGCGCCCGCGCCTGCTGCGCGCCGGCGCGCTCGACGTCACCGCGGATCTCGGCGATTACTCCGACGCGCGCGCCGAGGGCGCCGGTTGACGCCCCGCGAGAGCGACTCTATCCTCAAGGGAAATGGCAGGCTCCGGGTCCGTCTATCGGGTGCTTTTTCTCTGCACCGGCAACACGTGCCGGAGCCCGATGGCGGCGGCGGCGCTGCGCTCGGCCCTCGGGCCGGATCTCGACCGCGTCGAGGTTTCCTCGGCGGGCATTGCGGCCCGCGAGGGCGAGCCGGCGGCGGAGTTGGCGGAGCGCGTGGCCGAGGAGCACGGCGCGCGGATCGGCTCACATCGAGCCCGCCGCGTCGGGGCGCCGGAGCTCGCCGAATCGGATTTGGTCCTGGTCATGGAGCGTCCGCATCGAACAGCGGTAATCGCGCTCGGCGCCGAGGCCGGCAAGGTGCACGTGCTGAGCGAGTGGCCGGCTCCGGGAGAGCCCGGACTGCCGATCGCGGATCCCTACGGCGGATCGTTGGAAGCTTACGAGGAATGCTGGCGCCGCATCTGGCGTCACATGGAGCGAGTGGTCCCACAGGTTCGCGAGGCCCTGCGCGCGCGGTCGAGCTAGCGCCCGTTCACCTCTCGAGCACGCCCGGCGAGGTGCTTCAATGGCGATGACCAAGAGCGAAAAGATCTGGATGAATGGCAAGTGGGTCGCGTGGGACGACGCGAAGATCCACGTCCTCTCGCACGTCGTCCACTACGGATCGAGCGTGTTCGAGGGCATCCGCTGTTATCGCACAGGGAAGGGGCCGGCCATCTTCCGGCTCGAGGACCACATCGATCGGCTGTTCTTCTCGGCCCGCGTCTACCGCATGGAAATTCCCTTCACGCGCGCCCAGCTGATGCAGGCCTGCGCGGAAGGCGTGGCCCTGAACGGCCTCGACGAGTGCTACATCCGCCCGGTGGTGTATCGCGGCTACAACCACGTCGGCGTGGATCCGACCGGAACCCCGATCGACGTCGCGGTCGCCGCCTACCCGTGGGGCAAGTACTTGGGCGGTGAAGCGCTTTCGAAGGGCGTGGCGGTCAAGGTCGGGACGTGGGCGCGCATGGCGCCGAACACGCTGCCGGCGATGGCGAAGGCCGGCGGCAACTATCTCAACTCGCAGCTGCTGCGGCTCGAGGCCAACGCCGATGGCTATGCCGAGACCATCGCGCTCGACACTCAGGGCCACGTCAGCGAGGGCAGCGGAGAGAACCTGTTCGTGGTGTACAAGGGAGAGCTTCTGACGCCGCCCAGCCACGCCAGCATCCTGCTCGGCATCACGCGCGACACCATCTTCACGCTCGCGAGCGAGCTCGGGTATCGCGTCCGTGAAACCACGATGGCGCGCGAGATGCTCTACCTCGCGGACGAGCTCTTCTTCAGCGGCACTGCCGTCGAGGTCACCCCGATCACGTCGGTGGACCGCATCACGGTCGGAAGCGGCGAGCGCGGCCCGATCACCAAGGCGATCCAGGATGCGTTCTTCGGCGTGGTGAAGGGCGAGCAGCCGGATCGCCATCGCTGGCTGCACGTCGTCACACGGGGCGCGGCGAGCCCGGCTGGCGTCGCGACGCGCTGACACGCGTGCGCGTCGCGCTGGGATCGGATCACGCGGGCTTCGCGCTCAAGGAGCGCCTGAAGCGCGAGCTGGAATCGCTCGGCCATCAGGCGCTCGATCTGGGAACGTTCGCGCCCGAGCCGGCGGTCGACTACCCCGATTTCTGCTTTCCAGTCGCCGAGCGCGTGGCGCGGGGCGAAGTGGACCGCGGCATCGTCCTCGGCGGCAGTGGAATCGGTGAGAGCATTGCCGCGAACAAGGTGGCGGGCGTGCGCGCTTCGGTGGTGACGAGCGCCGAGACCGCGCGCCTCACCCGCGCCCACAACGACTCGAACGTCCTGGCGGTGGGCGGCCGCACGAATCCGGATCACGAGGCGGTGGCGGGCTGGCTGCGCATCTGGCTCGAAACCGCGTTCGAGGGCGGCCGTCACCTCGCGCGCCTCGAAAAGATTGGCCGCTACGAGACCGAGCACATGATGAAGGGATCCCCGCGATGAATCTGGCCGAGCAGGACCCCGAGGTCCGCCGCGCGATCGACGGCGAGCGCCGCCGTCAGAGCGAGACGCTCGAGCTGATCGCTTCCGAGAACTTCGTGAGCCCCGCGGTGCTCGAGGCGCTGGGCGAGGAGATGAACAACAAGTACGCCGAGGGCCTGCCCGGCAAGCGCTATTACGGCGGCTGCGAGTACGTGGACATCGTGGAGAATCTCGCGATCGAGCGGCTCGGCAAGCTCTATGGGGCCGACCACGCCAACGTGCAGCCCCACGCGGGCGCCTCGGCGAACCTTGCCGCGTATCTGGCGGTCTCCTCGCCGGGCGACACCCTGATGGGCATGAGCCTCGCTCACGGCGGGCACCTCACGCACGGACACAGCGTGTCGGTGACCGGCAAGCTGTGGAAGTCGGTGCAGTACGGCGTCCGCGCCGAAGACGGGCGCATCGATTTCGATCAGGTCGAGAAGCTGGCGAGGGAGCACCGTCCGCGCATCCTGGTGGCGGGGGCGAGCGCGTATCCACGCGTGCTCGATTTTGAGCGCTTCGGCGCGATCGCGCGTGAGGTGGGCGCGACACTGGTGGTGGACATGGCGCACATCGCGGGCCTGGTCGCGACCGGCCTTCACCCCTCGCCGGTGCCGCACGCCGAGATCGTGACGACCACGACGCACAAGACGCTGCGGGGACCACGCGGCGGTGTGATCCTGTGCCGCGCCGACTTCGCGGAGCGCGTGGACAAGAGCGTCTTCCCCGGGCTTCAGGGTGGACCGCTCATGCACGTGATCGCGGCGAAGGCGGTGTGCTTTGGCGAGGCGCTCACCGAGAACTTCCGTCTCTACCAGCGGCGCGTGGTCGAGAACGCGCGTATCCTGGCCGGCGCGTTGGCCGAGCTCGGCTTCGATCTCGTCTCGGGCGGCACCGACACGCATCTCATGCTGGTGGACCTGAGACGCCGCGGCCTGACCGGCAAGCAGGCGGAAGCGGCGCTGGATCGCGGCCGCATCACGGTCAACAAGAATGCCGTGCCGAACGACCCGCAGAAGCCGTGGGTGACGAGCGGCATCCGCATCGGCACGCCGGCGCTCACCACGCGCGGCTTCGGCGCCTCGGAAATGCGGCGCATCGCGGGCTGGATTGCGCGCATCCTCGAGCGCCCGACGGACGCCGCGGTCGCCGCCGAGGTCGAGCGCGATGTGCTCGAGCTGACCTCGGGCTTCCCGCTCTTCTCGAGCGAGCCCGCGCTGCGCTAGAAGCCCCAGCTCGAATAGCGCGTGCAAGTCGAGGCCCTGGCGGCCCACTTTGCATCGGCGGCGGGAGATCCTCGGGCGTTGCATTCAGCGCACACTGCAAGGCGATGCCCCGTTGGCCCTTAGAGCTGCCTCAGGACGTCGGCTCTGGCACCCTTCCTGCAGCTTCGGGCCCCCGAGGGGTCCCCCCTCGATCACCCAGGGCCCGCATCCATGCACGTCTTCTCGCTGATCTGGCGGCTCGCCGCACGCTTTCCCCTAGGGCTCGATGGCCGCACCCTTCATCGATTGGGGCTCGCGGCCCTCAACGCCGGAAGACTGCGAGACGCCGACGAGCTCTTCGAGCGCGCGGCCAAGCGCTACCGGCATGAGATCGAGGTCGAGGCGCTCGCGAGGTTGCGTGCGCATCAGGGCATCGCGAGACTACGCGCCAGCCGCGTGCAGGATCCGCAGCAGGTGCTCGAGGTCGAACGCCGGCTCTATCGCCTGCGCACGATCGAAGCGCTCGAGCCTCCCTTCGCGCTGATCGACGCCGGTCGGTTGCTGGCCGGTTGGGCCGGCCGCGCGAGCGCGCGCGTTCCGCTCGAGCTTCGCCTCGTCGAGCTGCCGCGGCCGCGCTGAGCGACCGCTTCCCCCACCCCACCCAGAATTTCCAGATCCAGCGCTGCGAAGCGCTCGTCACGGCTGCTTCAAAGCAGCTCGTCGCGGCTCGCTGGACGAACCGCCGATGGTCGTTATACTGCCGGCGCATCTCACAGCGGACGCACGCGTCGACTCGCCCAGGGGTCGACAGGACGCGATTCTGGGGGGCGCATGGCGGCGGACGACAAGGAATCCAGCCGAAGGATCGAGCGCGCCGGCGAGACTCTGGCAAGGGTTCGCGATGAAGTCGGCCGCGCCGTGGTGGGCCAGCGGGTCATGGTGGACCGGCTGCTGGTCGGCCTCGTCACCGGCGGACACGTGCTGCTGGAGGGCGTGCCGGGACTCGCGAAGACACTGGCGGTCAAGAGCCTCGCCGATTCGCTGTCGCTCAAGTTCCGCCGCATCCAGTTCACGCCCGATCTGCTACCCGCCGATCTCACCGGAACGCTGATCTACAACACCCGCGACGGCTCGTTCACGGCGAAGCGGGGTCCGTTGTTCGCGAACCTCGTGCTCGCCGACGAGATCAACCGCGCGCCCGCCAAGGTGCAATCGGCGCTGCTCGAGGCGATGCAGGAGCGTCAGGTGACGCTCGGCGACGAGAGCCACCGGCTCGAGGAGCCGTTCCTCGTGCTCGCGACCCAGAATCCGATCGAGCAGGAGGGGACGTACACGTTGCCGGAGGCCCAGAGCGACCGCTTCATGCTCAAGGTGCGAATCGGCTATCCGGATCGCGCCGAGGAAAAGCTGATCCTCAAGCGCGCCGGCCTGGCCGACCTGCCCACGCTCGAAGCGCGGGCGGGGCGCGAGGACGTGCTCAAGGCGCGCGAGGCCCTGGCCGGCGTGTACGTGGATGACAAGATCCAGGAGTACGTGCTCGATCTCGTGAGCGCGACGCGCAAGCCGCGCGATTTCGGACTCGCGCTCGATGGCTACGTCTCCTTCGGCGCCTCGCCGCGCGCGACGCTGTTCCTGGTGCGCGGCGCGCAGGCGCTCGCGCTGCTCGCCGGCCGGGCGTATGTGCTGCCGGAAGACGTGAAGGGGATTGCGCCCGACGTGCTGCGGCATCGCATCCACGTCTCGTACGAGGCGGAGGCCGAGGGCGTCGACGGCGAGGAAGTCGCGCGCCGCATTCTGGAGCAGGTGCGCGTGCCCTGATGCAGACCGCCGAGCTTCTCAGCAAGGTCCGGCGGCTCGAGATCCGCAGCCGCCACCTGGTCGAGGACCTGTTCGCGGGCCAGTCGGAGAGCGTCTTCAAGGGACGCGGCGTCGAGTTCGAGGAGGTGCGGCACTACGTCCCGGGCGACGAGGTGCGCGACATCGACTGGAACGTGAGCGCGCGCTTCGGAGCGCCCTACGTCAAGCGCTTCGTCGAGGAGCGCGAGCTCTCGGTGACGCTGGTGGTGGACGTGTCGCGCTCGATGCGCTTCGGAACCACCGGGATCGAGAAGCGCGAGCTGGCGGCCGAGCTGTGCGCGATCCTCGGCTTCGCCGCGATGCGCAACAACGATCGCGTGGGGCTGCTGCTGGTCGGCGAGACCGTCGAGCACTTCGTTCCCCCCGCGCGCGGCCGCACCCACCTGCTGAGGCTGCTGCGCGACGCCCTCCAGGTCGCGCCGGGTCGGTTGGGCACGCGGCTCGGCGAGGCGGCGCGCTTCCTCGCGCGCACCGCGCGGCGCCGGCAGGTGGTGTTCTGGATCTCGGATTTCGACACCGCGCTCGAGGTGCGTGATTGGCGTGTGCTTTCCAAACGGCACGACCTCACCGCTATCATCCTGCGTGATCCGCGTGACGAGATCCTGCCGTCCGTGGGCTGGATCGAGCTCGAGGACCTGGAGAGCGGCAAGCGCACGCTCGTCCCGAGCGGCAGCCGCTCATGGCGCGAGCGCTACCAGCGCGAAGGCCGCGAGCGTCAGGCGGCGGCGCGGCGCGTCCTGACGCAGGCGCGTTGCGAATGGTTCGAGCTGCGCACCGACCGCTCGTATCTGCCGCCGCTGATGCGCTACTTCGCGCAGCGCGGAAGGGGCCGGCGCCGGTGAAGCGGCGGCTCCTCGTCGCAGTGTGGGCCGCCTCGCTCGCGACGCGCGCGGCCGCGGGTGCGCCGCCCCTGGCGGTCCATGCCGAGGCGGGGCCGGACGGGGTCGCGCTGGGAGAGCGTGTCCACTACCGCGGATGGGTCGTGGTGCCACACGCCCAGAGCGTCAGCTGGATCACGCCGCGCGCGGATGGCCCGCTCGCCTGGGGGACCGTGGCGCCCTCGCGCGTCCCGGGTGCCGCCGGCACCGACACCGCGCGCGTGGACGCCGATCTCCAAGTCTTCGCGCTCGGCCGCGTGGATGTGCCCGGGATCCACTTCGCGCTGCCGCGCGCGGGAGGCGTCGAGCGCGCTCTCCCGATCGTTCATCTGGGGGTGCGCGCGATCCTCACCGCCGCCGACAGCGCCGCGCGCTTCAAGCCGGTGCGCGGGCCGCTCGCGGCGCCGTGGTGGGAGCGTGTGTCATGGCGCTGGGTGGCGCTCGCCTTGGCGGTGCTCGCGATCGTCGCCGCGTGGCTGCGTTCCCGGAGGCGGCGTCCGATGATCGTGCGCGCGCGACCGGCGGCGCGCGCGGTGGCCGATCCCGCGGCGGAGGCGCTCGCCGAGCTCGCCGCGCTCCGTCGCCGCGAGCTGCCGGCACACGGCCGCTACGCCGAGCACGCGTTTCAGCTCACGCTCATCTTGAGACGGTTCCTCGAGCGCAGCTCGGGGGGCATGAAGCCCGGGCTCACGAGCCGTGAGCTGGTGGGGTGGCTGGAAGGACATCCCACCCGCATCGACGTGGTGCGGCTGGATGCGCTGCTGCGGGTGTGGGACATCCTCAAGTTCGCGCGCGCGCCCGGCAGCATGGATCAGTCGCGTGACTCCGAAGCCGCGCTCGAGGCCTGGCTGCGCGCCTCGATCCGCGCGCCCGAGCGCGAGGTGGCCTGATGCACTGGGACGCGCCGTGGGCGCTATGGCTGCTGCTCACGCTTCCGCTCGCGGCCGTGTTCGCGCGCCGCGGCGCCCGGCGTCCGGCGGCGGTGCTGTGGGCGCGATTGCCGGGCGGCAAGCCGGGATTTCGCGCGCTGCTGCTGCGGGCGTTCGGCTTTCTGCCGTGGATCGCCCTCGTGCTCGCCATCCTGGGCGTGGCGCGTCCGCAGCGCGGCGTCTCGCAGAGCGAGATCGAATCCAAGGGCGTCGACATCGTGCTCGTGATCGACATCTCGCCGAGCATGGCGGCCGAGGATTTCCTTCCGCTCAATCGCCTGAGCGTCGCGAAGGAGACCGCGCGCGAGTTCATCCGGCAACGGCCGCACGATCGCATCGGGCTGGTGGGATTCGCCGCCACATCGTTCACGCAGTGTCCGCTCACGCTCGACCACGGCGCGCTGCTCGAGCTGCTGAACGGGCTCGACTTCGGCCTCGCCGAGGATGGGACCGCGATCGGGATGGGGCTCGCGAGCGCGGTGTCGGGTTTGAGGCACAGCAAGACGCCCAGCAAGGTGGTGGTGCTGCTCACCGACGGCGAGAACAACCGCGGCTCGATCGATCCCGCCACCGGCGCCGAGCTCGCGCGCGCGTACGGCATCCGCGTGCACACGATTCTGGTCGGGCGCGGCGGGATGGTGCCCGTGCCGGTCAACGATCCCGTCTACGGGCAGCACATCGAGATGGCGCGCATGGACGTGGACGAATCGACGCTCCGCGACATCGCTGAGCGGACCGGCGGTCGCTTCTTCCGCGCCACGGACTCGGCCGCGCTCCAGCACATCTACTCCGAGATCGATCGCATGGAGCGCGTCCCGATCCAGTCCATCGAGTATCGGGAGTATCGCGATCTCGGCCCGCTGCTGCTCGGCGCCGCGGCCGGGCTGCTCGCGCTGTTCGGGCTGGGCGGCGCCACCTGGGCGTTTCGGCTGCCATGAGGCGCGCATGAGCATCGGCGATCCGCGCTGGCTCTGGGGCCTGCTCGCGCTCGTGCCGCTCGCGCTGTTCGAGTGGTCGGCGGTGGTGCGCGCGGATCGCCTGCTGCTCCGGCTGAGCGGTGGGCGCGCCGATTCCGTGCTGCTCGAACAGCGGCGCGCGGGCCAGCGGCGATGGAGTATGCTGCTGCGCCTTGCGGCGCTCGCGCTGCTGGTGGCGGGGGCCGCCGATCCCCAGTGGGGACGCGAGCTGGTGAGGCGGGGCGCGAGCGGCAGCGACGCGGTGTTCGTGATCGACGTCTCGGCGAGCATGGACACTCGCGACGTCGCGCCGAGCCGGATCGAGGAGGCGCGCCGCGAGGCTCTGGCGGTGCTCGATCGCCTCGAGGGGAGCCGCATCGGCGTGGTGGCGTTCGCGGGCGATGCGGTGCGCCTGTGTCCGCTCACGCTCGATCTCGGAGCGGTGCGCCTCGCGCTCGAGGGCCTGGGAAGCGGAGCGGTGAGCGAGCCCGGGACCGATCTCGGCCGCGCGCTGCGCGCAGCGGCCCGCGTGCTGCCGGGTGCGCGCCGCGAGGAGCAGGCGATCGTGCTGTGGACCGATGGCGAGGATCTCGAGCACGGGGGGCTCTCGGCCGTTGACGATCTTGCCCGCGCGGGCATCCGGGTGTTCGCGGTGGGCGTCGGCACGCCGGCCGGGGATTACGTGCCGACGCTGGACGGCCAGGGCCGCGCGGTGGACGTCAAGCGCGACGACAATGGGCAGCCGGTCCGCAGCCGCTTGGACGAGGACCTGCTGCGCTCGGCCGCGGCTCGGACGCGCGGCGGCTACTTCAGCGCGTCGCGGCCGGGGGGTGAGCTGCCGCGGCTGGTGGCGGCGCTCTCCTCGCTCGCGAGCTCGGGTCGCGGCCAGCGGCTGATCGAGCGTCCGGTGTCGCGCTTTCCGTGGCTCGCGGGCCTCGCGGCGCTGCTGCTCCTGCTCGATCGCGTGCGCGTGAGAAGGCGCATCGGCAGGGGCTCGGAATCGAGCGCGGCGGCACTCCCCGATGAGCGCGCGCGCCGCCCCCGAGGGAGCCGGGCATCGCGGAGCGCGGCCGCCGCGCTGCTGGCGCTAGTCTTCGCGGCGGGTGCGCCGCGCTCTGCGCGCGCGCAGAGCGCCTGGGCGCGCGGCGACGACGCGTTTCGCGCCGGGCGCTTTGGCGCGGCCGAATCGCTCTACACCGTGAGATTGCAGCATGGCGCCTCGCGGAGGGCGGCGGCGAATCGCGCGACCGCGCGCGCGCTCGGAACCGGCGCGGGCTTCGAGGGCGAGCTGGACTCGCTCGCCGCCATGGACGATGCCGCCGGACGGGTCGCGGGCTACAACCTCGGCACGCTGCTCGCCGAGCGCGGGGACTATGAGCGCGCGCTCGCCGAGCTCAGGCGCTCGCTCGTGCGCGATCCCGGCGATGAGGCCGCGAGGTGGAACTACGAGCTCGCGATGAGGCGCGAGGAAGAGCGCCGGCACGCGCCGCCCTCCGCGGCGCCGCGCCCCAGCCCCGCTCCCAATGCCCCGGGCGCGGGCGCGCCCTCGCCTTCGCAGCCGACGCCCGGCGCCCGATCGGCAGCGCCGCCCGCTCCCTCGCCGGGCCAGAGCTCGGCGCCGCCCGGCGCGAGAGAGGGGATGAGCCGCGGGATGAACCCACAGCAGGCGGATCAGATTCTCGATGCGCTCGATCAGCAGGCGCGGCTCGCCCAGGGGCGCAACCAGGTGCGCGTCGTGAGGGAGAAGCGGGGGAGGGACTGGTGAGCGCTCGCGAAGGCCGGATGCGCCCGCCGGGGCGCGAAGCGCGATGCGCGCGCGCCGCCATCGCTCCGCTGGCCGCCGCGCTCGCGCTGCTGGCCGCCGGGCTCGTCCACGCGCCCCCGGCGGCGATCGCCGCGCCCATTCCGGCCGAGGCGCGCATCGAGCGCAGCACGATCGATCTCGGAGAAAATCTCACGCTCGAGATCACAGTCCGAGGCCCGGTCAGCGAGGAGCCGTCGTTCGACGTTCCGGGCGGCCTCGAGATGCTGGGCCAGAGCAGCTCGCGCAGCTACGAGTGGATCGATGGGCACTCGAGAGCGGAGACGATCTTTCACTACGAGCTGGCGGGCAGCGAGGCCGGCCGCTACACGCTGGGGCCGTTTCGCGTCGGCGTGGGCGGCGAAATCGTCTCGGTGCCCGCCATCGCGGTGACCGTTCTCGCGGCCGCAACCAGCATCGGGTCCGGCTCGGGCCAGGGACCGGCATCTCTGCTCGCGGACGTCGAGCCGCGCGATCCCTACGTCGGCCAGCCGGTGGTGCTGCGCGTACGGCTGGTGCAGCGCGCCGCGCTCGCGGAGGATCCGCAGTACGCGCCGCCCTCAACCCCCGGTTTCTGGAGCGAGCCCGCGAGCCAGCCGGAGTCCTATTACGCGGCCGAGGGCAATGCGCGCGTGCTCGTGACCGAGACGCGCACGCGGCTCTATCCGCTCGCGAGCGGAAACCAGACGGTGGGCGAGGCGGTGGCGCGCCTCGCGCTGCTCGAGGGCGGCACGAGCGATCCGGCGCGCTGGTCGGGTGGCCGCGTGCCGCGCCGGGAAATGATGGTGCGAAGCCCGGTCGTTGCCGTGCACGTGCGTGCGCTCCCGGGCGGCGCCCCCGCAGGTTTCGGCGGCGCGGTCGGCGTGCTGAGCACCCGCTGGGACTGCGATCGCGGCCACACGGAACGCGACGTGCCGGCGAGCGTCGAGCTCGACGTGCGCGGCATCGGCAATCTCTCGCTCATCCACGCGCCAACGCTCGAGAGCGACGACTTCGAAGTGTTCGCGGGCGACACCGAGGACAGCCTCGGCGCGCCCGGGCAGCCCTCCGCGGGCCGTCGCACGTTTCGCTGGACCTTGCTGCCGCGTCGCGAGGGCACGCTCACGATTCCGCCGCCCGCGTTCGCGTGGTTCGATCCCGCGGCGCAAGCCTATCGCTCCGCCTCGCTCGCCGCGCTCTCGCTCGAGGTCGGGCCGGCGCTGAACGCGGCCGGTGGGAGCGAGCAGACGTTCCCGCCGCAGCTCTTCGATCGCCCGGTCCGTCCCTTCGGCGTGCCCCTGCGGCCGTGGGCGTTCCTTCTCGCGGGCCTCCTCGCGGGGATCGCCGTGTCACTCGCGCGCGCGCGCGCGCCGGGCGCCGCACCGGGTCGGCGCGCCGAGATCGAAGCGCTGCGGGCCACGCTCGCGGCATCGGGAGGGGTCGCGTTCTGGAAGCGGGCGGAGGAGACCCTCGTGTGGCTCGAGACCGAAGGCGCCCTGCCCCCCGCGCTTCGCGAGCGGATCGGATCCGCGCGATACTCGAGCGCGATGACGAACCCCGTTCCGGTGAGGCGCGAGCTGGATCAGATCCTGGCCGCGCGGCTGCCGCGCGAGCGCACGCTGCCGCGGCGCGCGCTCGCCATGCTGCTCGGGGTCGCGGCCATCGCGGTCGCGTGCTTGGGAATGCCGAGGCCGGGGCCCGAAAGCGCCGCGGCGGCCCTGCGCGCGGCCGATGATGCGGCGCGAGCGGGCGTGCTCGATCAGGCGCACTCGGGCTGGCTCTCGTCGTGGAAGTCGGGCGTGCGTGAGGCGCCGCTCGCGGCGCGCCTCGCGTGGTACGAAATCCGCTCCGGCGCGGTCGGCCCGGCGGCGGCCTGGGTGCTCGCGGGAGAGGCGGGCGAGGCCCGCGATCCCGCGCTCGCCTGGGTGCGCGATCGTGTGCGCGAGGCGGGCGGCCTCTCGGGCGAGGGCGCGGGCCGCTTGCCGATCCGGCGGGCCGAGTGGGCGGGGGCCGCCGCGGCGTTCGCGTTCGCCGCCGCCCTCCTGAGGCGCCGCCGGCGCATCGCGGTCGTGGCCGGGCTCATCGCGCTGGTCTCGGCCGTCGCGTTCCCGCTCGAGGACGCGTGGCTGCGGGGCTTGGGCCGCGCGGTGGTGCGCGCGCCCTCGACCATCGAGGGCACCGAGATCGAGCTCGAGCCCGGGCAGGTGGTGCGCATCACGGGGCGCGACGGCGCGCGCGTGATGGTGAGCGCGGGCCGTGGCGCGAGCGGCTGGATTCCCGCGCCGGCCGTCTTCGGAGTCGAGGAGCTCCAATGAACGCCGCGCTCGCTCGTGCGCTCACGATCTGGGCGGCTCTGGCGTTTCTCGCCCCGGTGGACTCGCTCGATCACCGACTGCAGCGAGCGGCGCAAGCCGAGCGCCTTCCGGCGCTCGAGCAGCCGATGGGCTTCCTCTCGCGCGCGTGCAATCCCACCACGCTGTGCGCGGGCCTGCTCGCGGTGGCAATCTTCGATCCTTTGGCGGGCGTCGAAACCGCGCGGACCGCGCTTTGGGTGCTGGCGCCGACCAACGCCGCGGTCGAGATCCTCAAACGCGCCACCGACCGCGCGCGCCCCGACGGTGAGCACAAGCCCTCGAACGCCTCGTTCCCATCGAGCCACGCGGCAAACGTGTTCGCGCTCGCGGTCGTGCTCGGCCGCCGCTGGCGCCGCGGCCTCCCGCTCTTCCTCCTCGTCGCGGCGGCGGTCGCGTACTCCCGCGTCTATCTCAATCGCCACTTCGCCAGCGACGTCGTCGTGGGTGCGCTCCTCGGCGCCGCGATCGCGGTCGCGGTGGTGAGGTGGCGCGAAGCGCGCGCGAGCGGCCCGCGCTCCGCAAAGACTTTGCGAGCCGGCTCTGGCGCGTGAAGGGATCGTTTGCTAGCTTTGCGCCCGGGAGGTTTCCTGGCCGATGCCCGTCATGCCGGTTCCCTCGGCGCTCGACACCTCGCTCGTCATCTCCGACCTCAAACACCGACGCAGAGAATCGGCGCTCGCCGAGATGGTGACGCGGGCCGCCGAGGCGGGAGCCGTCCGTTCGCCGTCGGCTGTGCTCGATCTGATTGCGGCGCGCGAGACGCTGGTGGGCTCCGCGCTGGGCCGCTCGACCGCGCTCGCGGCCGTGCGCTCGCTCGCGGTGACGGAGGCGCGCCTCGTCGTGGGCCGCTCCCGCCGCGGGATCTCGTGGGGCGCGGCGGACGAGGAGCCGGTTCGGCTGGTGGCGCTGCTCCTTTCCCCGGCGGATCGAGCGCTTCCGCATCACCTCGACTCGATCGTGCGGATCGCGGCGCTGCTTCGCCACGCGCGCGGGCGTGACCGGCTGCTCCACGCGGAATCCCCGGACGACTTCGCGGTTCGTGTGCGCGAGGCGCTGTCGTGACGGCGGCCGAGCGGCTGATGCGGATTCACGACCTCGACCTCCTCGCGCTCGAGATGTCCGACCCGCTGTGTTCCTCTCGGCTTCGCCGCCTCGGGTTCGCGGTGGCGCCGGCGCCGCGGATCGAGCGCTGGCGCGGGCGGCTCATCGAGGGACTCGAGGCACGCTGGCGGCAGCACTACGAGCGGGCGCTCAGGCGCTACGGCTCGGGCGTCGCCGCCGTGCGCGGGCGCGTGTGCCAGGGCTGCTTCGTCACGCTGCCGCGCTCCGTGGCCGCCGGGATGGACGAGGGCGTCTCGACCTGCGAGGCGTGCGGCCGCATCTTGTTCTGGGGGCTCGGCCCGCGCGGCGAATCCGACTGAGAGGCCGGATCGGCGGCGCGCGCTCGGAAGCCTCGGGAGCGCCCCTCTGCTATGCTCAAAGCTTCGTGGATCCGGGCCGGCCGGGGGAGGTCTCGAGGATGCGGACGAGCGGCTGGCTGCGCGTCGGCGTGTTGTCGTGTTGGCTTCTCGGCAGCGGTTGTTCGACCCTGCGCGAGATTCCAACCAACCACATCGCCGATCACGAGCGCCGGCGCGACGTGCGGGTCGAAATGACCGACGGGCGCGTATTCGAGTTCGATGAGGTCCACGTCAAGGGCGACACGCTGACGGGATACAAGCAGCTCGACACCGAGGGCTCGGTCAACGATTTCGCGACCGTGAACCTGCCGATCGGTGACGTCAGCCGCATGAGCGCGCGGAGCGTGGACTGGAACCACACCGGGCTCCTGGCCGCCGTGATCGTGGGTGTGGTGGTGGCGGTCGGCCTCTCCGTCTCGGCGAACAACAGCATTCCGCCGGAAACCGGGGGGGGCGGCAAGCCCCTCCTGCCCTAAAGGGCCGGCGCCGTGCGCTAGTGCAGCATCGCCGCCGTGACGCCGAGCGCGAGGAGCGCTCCCACCGCGTCGGCGGCGAGATCGGCGGGATCGAAGCGCGTGTGGCGCCGGTCCCGGATCTCCTTCGCGAGCCCGAGGACGAGCGGCGTCGCGAGCGCCGCCGCGTTCGAGCGCGTCGTGATGCCGGCTCCGATCCCGATCACCGCGGCGAGGGCGACGTGCTGGTACTTGTCGGCGCCGAGGCCGAACGCGCCGGTGGCGATCTCCGGCGGCTCGCGCCCGGCTGAATCCGAGGGTGCGCCCATCGCGAGCGCGAAGGGGCTCGGGGCGGTGGTGAAGCGCGGCGCGGCGCTCGTGGGCCGCGCGAGGGACGCGGCCGCGGCGAGGACGACGAGTGCGCAAACGGAAGCCCGGGCCCGGCCGCCCCGCTCCATCCGGGTTCGGCGCACGAGGCCGGCCGCGCTAGACTCATCTTCCATGATGTCCTCCCACGACTCCCACGCCCCCCTGGATCCCGACGCCGCGAAGCGCCGGCTCGCCGCCTTCCCGTGGCCTCCCGCGCTCCTCTCGGCCCTCTCACGCCTGCGGGAGGGCAGGCATCAGGCCGTGCTCGTGGGCGGCACCGTTCGCGACGCTCTGCTCGGCCGGCCCGCGCACGCGGCGTTCGACGTCGCGACCGATCTTCCGCCCGATCACGTGGTGGCGCGCTTCCCGCGCGTGGAGCCGGTCGGAATTCAGCACGGCAGCGTGCTCATCCTGCTCGATCAGACGCGGATCGAGTGCACCACGTTTCGGCGCGAGGGAGAATACCTCGACGCCCGCCGGCCGGAAACCGTGCACTACACCTCCGATCTCGACGAGGATCTCGCGCGCCGCGATCTCACCGTCAACGCCATGGCGTTCGATCCCGTGAGCGGCCGTCTACGGGATCCCTTCGGAGGCCTCGATGACCTGGGGGCGCGCGTGCTGCGCGCGGTCGGAAATCCGATCGCGCGCTTCCGGGAGGATGCCCTGCGGCCGGTGCGCGCCGCGCGGCTCGCCGCGTCGCTCGAGATGTCGCTCGAGCCCGACACGCGCGCGGCCCTGAGCGCGGTGCGCGATCGCGCGCAGCGGCTCGCGGTCGAGCGCGTGCGCGCGGAGCTCGAGCGGCTGATGGAGGCGCCGCGCCCCTCGGTGGGATTCGAGCTGATGCGATCCGCGGGGCTGCTGGAGCTCTGGATGGTGGAGCTGACGCGTTGCGCGGGTGTGCCGCAGAACCGCTTTCACGCGCACGATGTCTATGAGCACTCGCTCCGGACCTGCGACGCCGCGCCGGTGGAGAAGCCCCTGGTGCGCTGGGCGGCGCTACTCCACGACATCGGCAAGCCCGACACCCGGATCGAGCGCGAGGGCGATGGCACGTTCTACGGCCACGCCGCGGTGGGCGCCGAGCTCGCGGATCGCCTCCTCGCGCGCCTGCGCTTCCCGAACGCGGCGCGCGAGCACATCGTCCATCTGGTGCGCGAGCACATGTTCGAGTACCGGTCCGAGTGGAGCGACGCGGCGCTGCGCCGCTGGCTGCGCCGGGTGGGCGTCGACGCGGTGGCGGACCTCTTCGATCTGCGCATCGCCGACGTGATCGCGAACCCGCGGGCCCGCGGCCTGCCGAGCGGTCTCGAGGAGATGCGTGAGCGGATCGAGGCCGAGCGCGCCCGCCACACCGCGCTCGCCGTGGGCGACCTGGGGGTGGA
>Ga0075030_100001511_pt1 | contig 20966 bp, 21 predicted proteins | sample LitLauG_LLR_2012_FD_71393 | JGI IMG/M metagenome (GOLD analysis project Ga0075030, IMG submission 71393) | Freshwater sediment microbial communities from Pennsylvania, USA - Little Laurel Run_MetaG_LLR_2012 | ecosystem: Environmental > Aquatic > Freshwater > Creek > Sediment | place: USA...
CTAACATCGCGCCACCGGGGGCGAGCACCATCTCCGAGATGTCGCCGGCGCAGCTGGTGAAGCCGGCTACAATGAAAGCCATGGCACTGAGAATCCCAAGTGGGCTCGCGGCTAGCTGCCGCAAGACCCCAGTGCGTGCGGCATGGCTCGAACGGCTGCCCGACGTGCTGCGAGACTTGGAGCACCGATGGTCGCTGACGCTCGATGCCCCGTTCGATAGCGACGAGGTGAGTTGCTCGTACGTGGCTGCAGTCGTACTCGCAGACGGAACACCCGCGGTACTGAAGATCGGCATGCCGCATTTCGAGGGAGAACACGAAATTCACGGGCTGCGCTTCTGGCACGGAGACCCGACTGTGCGACTACTCATGGCCGATGATGATCTAGGTGCCATGCTCTTGGAGCGTTGCGAGCCGGGGACGGTGCTGCGCACGCGGCCGGAGCGCGAGCAGGACGTGGTGATTTCAGGCTTGCTGCGTCGTCTGTGGCGCGCGCCATCAGGACAACATCCCTTTCGCCCTTTGTCTGCTTTGGCAGAGTATTGGAGTGAAGAGACGCTAGCGCACATCGAGCAGTGGCCCGATACGGGACTGGTCCGCGAAGGTTTGCGCCTTTTTAAGGAGTTGCCGCGCACCGAACCCACAGAGTTGGTGTTGGCTACAGACTTGCACGCAGGCAACATCCTCCGGGCGGAACGCCAGCCATGGCTCGTCATCGACCCAAAGCCCTTCGTCGGAGATCCTGCCTACGACGCGACGCAGCACCTGTTCAATTGTTCTGCGAGATTGCGGTCGGACCCCGACGGAATGATCCGAAGCTTTGCGGACCTGCTTGGCGTCGATCACGAACGCGTCCGGCTGTGGACGTTCGCTCGCGCTGCGGCGGAGCCGCGGGACGATTGGAGCAACGGCGATTTGGTGGCACTCGCTCGAGCAATTGCTCCGTAAGCTACACCCATCATCTAGATCTTTGCATCCGAGGCGGCCGCGACAACTAACTTCTGGATGGTCGGCTATACGGAAGTAATCCAAGATGGGCACCGTGCGGATCAGTACCCTGGAAGTAGGCCAGTGCTCAGGAATTCTGATCGGGCCTCAACGCCGGGATACCGAGACCCTCGCGCGTTTAGCGGTACTGATTCACACAACCTTTTAGACCGCTACCGTGAGAGTTAGCCGGTCACAAGTACTTTCAACAACATAGGAGAGAATCAGACGGCACTGCAAGTGCATCGTAGACAACGATATCGAGCATCGCGTTGTGCATTGCGAAGCCTTTCCTTCGGGCGTTAAGAGGAGGCGGACGCCGTAAACGTCCATTCAATTCATAACAGTAACCAGTTCCAGATCGTTCGCCGTAAGGATTTCCCCTTTCGCGTTGTGTACTTGCACTCGGAAGGGTTTTCCGGTGCGTTTGTCCAGAACCTGTAGACGTTTCTCGCCGCGGGAGAAGAGATGACTTTCACCCCACTGGCGCAAAGCAACGATGACCGGGAACAACTCCCGGCCTTTTTGGGTCAGGGCATATTCCTGGTAGGCACTGCCGTCCGAAGCCGGCACCTGCTCCATGATTCCGCACGCAACCAACTTCTTGAGGCGCGTGCTCAGGACGTTCTTTGCCAATCCCAAGCTCTTCTGAAAATCGGAGAAGCGCCGTATGCCACCGAGGGCATCACGGACGATAAGCAGAGACCACCATTCGCCGATCGTATCAAGCGAGCGTGCCACGGGGCACAGGTTGGCTTTGAAGGATTTATGTCGCATAGCTCCTCGTAGCTAGTCACCAGAAAATCTGGTTGCACCATTATACCAGATTCGAGCATCCTATCAGGGGTTGCATCATGCAACCAGTCTGGGGGAAGGCAGGTCGATCGGCTGATCCGCTTGCAAGAGCCCAAATGGATTACGAGAGCCGAATTCAAACTCAGAGGAAGGATGCATTCCAATGAAAAGGATAGGCATAGCAGTGGAACTCTCCGCACAGACGACGAGAAACGTCGTCAAGAGAAATTTGACGCGCTTCGCCGCCGTTCTCCTGGCAGCGCTGGCGATCTTTGTCGCCGGTCCGAACGCGGCTCCGGCTGACGCACCCCAGCACCATGATCAGCAGCCGGGCTTCTATCGGCTGAAAGTCGGCGACCTCGAAGTGACGGCCCTATACGATGGTACCGGCGTATTCGATCCGCACTGGCTGAACGGAACGAAGGCGACGATGGATGGTGTTGTCAAGGGACTGCAGGAAGATCCGCACTTGCTGGATGTTGTGGATAGCGGCTTCCTGGTCAACACCGGCAAGCAACTAATCCTAGTGGATGCGGGCGCCGGCACCTGGTGGGGTGGGGCAGCCCTCGGGCGCTTGGCGGGCAGCCTCCGCAGCGCAGGCTACACGCCGGAAGAAGTTGACATCGTTTTGGTCACGCACCTCCATTCCGATCACGTCGGCGGCATCACTACTCAGGACGGAAATCGCGTTTTTCCAAATGCCGAGGTCTACGTCGCGAAAGCAGAAAGCGACTTTTGGTTGTCGCCGGAAATCGCTGCCAAGGCACCGAAGGATGCGCAACCGTTCTTCCAGAGTGCGCAAGCCATCGCAGCGCCGTACATCAAGGCCGGTAAGTGGCACACGTTTAGTGGCTCCGAGCCAATCGTCGACGGCATGCAACTCGTCCCGCTACCAGGTCATACCCCGGGACATACCGGCTATGAATTTTCGTCGAAGGGACAAAAAATCCTGTTTTGGGGCGATATCATCCATGCACAGCGCGTCCAGCTGCAGCATCCCGAGGTCACCGCGATTTTCGACATCGACCAGACTGCAGCTGCGGCGACGCGGAATCAATTGCTCCCTAAGCTCGCGAGCGGGGACGTTTTGATCGCGGGTCCGCATTCGTCGGTATTTCCTCCCCTGGGTCGCTTGCGCAAGGAGGGGAGTGGGTATAGCTGGGTGCCCGTCGTATTTACCGATCGATGGGACGAGCGCGCGGCTTCACCGCAAAAGTAGTAATGCCGCGTGGCAAGTTGGGACCATCGACATTGCTCGACCCGGCCATTGGCAATTGCTTTGCCGCCGAATTTGGGGCGAAGTAACTGCCTGTATGAATCAAGATAGGAGAATTTATGGAGCGTCTTGCTGTTTGTTCAGCCTTGATCACTCTCTTGGTTCTAATTTCGTCTCCATCTGCGTTTGCGGGTGGCATGCCCGGTTTTTCAATCAAGGTGTTCACCTCTCCCGACGATCAGTTTTGGACTAACTCCGTCATTATCGAGGGAGCAGATGAAGTGATGTTGGTCGATGCACAGTTAACAAGAACCAATGCAGAAAGAGTATTGGAGGAAATCAAGAAGACCAAAAAGCCGCTGTCTATCGTCTACATTACCCATGAGCATGCCGATCATTTTCTTGGTCTGGAGGTTTATAAGGAGGCATACCCGAGAGTGAGGATTATTGCGAATTCTGCGGTAGTAGACCGAATCAACAAGGTCTATCAAGAGAAAATAGATAAATGGAAAACGATCCTGGGCTCAGCTGCAACCTCTCACGTTGTTGCTACCGAAAAGTTCGATGGAAACTTTATTGAATTTGAGGGCTCAGAAATAGAAGTCCTTAAAAACATCCAAGGCGACACCGATGAGAACACAATGCTTTGGATTCCTGGACAGAGAATTCTCATTGCCGGCGACGTATTGTTCAACGACATGCACGTTTACACCGCAGAAACGGACAGTAAGGCCAGAGGGAACTGGTTGAACTCATTACATAAGATCAGAGAATTAAAACCCTCGGTTGTTATCCCTGGACACAGCAAGGTTGGAGCTCCCCTTGACGCGAGTACCGCCGTAGATTTTACGGAAAACTATTTATTTGTTTTTGAAGAAGAACTCAAGAAAGCCAAAGATCCGGATAGCCTTATGAATGCCATGAAGCAAAGATTCCCATCTGCTGACCTTCTCTTGGCAATCGAACGGGGCGCCAAGGCTAACGTTAAACCCTCACAAACAAACTGACGACTTGGTTGACCGAGCCCTCGTTGTGGGATGCCAAGGGCCGAATCAATCATCACGGGATGGATGCCAATGAAGAAATACAAGATTGCTGTTCTGGACGACTATCAAAATGTAGCGCTGGCGAGCGCCGATTGGTCGGTGCTCCGGGATCGAGCGGTGCTCACCGTATTTCAGAACCACCTCGCCGACCCGGACGCCGTGATTGAGCGGTTGCTGCCTTTTGATGTCGTTTGTGTCATGCGCGAGCGGACTCCGCTGCCCCGCAACGTCATTGAGCGCCTTCCCAATCTCAAGCTCATTGCCTCGACGGGAGCTGGAAACTCGTCGTTTGATGTCGCCGCCGCTGGCGATCATGGGATCGCAGTGGTTCACACGGGGTATAGGTCGGACCCGACGATCGAATTTACCTGGGCGCTGATCTTGGCCTCCGCGCGACATATCGTGACGGAGAGCAACTCCGTCCGATCCGGCGGCTGGCAGCAAACAGTGGGCACGGATCTCGGTGGAAAGACCCTGGGCGTTCTGGGACTTGGGCGGATTGGATCACAGGTCGCGCGGATTGGCAGCGCTTTTGGAATGAATTTGATTGCCTGGAGCCAGAACATGACGCCCGAGGCCGCCAAAACTGCGGGCGCAATCCTGGTTTCCAAGGACCAGCTGTTCGAGCGGGCCGACATCCTGACGATCCATTTGGTGTTGAGCAGCCGTACGCGCGGCCTAGTAGGGGCTGCGGAGCTGGAGAGAATGAAGCCAACGGCCTGGTTGATCAATGCGTCGCGCGGCCCAATCGTCGCAGAGCAAGCTTTGATCAACGCGTTGAAGAACAAGCAAATCGCTGGCGCGGCGATCGACGTATTTGAGATTGAGCCGCTGCCTCCTTCTCACCCTTTCCGGACACTCGACAACGTCCTGGCGACGCCGCATATCGGCTACGTATCGCATGGTCTTTACAAGACGTTCTACGAGGATACCGTTGCGAACATTCGCAAATGGCTCGACACTCATTAGGCACTCGCGACAAATTCACTCCCCATCCCCGCGTAAACAGCCCCGGATGATCACGTCGGCCTCTTCAGTTTACGGAACGAGCGGCGGATTGCTTTGCTCAGTGTCGCAGCTAAACTGCGGCTGAAGGCTCCAGGAATAATCCACTGGCGTAGGCAGCTTCCCGCCTACCGTCTCGGGCTCTTATCGGATGCTATTGACGCACGAGCGACCGACTCATCCAATTTCGAAAGCAAAAGCATCAGGATGGGAGACTGGTTCGACATTCTGTACCCGAGGAGACCGATTCGTGGGGAAGTTGTCCCGCGGAACTGCGGATCACAGCTTGCGGACGGCCTTCATGAAGTGCTCCACTTTTCGGTTCATGGACGCCTTGCTGACTCTCAGGTGCTGCTCCATGCTGATGCCGGTAAAGAAGGTCAAGATCATCTCTGCTAGTACCGTTGGTTTCATCTCGGGCTTCTCGGCTTCGACATTTCTCACGATCATGTCTTTGAGAAAAGCGTAGCTCTTCGAAACGATTTCCTGGGCCGCGCGTGGGAGCACCGCGAACTGGTTCATGGAATTGACCGAAAAGCAGCCTTTCTGACCCTCCAAACTACAGGACCCGACCTTCAGAAAGCGCTCGATGTTTTTCCAGCCGAGTGGCTTAGCGGTCAGCAACTCTTCCTTTTGCCGTTTTGTCAAGTAGTGGCGCAAACTCTCCAAATAAAGATCTCCCTTGTCCGCGAACTCGGCATAGAGGCCGGACTTGTTTACGCCCGTAGCCTGCAAACCTACAAACCTCTCCCAATTGACTTTATACGCTAATAGCGTATACTGAGAACTGTACGCTAGTGGCGTACCAGGAACAGGATGGAATTCCTCGAAGCCCCGGCCTTCACTCGCTACGTCTCCGGTTATCTGACGGACGACGAGTACCGGGAACTACAAAACCGGATGGCGGCTGCCCCAGAACATGGAGACGTTATCCCCGGAACAGGAGGATTTCGGAAGCTTCGTTGGAAAGACCCAAGACGTGGCAAAGGACGAAGAGGCGGTCTGCGAGTGATCTACTATTACTTCCCAGGCGCGCAGTAAATCTGGCTGATTACGCTCTACGACAAGGACGAAGCTTCAGACCTTACGCCCAAAGAAAGGCAAGCTTTGAAGAGTGCCATTGAAATTGAGCTCCGGGCTCGGCAGGCCGCGAAGCTTGCGAAGCAGAGGAAATCGCGGAGGTGAAGGCGATGAGCAAGAGAAAGATTTTCGACGAAATGATGGAAGGTGTTGCAGCGATGAAAAGCCATCGCGAAGGCAAAATCACGCTGCGCACTTACAACATTGAAGCGGCGCCGCTGCCCAAGGTGAATTCGAAGTTGATTCGGGATACGCGTAAGAGGCTGCACTGTTCGCGAGCCGTTTTCGCTCGGAAGCTGCGCATTAACGAACGCACGCTTGAGAAGTGGGAACAGGGTCGCGCAAAACCCAATCCTCAGGCAGCAGCCCTCGTCTTGTTAGTTCGCAAATATCCAGACACTCTCGAACGATTGGAACGGGTTGCACTAGGTTAGCAATCACCCACTCCGAAGCACGTCAGCGAGACAAGGGTTCGAGAACCGCTGGGGTGAACCCCCTAGTGAGACAATTTAATGGGTGAGTGTCGCACCGATCCATTCCCGAAATCTCATGCTTTGGAAAGTTTGATTGGATTCAACTGCATAACTTCCGAGTGCCCGTAATCCGCCCAGAATCCATGCCAAGTGCGGAGATCACTTCCTACATGCCGAGACTTATCCGCACGATGCCGGACTGGATTACTTCCGAATCGCCGACAAATCAGGAGCTACCCTGCTCGGTCCTCAAGAATGCACTCTTCACAGAGGCGTTGTACAATGCCCCGGCTTATTACTGACGACCAAGTACTGGAGAAATTCGCGTGACTAGAGACGAGGCTTATAAACTTGCCGAGCATTGGATTGCGGCCTGGAACGCTCATGATCTGGACCTGATCATGACGCACTATGAAGATGCAATCGAGTTGACTTCGCCGGTTGTCGCCCAACTGCTGGGGACGCCTGATGGGAAGGTGATCGGAAAGGCGAACTTGAAAGCTTACTTTCAACGAGGGCTGGCAGCCTATCCGGAACTGCATTTTCACCTTGATGACGTACTCCTGGGTGTAAGCAGCGTGGTGCTCTTCTACACAAATCAAAAGGGGACACACACAGCAGAGTTCATGGAGTTATCGGCGATTGGAAAAGTGGCACGAGTTGTCGCGAACTACAGTGCTTAGCAGGCATGATCCCGCGCAAGCGTGAGTAAAGCTCTAACTCCTGACGCGCTAACTGGCCAAAGGCGCACCAGAAAGTTGCCGCGAATTTGCCATTCGGAGCGGATGACGGCAATCCGGAAGTTATAGGTTCGCCGTCGGATTAGTACCGACAAACGCACTAGTGTTGATCGAATCGGTCAACTCCCGCATGTGTGGTCACAAAAAACTGTCTCAAAATAGGGGTTCACTCCAAGGTTCGAAATCCTCCAGCCCTGGAACGTTTGATTGGATTCAAGCGCATGACTTCGGATTTGCCCGTCAGAACGAAGCCGCTCAGAATCGGTCGCAAACGTCACGGGGGCCTGCAACCATCCCAAAACCGGACTCCTGGCCCGTTTCCCCGGGTTCATATTGATTAGCAGTACGTGATGCTTCCGACTGCCGCTAACCACCGTCAAAAAAGGAGTCCCCATGTGAAACTTCCGGCCGGTCGCATGCGTAGTGATATGTGGGAGTGACATATATGGGCGCGAGCCTGGACCAGGAATGGAAGAAGGGCAGCGCCGAGCTACTGATTCTCTCCTTGCTCGAGGATCAGCCTCGCCACGGTTACGACATCGGGAAGCTCATCGAAGGCCGCTCGGGCGGCAAGCTGCGCTTCCACATCGCCTCGCTATATCCGCTCCTCTATCGGCTCGAGAATCGCGAATTGATTCAGGGGCGCTGGGTCGAAAAGCCCAATCAAAGAAGGCGGCGTTACTACCGTCTGACAACCCAAGGTCAAAAAACTCTGGCGCAGCAACGCCAAAGCTGGCGGGAGTTTGTCCGCGCGGTCAGCCAAATCACGGGGGTTGAACATGCCTGAGTGGAAACAGGAAATCAGAAAACGATTGGCGGGATTGAATCTTCCGCCTACCCGCGAAGAAGAGATCATTGAGGAGCTTTCAGACCATCTCGACAATCTGTACGAAGAAATAATCGCAGAAGGAGCGACCTCGGAGAAAGCCTATGGCGAGGTTCTCTCCAGCCTGGGCCAGAGCGATCTCCTGGCGGAATTGCGTGCCACCGAGCGCACGGCACCCCCGATCCTATCCCAGATGGACTTTTGAATTCGGGCCATCTCTTCACGGGCCTAAAGCAGGACCTTCGTTATGCGGCGCGCATGCTGCGCAAGACTCCAGGTTTCACGGCAGTTGCCATCCTCACTCTAGCGCTTGGCATTGGCGCAAACACAGCCGTCTTCACGATCGTCAATACGTTCCTCCTGAATCCCCTTCCCGTTGAGCACGCCTCGCAATTGGCTGCCGTCAACACTGCACAGGCCAAGAAAACCTCTGAGACACTAAATGTCCGCCCGCTCTCGTTCCTTAATCTCAAAGATTACCGGGAAAAGAACCACTCCTTTAGCAGCCTCGCCGGGTACTCGTCTCCGATGGCACTTACGATGTCCGCTGGGGCCGAATCGCAACGCGTGTTCGCGGAAGTTGTCACCGGCAATTATTTCGATACTCTCGGCATTCGTCCTCGGATGGGGCGCTTCTTCTTGCCGGACGAGGACGCTAGACCCGGCGCCAGCCCCGTCGTTGTCGTTGGGTATGCGGCATGGCAGGGCCGGTTCGGGGGCGCGTCAGACGTTCTGAGCCGGACAATCAAGCTAAATAACATCGCATTCACCATCATCGGCGTCGCTCCTCAAGGCTTCAAGGGCGTCAATGCCATCTTCGGGCCCGACCTGTGGGTTCCGTCCATGATGGCTGAGCAGGTTCTGCCCGCCCAGCAGCAGAATGCTCTACGAGACCGCGCGGTTCTCACTTTCACAGGCGCTGGCCGTCTCAGGTCTGGCGTCTCGCTCTCGCAAGCGCAGGCCGACCTGAAGACCATCGCCGTTGCGCTCGAAAGAGAGTATCCGGACGCGAACCAGGGACAGACTGTCACATTGCAGCCACTCAGCGAAGCGGCTATCGCAACCAATCAGCGTCAGGGGCTCTTGTTCGGAAGTGTCTTGCTGATGGCCATCGTGGGATTCGTGCTTCTCATCGCGTGCTCTAATGTTGCGAATTTGCTCCTCGCGCGCGCCGCTGCTCGGCGCCAGGAGATTGCGGTTCGCATTGCGCTTGGCGCCAGCCGCTGGCGTTTGGTCCGTCAATTGTTGACAGAAAGCGTCTTGCTCGGACTCTTCAGTGGCATCCTTGGGTTTTTCTTTGGCTACGGCGGATGCCAGCTACTATGGTCGTTCCGCCCAGCGGAATTTGCGCAGAACCTTGTTGATCCCCATCTCAACGCGAATGTCTTCGTCTTCGTGCTCGTTGTCGCGCTCTTCACCGGCCTGATCTTCGGCATCGCGCCCGCGCTGCGCTCTTCCCGCACACCGGTCGTTGAAGCGCTCAAAGAGGAAGCTCGCACCGCTGGCCGGAGTGTCAGCCGCGTCAGTCTGGCCAACTCGCTTCTGGTGGGACAAGTCGCGGTTTCTCTGGTTTTGCTGGTTACGGCAGCACTGTTTTTACGCAGCGTTCAGCGCGAACACCTGATCATCCCTGGTTTCGAAACGAAGAATCTCACCGTTTTCTTGCTCTACCCCGGCCAGTTGGGCTACGACCGGACCAGAACAGAACAGTTCTACAAAGAAGTGCGTGATCGCCTCGCAACAGTTCCCGGAGTCGCCTCTGTTTCATGGGCCGCAAACCTGCCGTTGTTTAGCCGCGCCCAAATTGGTGTGGTAATGGAAGGCCAGGAGCAGCGAAAGAAATCTGAAGAAATTTCGAGCGTCATAAATACGATCGATCTCGATTATTTCTCGACGATGGGTATCCCACTCCTCGCTGGTCGCGAATTCACCCAAAACGATCGCGAAGGCGCAGCCCCGGTCGCGATCATCAACGACACCATGGCGGGCCGCTACTGGCCCAACCAGGATCCCCTCGGCAAACGCCTCCAGTTGCCCGGCCAAAAGGAATTCCGTCAAATCGTTGGCATCGTCAAGACCACTGATTACCAAACGCTCGGCGAAGCACCACAATCTTGCATCTACGTTCCTCTTCGGCAAAATTATTCCGAGTCGATGGTTCTCTACTTAAGGACCGAGCATGATCCGTCAGAGATGATCCCCTCTGTCCAGAGTGAAATCCGGAATGTCGATCCCGCCCTGCCGATCGACGACATTCGAACTGGAACCAAAGTGATCGAGCAAGCGCTTTGGGGCGCAAAAATGGGGGTAGGGCTCCTCGGCGTGTTCGGATTCTTGGCGCTCGGACTTGCCTCGATCGGCCTCTATGGAATCATGGCCTACTCCGTGAATCGGCGTCGGCGCGAGATTGGTATTCGAATGGCGTTGGGCGCTGGTCAGGCGAGCGTGCTGCGTCTGGTTCTTCGCCAGGGAATGACGCTCGTCATTTGCGGAGTTGGAATCGGGCTGATGCTCTCGATTCTGCTTGGGCGCGCTCTGTCTAAATTCCTCTACGGCGTTGGCGCAAGCGATCCTACAAGCCTCGCCGGAGCATCGCTTGTTCTTCTGACAGTCGCATTGGTCGCGTGCTATCTTCCCGCGCGACGCGCCAGCCAAATGGATCCACTCATCGCACTGCACGAGAGCTGAAAACTCACCGTTCTTCAGCATCAAGTCAAATCGCCAAGTCAAGTGACCAGACAAGCCCTTCTCATACTCCAAAGAGTGCGTTCTGGGAAGCTAGCATGAACTCTGGACGTATTGTTTGAATGTATAAGTCGGCCACCCGGAACTAATTATGCCCGGTCCAGCAAAATCTGTCTCAAAACAGGGGTTCACTCCAGATGACGAAAATGCGAAGGACTGGGTTTCGGAACAGCGGGAAGTGCTTTAGAATCAGAGTAGCTTCTCTTGTGGGCGTGTAGCTCAGCTGGGAGAGCACCTGCTTTGCAAGCAGGGGGTCACCGGTTCGATCCCGGTCACGTCCACCAAATTTCTCGTTTGTCTTTATTGAGTTAGCTGCCCATGTGCCGATGCATTCGAATCAGCCTACGGCTGTGATGTAGACTCTCTCATTGTAACTGGTACAAAAACTCGGGCTGGTCACGTACCCATTGTTTGTAACGGCCACGCTCACATCCTCGTTTTGGGTATGAGCGCGCTGATACTGCATGCTAGGCAGACCGGAACACTCAGGCTATCCCCAGAATCCATCCCTCGATGTCGGCCACTCTTTTTTCGTATGCCGTCAGGCTTGGACTGAGAAACCGTTCCAGGGCACCATCAAGATCGCTTCGGCGCAGCCACTCCGCAGCAGCATAGGCGTCTTGTTGGTCAGAATTGCGGCCATCACGCGGAAAGCTATGACTCCATAGGGCCGGATACACCTCTGCCACCACCGATCTGCCCGGCGGGACTTGCCAACCATCGAATGGCCACAAATGCACCCGATCTCCCGCGTGCATGCGGACATAACGCAACCACGGAATCCCGGCATGAGTGGATTTGGCCACTGATCCTGGCACATCAAAATGGAACACTGACTTGGCACCCGCGCGAACTTCCGTAATCCGCCTCCAGCGAGAATTACCGGCACGAGCCGCCGCATTTCCGCAAATTCCTTCGCGCACGAAATCGACATAGGTGTTTTCTTTGTCTGTCGGCCAATACTCTTGAAAATCGTTTAAGAAAACCGTCCAGTCGTGGGGCAGGCCGTATTTCTCGAAGTACTGAAGCGGAAACGAAAAACCGTGGTCGATGCCCACTAATGTGACAGGTGTCTCTGAGAGTCTATCAACCAGCCACTCGGCAATCGCCTTGCGTGTCCAGTACCTGCGGAGGCTGGGGGGCGGGGCGACTTCGCTTGGGTCGTTCAAATGGTCCGCCGCGTAGACGCGCAAGTTTTTGAGGCTGGAGGCGCATGTCTCCGCCCCGGAATAGTCGATCCCAATGTACCGATTGAAAGACGCGCTCATTTCGCCGAAACTCTGCTTCGGTGCCCCTCCGTTCCTAGCGAACTGAGAGTCGCCGATGGACTCGCTCTACCACAAACTCAGGGATTCGCAAGGTGCGATAGCGAAGCCTGCTAATGGAGCCTTTTCGTCGTTCACTTATGACGATGATGCCGGGCTCGCTCTCGAAAAGCTTTACGATGGTCTCGTCGGATAAATTCCATATTTTGGCTAACTCCTTGACAGTGTAATGCCGTACAGCGTGAGGCGGTAGGACTTCTTTTGTCTCGTCCTTCTTGGTCTCCAAGGTCAGCCTCCTCCCAGCCACATCCTGTCACAGTCGATTGTCACAGCTTGTCACAGTAGCGGCTGATAGGATTTGGTGGGGTCTGTGGGGCATGTTCCGACATCTATGACTAAGCCTTTCTCAACCAGCAGCTTGAGATCGCGCCGGAGATGACGTGCTCGGCCGCCAGTTTTTCTGCTCCCGTCCAATTGCTACCGACTGACCGCGGACTCCCACGCCTTTGCAGCTAGTACTCCTGACGCAGGCCGAAAATGGGGACTTGACTCTATGACAAAGCTTGTGATAAGCTTTGCTACGATGAATCCAACTGATTTGAGATCGGTGCGTCAGCAACGCGGTTGGTCTGAACAAGAGGCAGCCCGGAGGCTTGGTGTCTCTCAATCCTACCTGTCTATGCTGGAAGGGGGAAAGCGGCGACTCACTTCACGAGTGGCGCGCCGGGCAATGAGCGTTTTTGGACTACCGCCAACTGTCCTTCCTCCGTCTCCCCCGGAGAATCAGTGGGGTGCAGAAACATTGGCGCAGCAACTCGCAGCCCTGGAATATCCCGGCTTCGCATATATGCGGTCACACGGACCGAAGAGAAACCCCGCCGAGGTTCTGGTAGGTGCCCTTTCAAACGATCAGCTAGAGGCGCGAGTGGTAGAGGCTCTACCCTGGCTCCTCCTGCAGTACTCGAATACGGATTGGGCATGGCTAGTCGAACAGGCCAAGCTTCGTGATCTGCAAAACCGTTTGGGTTTTGTCGCTAGCCTAGCACGTCTGATGTCTGAAAAGGCCGATCCGCTTGACGAGAGCCGCACTCGGTCGTTGTCTGAACTGGAAAGAACTCTGGACAAGAGCCGACTTGCTAAGGAGGATACGCTCGGCAAACCGCCTCGTAGTACGACAGAGCGAGAATGGGTTCTGGCGAATCGTACCGAGGAGGCGAAACATTGGAATCTCTTGACTGATTGGCGACCGGAGCACTTCCCGTATGCCTTCTAAGACGGTGCCTGACATCAATCTACCTGCGCCCTGGGCGGCTTTCTTGGATGAGCTAGACTCTCTTGTGCCAGAGCCTGTCGCGCTTCACTGCATCGGCGGATTCGTGCTCACCGTGCTGTATGGCGTTCCGCGAGTGACATCGGATTTAGATTGTGTGGCTATTCTGCCCCATCACGACCTAGAAGCAATTGCTGGTCGCGGCTCGGCTCTGGCCAAGAAGCACAGGGTTTACTTGCAGTACGTCGCTGTAAACACAATGCCCGAAGAATACGAGACACGCCTAACGGAGCTTTTTTCTGGAAGGTTCAAGAATCTTCGCATCTACGTTCCCGATCCTTACGACCTGATTCTGTCCAAACTTGAGCGAAACAGTCCCAAGGACCGCGAGGACGTGGAATACCTGGTGGACAAATTGAAGCTCGATCCAAATCTGCTCCGCGAACGATATGAACGCGAACAGCGTCCCAATCTCTCAAACGAGGCTCGCCACGATCTAACGCTGAAATTGTGGCTGGATTTCTTTCCGCCGCAGCCGCAGTCCTCAACCTGATTGCCAAGCTGAGCAGCAGACGCAATACTTATCCAACGCGCTCGCCATTGTCATTCTCGCTTGGCTAGCCTTGCGCATGCGAGACACAGAAAGTCGGGAAAGTTTACGAGACCGATCAGCTACAGAGAATCAGAAAAAATCCTAAAACGTCTTTCAGGCGCTTATCGAGAGCTGTTCGGAGAGTGGGCGAAAATCTAGACATCGGCGCGCGAAAAAATGGAGTGAACCCTTGAAGTGGCACACAAAATTGGGCACAGTTTCCGGGAAAGGAAACACAGGTGGAGAGAAAGAGATACTCCCGGAAATTTCAGCGAATGGCTGTCGAACGGATGGAGACTTGCGATGATGTCGGTGAGCTAGCGCGAGAACTCGGGGTACGACCGAGGTGCTTGTACAAGTGGCGCAGGAAGCTGGAGATGGTTGAACCAGGACAAGAAGCGTCACGGCCCAGCACACACGCATCGGCTCACCGCAAGGAAATCCATCGCTTGAAGCAGCTTTTGGCCGAGAAGACCCTGGAGGTGGATTTTTTCAGAGGTGCCTTGCAAAAGCGAACCAATGACATAGATTCTCTTTCTCGTCTTTGCAAGCAGGGGGTCACCGGTTCGACCCCGGTCACGTCCACCAAATTCGTCCCGCCAGTTACTCCCTCTAGACGACGAAGCTCCAAAATGGAGCTTGGGCGAAAGCCTGCCGTAAGAAAGTGTGGGCCGCTTGGTTCCGACGACCATAGTCGGCAGGAATTTTGAGCGGATGAGTAGACGAGAGCATTAGACCTCCCTGGAGGAAATCGAATCGAGCTGGCCGGTGACGGTGGATTGTTCGGCTTGTTGCACTCCAGGCGGGGAAGACGATTTCTCGGCTGCCGATTGAGCTTGCGCCTTGCTGACGGTCAGGCGTGCGTAATAAACCGGGTCCGCTTTGTCGTCACTGCGGTAATCTGCGATCCGCCGGATGATTACGCCCGGTTCGTCTCCGCGAGCGAGTGCCCGTTTCGCATACGCCCAGTCTGCTTCAGATTGGCTCTTGTGTCCGGGAGCGATTCTCCGGCTTGGTTCGTGTGAGTCTCCAAGGTGGTGGGGCGCTTCGGGTGAGTCCTCTTGGATCCTGAAATCACCAAGCTGGTAGACCCGAGCCGTCTCGTGGCGAACGCGCACGACGAACTGCTCGCTGTATTTTTTATTCACGAATCCTGGGAGACGCAGCACGCGGGATACGTCGGTAGCCGCTGAGTCCCCGCCGAACTGTTTCGCCAGTGAGTGGAGCAAGGATTCCGCTTGCTGCTGCTCGAGGCCTTCGACACGCCAAACGACTTGGTGTTTGCCCGGCGAGGTATCGACGACGAAGTTGGGTGATGGGGCGTCGCCGGATGTTCGTAACGCATGAAGCGAAGCGCCGGCATCCTCGTCCAGGTCGAGATAGACGTGGCGGATTTCCCGAACGTTTTCCTTGGTTCTGCTGGGAATCCCATTCTTCATGGGATTCATTCCGATGAACAAATCCGCGCCGCTCAAGTTCTGCTCGTTCAGCCACGCTTGAAAGGGAGCGCTCGCAATCGCTTCCGCGGGCAGTATCCTCTGCATGGTCTGTTCGCGGCTCCTGTTCAGGAGCAAGACGGCGACATGGTCTTGCGGCTCGTGCAGCGCGAGAACATATTCGGCGGCGGAAAGGAAGCGCGGAGTGAATGTACTCAAGCCGCTCATGCAGACTCTTTCCTGGCGGCATAGATAGCGCAAGAATCGAACAAATCTGTATCAGGGTCATAGCTGTTGATTTCCAGGACTTCAGAGATGAATCTTTGTCCCGGCCTGCGTTCGATCTGGATGACGACATTCAGCGAATCGCCAATATTGGTCTTGATGGCGCGGTACGGCAACTCGATGCCGCTCTGTAAGACGCAGCTCGTGAAACGAGCCAGGCCTTGCCTTGCAGAACTGGCGTGGATCGTTGAAAGCGTACCGGCGTGGCCAGTATTCAGAAGCTGCAGCAGATCGAAGGCTTCGCCCCCACGGATTTCGCCCAGGAGAATCCGGTCCGGCCGATGACGCAGCGAAGCTTTCAACAGGTCTCGGATCGACACGCCGGGCACACCGTTTTGTGCTTGCCGAGCCTCAAAGCGTACAAGGTTTGTTTGCACCAATTGAATTTCGGCAGTGTCCTCGATCAGCAACACACGTTCGTCGGGAGGAATGAACTTTCCAAGCGCGTTCAATAATGTCGTCTTTCCACTGCCGGTACCGCCGCTAATCAGAACGTTGCGGCGACCGAGGACGTACTCTTCGAGCTTGTTTGCGAGAGGGCGGTCGAGCGTCCCACCCTCGATAAGGTCCTGAATCTGGAAATGACGTGAATTAAACTTCCGGATGGTGAGGGTCACACCATTCAAGCTGCAGGGAGGGATGACGGCGGCGACGCGGCTCCCATCCGGGAGCCGGGAATCGAGAATCGGTTTGGCCTCCGAGATGTCATCGCCTAACCGCCGTGCTATGTTCTTGACTGCCACCATCAAAGAAGGCCCACCGATGGAAATGCCTGGAACCTGCTCGACGAACCCTGCTTTTTCGACAAAGACCTGATCGGCACCATTGACCATGACTTCGCTGACGGTTTCGTCGAGGATGAGGTGCTTGATCGGTTTCAAAAACGGGAGGATCGTCTCGAAGCCATTCATTACAGTGCTCCCTGTTCGAGCTGCTGAAAGTACGACTGGTTGGGGTCGTTGTAGTAGGGCTTGAGATAGCAGAAAGTCGGGGGCAGCGGATTGAGTCCATCGTAGGCGATGGTGACCGACTGGGCGTTCCGCAATTCCATGAACGTCTTCATGTCGAACCGATAGTCGGTTTGAGTGTTATAGCTCTTGGAAGCCGTAATGTTGGCGCGGTGCGAGACAGCATTCCCGGTCAGCAAGCTGACGCGCGCGTCGTGCCCGCTTTCAGAAAGGTTATAGCTGATCTTGAGGCGGTCTTCACGCCCACAGAGTTCACTGGCGGTCTTGGCGGAAAAGTCGTCCGAAAGCGAAAGAAAAATCTTGGTGCGAAACGTTTGCAGCAGCGTCCTCCAGCTGTCGCCGGGCAAGGACGATCGGAGCGAGCTGATGCTTTGTGTTGCGACTATCGCGATGCACTTCGCCTGCCGGGAGAGGCTGAAGAACTTTTCGTCGCCAGTCGGATCGCTTTCCCCAACGGTGGCGAACTGCTGATACTCGTCACAAAGAAACAGGACCTGACGGAAGTGCTGGTCGGAATTGGCTTCGATCGAGGGGATGCGGTTCAGAACGGCGCGTTCAAAGTCGAGCTTCATCATGACCCCGATGGCTTTGGCGAGTCCGGCGTTCATTCCAACGGGAAAATTGAGCGCACAGACGGCTCCCTGCTCCAAGAGCCAGTTAAAAGAAGGAAGCGGCTTGCCGTACTGGTTGTTGATGTTTTTCTGCGGGTCGTAGCACTCGCGTTTGGGGCAGAAAACGCGCTTCACCTTCGGGTTGTCATCAAACAGGGATAGAAACACGGAGATACCCTCGACGATGGAGGTGCGCAGCTTTGTTTCAATGCGCCGCCAATCCTCGGTAAACCAGCGTTTCACGGCGTGGAGTTGTTCGAGCTTGTCCGGATCGGCGTGAACCGGGTCGAGAATGCTCAAAGGTTCAGCGGCAATTCCCTTTGCCCGGAGCAGTTCCCAGAGCTCGGCTGTTGCTTCGGCCATGTAGCGGTCTTTCCTGGAGTCGTGCTTGAAACCAAGGCCGGCTAGATCTGCCACGCGGGTGCCAAATACTTCCGGCGTAATGGCGACAAAGTGCCTGCCGAGGATGATCTCTTCGGCTTCGCGAATCCGTTGTTCCATCAGGGGCGGCGAGATGGCGCACTCATAGACGTTAAAGAGCGTGACGTAGTCGTAGGCAATCTTGTGGAGGAGGATGATGAATTTGACCAGGTTCGTGTAGGCTTGTTGCCAGAAAGGTTCTTTGCCTCGACCGAAGAGATTGTTTAATAAGGATGCGATGTTGAACGCCAGGGCGTAGGCATCAAGATCGTTGTGCAACGGGTTGTACCGGTATTCGGAATCGAGGCTGATTTCGATGTAGTCCTCGCTCCTTTCATGACGCTCAAGGATCTGCCTTATCTTTCTGCAAAAATCTCCTTTGACTTCGAGAATGAGTCCGCCAACGCGCTCCTCTCTATTATTCGCTTTGTAAGCCAGAACCTGTTCCGCAAAGGGGTACATTCCGCATGCCGTTTTGCCCGAGCCGACAGCACCAAAAATCGCGATGCCGGTGAAAAGCCCGCGCTCGGGAATCGTCAGCCAATGAGGGGTCTCGGCGGGACCTGGCTTTTGCGGGTTGTGCACTTCGCCAATCACGAGAAAAAGTTCACTGCGAAAGCGCGGGTCGGGATAGCGCGGGAGCCGTCCCGGAACCGGGCGTGCCCGAAATTTCAGGGTAGCGATGTAGAGTCCAGACAGGAACCCTAGATAAGCCATATAAGGAGTCGTAAAAAGACTTACCGTGTAGAGGCAGCGGAAGCTCAGGAAAGCAAGGGGAGCGCGGATGGAAATGACTTGCAGGAAGACGGTTTGCTGGGGAAATGGGCAGGCGTAGTAAAGGTATAGCCCGGTCACCATGGCGAGGAGCGCTGAGGTAAAATGCCGGGAAACCAGAATTCTGCGCATCACGGTTTCGCCGGCCCTTCACTCGACCCGCGCCAGGATGTTGCTTTTAGCTTTTTCACTGGTCGACCCTTTCCGCTTCGCTTGGAGGTGCGTACGGTTTGAGGACCTGGGCATCGAAGTGCACCAGGTGGGACGTCTGGCTTCCCGCCAACTGGCAGCGAATTTGCGATTCCGCAAGTCGCCCCTCTTTCCAAGCCCGATAGAAGTGTTCAAAGCGCTCGCCAGAAAAGCGCTGCCTCGCCAGATTCCGGAATATCAAGTCGTCCTCTGAGAGCAAAGCGTATTCGCGCAGTTCCCATGCTTTGCGGATGGAGAAATAACGAATCAGATCGTCCGAGGGATTGGATTCGAATGGAATCATGACTAAGGAGTGGAACAGTTCGCGGGCCTTACCGAAGTGCGCGTCCAGTCGCGCGAGATACAGGAAGCGGAACTCATCGAGTTCCCGGAAGAGCGGGAGGTAGGCATGCAGATGATGAACAAAAGCTGAGAGGCTCGTTTCGGATCCCTGAATGAAGGTGAACGTGACGACCTGGCGCGCGGAATCGGGGCCTTGAAAGAACATGGGAAACCGGTCGACAAAGTACCGGACCGTGGGCTGCGCAGTGCGGGTTCCCAGGTACGTTTTTGAAACCAGGTGTTGTGTCCCGACCTTCAGGACTCCGTTGAAATAGGCAAGCTTGTCCGCTTCGGTTTCGAGGTAGGAGTAACAAGGGTTTCCGAGGACGAAATCGAGCATAGCGATCCTGGTCCGTATGTATTCGATTTCGTGATGCCGGCGGTTGCGCAGGTTTTCTCGTCCGATCTGGCGATACAGCTTCCGCGCGAACAAATGATAGACGGCGCCGTGCTTGGGCATCTGGACGGTGCTTGCGTGTTTCTTGGCGTGCATTTTGTTCCTGAAAACGGTGGTGCGCTTGCCCCAGTGCGCGCCCGCGAATGCAAGGAACTGCCGCGCGACGAAGTACCCGGAATGTGTGGCCACCAGGTAGAGGAAGCGGGCCTCCTGTTCGGTGTAGCCAAGCGCCTCCAGGGCAGCGATGTGGGCGGGCGCGATGTTCATAGAGAAAAGATCTCCACAGTAATTTGGCGTTGATCGAGAATGCGGCGAAGACGCGAAGCATCCTCGCGCGGTGCATACAGAGAGAACCCAGCCTTCGCTTTTTCGGCAAGCGACCTCGGGCGGTAGTTGCTTGTGGCCAGTTCCAAGTCCACGTGCTGGTGATCCATTTCCGCCGTTTCATACTCCACTCGCATGTCAGGGACTTGGACCCTTCCATTGACGATGGACAGGGCATGGTGCTGCGCAATGCGCTCGCGGGCCTGGTGCACGTCCGATTCGGGCCCGACCGCGGCCAGGTCGCGATTCAGATCTTGCTTCAACTCGTAGTCCAGGAGGACGCGGAGAGGGCGGCCCCCCGCACGTTCAATCCGCGCGGTTTCGTTCTGGTAGAGCCGGTAGAGCTGGGCATCGTGTTTTGCCTCGCGCGGTTTGACCAGACCGTGGTACACCGCTTGCGTGTCGGGCAATCGGCCCGAACTCTGAACAAGCCGTTTGCCGGTCTTGGTTAGAAAGAAGATCCGGGTTGACTTTGGTTTACCCGCCGTCGTGATGGTTTCTTGGGAAAGAAGTTGCTGTTGCTTGAGACGCCGGACTTCGCGTTCCATCCGGCCAGTGTCGTCTTGGTATCCGAAGTGCGCGAGGTCGTTCGCCTCGACAACGCGAAACGTGCCGATCTCCACTAGTGTTTCGAATTCCGAATCTCGAACCAAGTAGGGCCGGTCACGCAGGTAGTAGGCTTGGGGCGAATCCATTGCTTCCCGCTTCCGGCCGTGCTGCCGGGAGAAGTCTCGCAGATGGTCTGCCATTGGCTTTCTCGAATCTGCTGATGCTGCACCTGCACTGGTCGCCGATCGTAGTTCGGGTTCCGTCCGGCGAGGGTCAGTCTCCCGCGGGTCCTGCGGCTCAAAGGAAAAGGCGTCGCGAGACACGTCAGGAATTCTCCTGGTCCTCGGCGGGAGCAGGCATTTCGATCTGGCCGACTTGAAACTGGCGATCGAGGTGCGAGAGCTTCCGGCCAGTGTCCTTCAGCAGGAACTTCCTCTGGAGGAGCAGAACTCCGCCGAAGAGGTTGCAAAAAAGAATTCCCGCCGAGGTCAAAATCACACCGCCGTAAGCGTGAAATACGACACCTTTATAAGGGGCCATGAACTTCAGCTGGTCCATGAGCCAGAACCCATAAGCGAGCAAGAGTGCGATGGTCAGCAGGAGCGCGTTGGCGATCATCTTTGGCCTACCCT
>Ga0075030_100001512_pt1 | contig 20962 bp, 18 predicted proteins | sample LitLauG_LLR_2012_FD_71393 | JGI IMG/M metagenome (GOLD analysis project Ga0075030, IMG submission 71393) | Freshwater sediment microbial communities from Pennsylvania, USA - Little Laurel Run_MetaG_LLR_2012 | ecosystem: Environmental > Aquatic > Freshwater > Creek > Sediment | place: USA...
AAGTGCTTGGAGTAATCCAACATCCCAAGCTTTCAGCAGCCGGAATGCCCAGGCTTCGAACCCCACGAAGCCTGGGGCAGCCGTCCAATCGGGGTGGCAGCAAAGTCTGGGCCAGCCCCCCTTCGCCTTCTGGTGACAACGATGCAAATATTGTTTCCGCATGTCCGGATCAAACCGCACCGCAATCTGCGCGGCGGCAAGCTCCGCCGTTTTGTGATCTTGGTCCAAGGCGGGCCGAGAGAGCTTCCCAGGCTCAGTATCCTGCGCCGCAGTCGGCTCGTCGCCATCCCAAATGTCTGCTTCGCCTACTCCCCAAGTTCTTGCTCTCGAATTGCCGTGACCGGAATCTGCAGACGTTCACACGCTTTCCGGAGAGAATTGCGAAAGAATTCCCCTTCCGCCGTATGAATCAGCGGGTGCGCCGCGAGAATCCTCGCCAACGGCGGCAGCGCGCGGCCCGACGCCAGGAGGACAGCAGAACCTCTGACGCAGTATTGTCCCGCTTCTAAGTCCTCGACAAATTCCTCGACAGCGGCTAAAGCCAGGCGCTCTGAGACGACTGCACAGCTCGCAACATAACGCTCGGCGGCTGCAAATCCGAAGCCGGCTGCGTGGTGATAACCCTGGTTGGCGCAGGGATTGCCGCATCCGTAATAACGATGCGCCGGCGGTCCAGTATTTCCAGCGAGTCGGCGTCTCCGGAAACCGCGACAAGCATTCCCCAACCGGAGTGCATTCGAATCCCCAGGGCTGCGCGCTTCATGGTGAGGTCTCCCAAGGAAAGTACCGGGCAAGTCTACCAACTCATGCGCACCCGCATCGTGAGAAATCGGACCGCACCGGACTTTCTGATTCTCAATGCGGTCGGATACACTGACACCCGACATGACCAAAGCCTGCTCCAGTCTCAATTCCCTTCTTGCCCCGCTTTGCGCGCTGATTCTCCTGACCTTAACCCACGCCCAAAACCAGCAACCGAAGCCATCCGCCGACCCGTTCGGCGCCGCGCCGCATGCGTCCCAGGCCCAGCAGGAGAACTTCCCTCCCCAGTTACTTGACGAACTGGCTGCCATCAAGACGGCCGCGCTCGGCGACGACTACGCCTACCGGCAGGTCGCGCACCTGACCGAGAACATCGGCCCGCGCCCCAGCGGATCGCCACAGGCAAAGGCTGCCGCGGATTACGTCGCAGCGGAATTGCGCAAACTTGGCCTCGAAGTACAACTGGAGGAAGTGAAAGTACCGCACTGGGTGCGCGGCGCTGAGACTGCGGAGCTGGTGGAATTCTCCGGTCAGGCTGCGGGGACTTCGCAGAAAGTCGTCCTCACCGCTTTGGGAGGAAGCACCGCAACTCCCGCGGAAGGAATCATCGCCGACGTGGTCGTGGTTAACAATTTCGACGAACTGAAAGCGCTAGGTCGCGACAAAGTTGCCGGAAAGATTGTCCTGTTCAACGAACTCTTCGACAAGCAGAAAAGCGCGGCGGGAATGGCATTCATGGCCTACGGCGAAGCTGTGCGCTATCGCGGGGCTGGTGCTAAGGCAGCGGCGGATCTAGGCGCAGCAGCCTCCTTGGTACGCTCCGTCGGGGACTCTGATTTTCGCCTGCCGCACACCGGCTGGAGCGCGCCTGCCGGCATCCCTGCCGGCGCGGTGACCGCTGAAGACGCCGAGTTGATCGCCCACCTTTCTAGGGAAGGCCGGGTGCGCATGCACCTCACGCTGACGCCGCAGAAACTCCCCGACGCGGTCGGCTACAACGTGATCGGCGATCTCAAGGGCAGCGAACACCCCGAGCAGGTGGTCGTAGTGTCCGGGCATCTCGATTCGTGGGATCTGGGAACGGGCGCCATCGACGACGGTGCCGGAGTCGTGGTCGCCATGCAGGCCGCCGAGGTTCTGCAAAAGCTGCATCTGCGCCCCAGGCGCACGCTGCGCGTCATCGCATGGATGGACGAGGAGACCGGAGGATCAGGCAGCCAGACGTATTCCAAGGATCATGCTTCCGAATTCCCCAACCATGTAGCCGCAATCGAAAGTGACGCGGGTGCCGCGCATCCTCTGGGGTTCGATCTGAAGATGACTCCTGAGGCTGCTGACCTCCTTCAGCCCGTGGCGGGAGTGCTGCAAAGTCTTGGAGCGACAGTGCTGCAATCGAGCGCTTACCCGCCGGGAGCCGACATTGCTGCCATGTCAGAGTCGGGCGTGCCCGCGCTGGGCATCATGCAGGATGGCCGCACCTACTTCCACTACCATCACACCGCCGCCGACACCCTGGACAAGATCGTTCCCGGCGAGTTGCGCGAGAACGCCGCCGCCATGGCCGTCATGGGATACGCGCTTGCCTGCATGAAAAACCCACTGCCGCGGTAGTGTGACGCGAATCACATCGCCTCCCTCAGGTCGCGAATAGCATTCGGAATGCGCCGTGATTTTGCTGCAGCCCTTGGGTAGTGCCTTAGTTTGAATCGTGGTCACTCTGTTTTGGACGGCGTCATCCTGAGCGAAGCCGTTCTTCAGGCGGAGCGAAGAGCCTGTCCTGAGCGAAGTCGAAGGAATCTCCCAGGAGTCACTGCCAGGGGAGATTCCTCGCCCCGCTGGTGAAAGCGCGGGGCATCGGAATGACATCAACACAAAAAGGGACATTTCTAACGAGCTTTGACACAGCCCTTTGCCGCGGTTGACGCATCTCAATTTTCGCGCTTATCATGGTGGTTTGCCCTAACCAATCGGGACGCCTCCGGTAAGGTGGCGTCCCAAGACTTTTGTTATGGCTACTTTTTAAATCCGGCAATTGAAGTGACCTATGGACAAGAAGAAGCTGGAAGCTTTTAAGAAACGTCTGGAAACGCGGCAACAGGAATTGCGCCGCACCGTGAACCGCACGCAGGCCGACGGCCGCTCCGCCGACGAAGACACCGCGCAGGACATCGCCGACCGCGCCGCCAGTTCCTACACCAAGGAGTTCCTGTTCAGCCAGAGCAACAACGAGCGGCAACTCCTGCAGATGGTAGAGAAGGCGCTGGCCCGCATCCGCGAAGGCAGCTTCGGCGAATGCATCCACTGCGGCAAAGAGATCAACGCGAAGCGGCTCGAGGCCGTGCCGTGGACCCGCCACTGCATCGAATGCCAGGAAAAACTGGAGCAGGGATTGCTGGAAGAAGCTCCGCGCTAAGAACGATCTGCAATGAACAACGCCGCCGAGAGATCGGCGGCGTTTTCGTTTGACACTTGTCAGGAAAAAGTTGTCAGCCCTTCAGAAAGCTCTCTTTGCGAACTTCGCGAGATTTCCTTCGCGATCTTTGCAGTCAAAAGCTTTTAACCGCGAAGGTCGCGAAGAACACCCAACATCTCACGACACCATTTCTTCTGACCAAGCCTGCGTCAAGCCACCGGCTTCAACTGAAACGGCATCTTCCGGACCCGCTGTCCCGATGCCGCAAAAATCGCATTCGCCACGGCTGGCGCAATCGGCGGCAGTGCCGGTTCGCCCATTCCTCCAGGGTCCTCTTTACTCTGCGTCAAGTACACCTCGATCGGTGGAGCCTCGTTGATCCGGACGGGATCGTAGCCGTCAAAGTTTGTCTGCTCGACTGCTCCATTTTTGATCGTGATTTCATTTTTCAGCGCCGCGCTCAATCCGTAAATGATCGCGCTTTCCGCCTGCGCGCGCACCGACTCCGGATTCACTATCAGCCCGCAATCCACCGCCACCACGATGCGGTCGATTTTGAAATTGCTGCCGTTGACGGTCACCTCCGCGACCTCGGCAAAATAACTTCCGAAGGAATAGTACGAAGCAATGCCGCGGCCCCGGCCTTTCGGCAGCGGCTTGTCCCAGCCCGACTTCTCCACTGCCAACTCCAGCACTCCGCGAAGCCGCGCCGGATCCGGATCGTATTCAAACCTCGGCTTCCAGTCAGGCGATTTCACCAGCAGGGCCTTGCGGAATTGCACCGGGTCCTGACCGGCCGCAGCGGCGAGTTCGTCGACAAAGCTCTCCACGGCAAATCCGTTGAACGAATGCTCCACCGACCGCCACCACAGGGGCGGCACCGAACTGGCGACGGCGTTGTACTCGAGACGCACATTGGGAATCGCGTAAGGCATCTGTTGCGCGCCTCCCACCTCCGATTCCTCCGGCGCACGTTTTTCCGGGTGCCAAAATGCAGTGATCGATGTGGAAGCGATGGTGTGAGACCAGACTAAGGGATGTCCCCCAGCGTCGACTGCCCCTCGCATTTGATGACAGGCCGCGGGACGATAGAAATCATGCGTCATGTCGTCCTCGCGGCTCCAGACAAGTTGCACGGGTTTCCCGACGACTTTCGCGACTTGCGCTGCTTCCGCCGGATAGTCCGCCATGTAGCGGCGCCCAAAGCCTCCTCCCATCAGCGTCGTGTGTACCGACACTTTGCTCGCTGGGAGATCTAGAATCTTCGCCACGGTACGCTGCACCCAATCGGGCGACTGGGTCGGCGCCCACACCTCCGCCTCCCCCGCGCGCGCGTGGACCGTGATATTCATCGGCTCCATGGTGGCGTGCGCCAGAAACGGAACCTCGTAGACGGCTTCGACGCGCTTTGCGGTCGCAGGTAGCGCAACGTCGACGTCGCCGTCATTGCGGACGCGCTTCCCCGCCTTGCCAGCGCCGTCGCGCAACGCTGCCCGAAGAGCCTCGCTGGATTCCGAAGCGGCAAGACCGTTATCCCATTTGATCTGAAGCGCGTCCCGCCCCTTCATCGCAGCCCAGGTGGAGTTCGCTACCACGGCGATTCCTCCAGCCGTAAACATGTCGGGCCCCAGCGCCGGTATTTCGAAGGCATCCCGCACTCCCGGAACCGCCTTCGCCTTGGTCGCATCGAAGCTCGCCGCCTTGCCGCCAAATGTCGGACACCGCGCCACTACAGCGAACAGCATGTCGGGCACACGTACATCGATCCCAAATTGCGCGCTGCCATTCACCTTCGCCGGAATGTCAACCCGCGGCACGGGATGCCCAATCACCTCGAAGTCTTTTTCGTCTTTAAGAGCGACCTTCTCGGAGTCAGGCCGCGGCAACTTCGACGCCGCGTCTACCAGTTCCCCATAGCTCGCCTTACGCGAAGATTTCTGGTGCAACACGGTGGCCTTCTTCGCCGCGCACTCAGCCGGCGGCACATTCCACTTCGCCGCCGCCGCGGTGATCATCAATTCGCGCACGGTCGCGCCAGCCCGGCGCAGGGGCATAAAATTCTCCACGGTACTGCCGCTCCCGCCTGTACCCAGGTGCGGATAAATATCGGGCCGCGTATCGGCCTGTTCCACGCTGACCGAATTGAAGTCAACCTCGGCCTCTTCAGCAAGAATCATCGCCAGCCCGGTCTTGATTCCCTGCCCCATTTCCGATTTGGCCACGATCAGCGAAATCTGCCCGCTCGGTTTCACATGAATCCACGCGTCGAACGGATTCGGAGCCGGCTTTTTGGCTCCACGCTCGTTCTCCTGCGCTGCAAGGAACGCCCCGGAAAGACGCACGCCGATGATCAGCCCGGCGCCCGCCACTGTTCCTCGAACTACGAAATCCCGCCGGCTGATGGCCATGGCTATGCTCCCTTCCCGGCGCCAGTACTGGCTCGATGAATGGCTCGCCGTATCCGCTGATACATCCCGCAGCGGCACAGATTACCGACCATGGCTTCTTCAATCTGATTGTCGGTGGGATGCGGCGTCTTCGCCAGCAGCGCCGCCGCCGACATGATCTGTCCCGGCTGGCAATATCCGCACTGCGGCACCTGCTCGGCGATCCACGCCTGCTGCAAAGGATGCGAGTTGCCTGCCGACAGGCCCTCAATCGTTGTGATTTTTTTCGTGCCCACCGAAGACACGGCGGTCTGACAAGCGCGGACGGCCTCGCCGTCGAGGTGGACCGTGCACGCTCCACACACTCCCATCCCGCAGCCGTACTTGGTCCCGGTCAGGTTCAGGTTGTCGCGCAACACCCACAACAGAGGAGTGTCAGGAGCGATCTCAACCTCACGCGAGCGGTTGTTGATCACCAGATGAATCGCAGCCATAGGAGACTCCCACAGTGGAGGTTGTGGTGTTAGACGAGGCTACCCCAACAAGGTTTGCCTGAGCAACTGGAACGAAGAAGAGCGCCGGCATCCTGCCGGCTGTCCGGCGAGCGTCTCGCGCGTCGAGGCGGCGCCACTACCTAGTCCGCGCTTTTCTGGCCTTCCTTTGCTGGCGCTTCCGCTCCGGGCATCACGTTCTTGAGCGGAGCCTTGCGCTGCCCATCAAGCTCCGGATGAGGCAGCGGCTTGCGCGGCAACATCTGCTCTCGCATCGCCGTGTTGTAGACAAAGATTGCCTCCACCACGGCCGCCTGGGCCAGATCGTCGGGCTGCAGGCGCTCGTACGTGTCCATGTTGGAGTGATGCGTGCGCGAGCCGTAGTCGAGCATGTCCTGAATAAACTGGAATCCGGGCACTCCCACCGAGTCGAACGCTTCATGATCGGTGCCGCCGGTATCTCTCATCGTGATGGTGCCGACACCCAGGTCCTTCAGCGGTTCCATCCATTGCTGAAAGATGGGCCCGACGGCTGCATTCTGCTGCAGGTAGATACCGCGAATCTTTCCCGTGCCGTTGTCAACGTTGAAGTATCCGGAAATCTTCTGCTGCTCCGGCTTCAATTCGACCGGTCCAGCGGGCTTGCGCACGAATTCCGGCAACGCCACCTGATCAGGCGCGGTCGAAAGAGGCACGAAGCCAAAATGCTGCTTAACGTAGCCATAAGAACCGAATTCACCTTGTTCCTCGCCCGTCCACAAGCCCACGCGGATGGTGCGCCGCGGCTGCACGTGCAACGCATTCAGGATGCGCATCACTTCCATGGCCACGACGGTGCCCGCGCCGTTGTCGGTGGCACCGGTCGCGGACGCCCACGAATCCAGATGCCCACCCACCATCACGACTTCATCTTTCAGCTTGGGTTCAGTGCCGGGAATCTCAGCGATGGTGTCAAAGCCGTGCTCGTGATCGCCGGTGAATTCTGTCTCAACGTCCATCTCGACCGTGACCGGCACGTTGGCTCTTAACAGCCGGTAAACGCGGCCATAGTTCTCGATGGCCATGACGACGATGGGGAGCGCTTCGGCGTGCTCGCGCTTGTAGGTAAACCAACCCATGCCCCCTCCGCCATCGTCAAAGAGCGTTCCCCCGGAGCCGCCGTTGTTTCTGCCATCTCGGCTCGGGACCACGACTGCAGCGGAGTGCTCGGCGGCGAAGAATTGTCCCGCCTTCTCGCGGAATTGCAGCCGCCGGATGAAATCCTCGATCCATCGTTCCTGCTCTCCGACGTGGACCGGGTATTCTGCCGTCTCCTTCAGATTGGCATCGTCGCTGCGCACGAACAGCGGCTTGTCGACTGGCTTCACCTCGCGCATTTCGCCGAAGAAGATGATCTTGCCGGCCAGCTGGCCTTTGTATTTTTCGAGATCCTTCTCGTCTTTCGCATCGACCCAGACCGCCCGCCCATTGATCGCACCGTGGCTCGACGCCGACCAGGGCAGCGCCTGCGCAATGAAAACCGCTGTATCCGGCGCCGACATACGAACCCAGGTATTCAGCTGGCGCCATCCCATGCCAAATTCGCCCCAATCCTCGAGGTGGGCGTTGCTGCATCCCATAGCGGTCAACTGGTCGCGCGTCCACTCGTTGGCATGCTTCAAATTCGGAGACCCAGTCAGCCGCGGCCCGATCCCATCCATCAGCCCCGAGGCATATTCCATCACGTGCGAATGCCCCAGCCCCTCTTCGCGGATGCGCTGGTACATCGTGTAATCGAGGCTCTCGGTCGCGGGTTGCGGCATTTCGTAGGAAGGCTTGGCGGTGTCGTCGGGTTTTGCATCTTTCGATTTCTTATCCGCCGCGGACGTGGAGAATGTAAGGCACAACAGGACCGCAATCACTGATAGCGAGCGTGATGGCATCGTTCGGTTCCTCTCTGAAGCGGAAAGCAGAGTAGCAGATGCCGCGGGTATTGCGAAAGGGAGATAAGCGATTCACAAGACGTGCCAAATATAGCGTCAACTAACGCGCCAAATTGGAGTGCATATTAGCGTTGACAAGTAAACAAACCTCTTATTAACATCATCTTACATGAGCCATTTCGAAGCCATTTAAGCTGCCAAATAGAATGTAAAATATATGCCAAGAATGGACTGGGACAAATTCAGTTTTGATTACAGGCCGGAAACGGGTGGGTTGTTCGCGCCAATCATTTCGATTGAGGCCTACAAAGAGGCGGCAATGAATTTGGTACTGCCGCCTGACTGGCGAGAACAGTTGGACAGGCTGAACCGCGTTCGGGCTGTGTATGGTACTACAGCCCTCGAAGGGAATCCGCTCTCGGAATCGGAAGTTTCTCACCAGCTTGATTTGTTGGAGAATCCTGACGAAAAGGCTAAGGCCCGCGCTACTAAAGAACAAATCCAGATCAGAAACTCCGGAACTGCTCAAGCGTGGGCGCGTCTACGGTTTACTCCAGAAAACGCGCCTATTTCTTTGAATGACATCCTGTACATGCACCGCGTTCTCACTACCGACTCCGACACTGAACATAATGCGCCCGGAAAACTAAGAACAGATTTCGAGGTGACTGTAGGCAGCCCGGAGATGGGTGGTGTCCATCGAGGTGCGCCTGCCAAGGATGTTCCGGCCCTGATGGAAAAATTTGTTGATTTCATCAATCACAGGAAGCAGAAAGAATCACACCCGGTCATACATGCAGTACTCAGTCACTTTTTCTTGGTGACAATTCACCCTTTCGGTGATGGAAATGGCCGTATATCTCGGCTTCTAGAGGCCGGAATCCTGTTCCAGCACGGATACAACGTGCATGGCTTCTACGGACTCTCCAACTACTTCTACAAGAATGAGGCCAAGTACAAGACACTGCTTCAGGAATGCAGGGCCGAGCAGCCATTCAACGTAACCCCATTCGTGAGGTTCGGCATTGATGGTTTCGCATCGGAATTAAAGGGTATAAACAATTTCGTAAAAACCAAGCTCAACCGCGTCGTGTATCGCAATATGCTTGTTCGAGCATTTAATCAGAGAGTGGGTAGCCGCCGCAGATTGCTTAATCAGCGCGAATATCGCTTATTGCAGTTTCTCCTGACGGAAACCGAGCCATTCGATCCGTTCTCGGATAGCCCTTCGAGACAAATAAAATTCTCTGAATTGCAGCAATCGGCTTTTGTACAGGGTGCTTATAAGAATTTTACGACCCGAACCTTCTACCGCGAACTGAATCGTTTGGGACAAATGGGTTTCATCAAGATTCGCCGCGACGACAGTGCGGCCAGGGAATGGATACTGGAACTGGATTTAGATGCGATTGGAAGGTATTGAATTACTTGTCTTCGCTCGCTTCGGATTGAAGCTCGTTTGTTGAAGCTCATTTGTTGAAGCTCATTTTGACGCCCGGTTTTCCCCCTGTTAAACTGTGTGTTTGTCCAGCCATCGCCACCACTAGAAGGGAAGTACGTGCGCGCAGAAACCCGCCATCAACTCAAACAGGATGCTTTCAGCCGGGCGACGATCGACGCCGCCGAGAGAACCGCCCACTGGACCGTCGAGCATCGCTCGACCCTGATCATTTCCAGCATCATCGCCGTGGTGGTGATCGCGGCCGTGACCGGCGGCTGGTTCTATCTGAGCACGCAAGACGAAAAGGCCAGCATGGAACTCTCGCAGGCCGTGCGCACCATGGACACTCCTTTGCGTCCCTCCGGCACTCCGGCTCAGCCTGACTTCACCACCTTCACTTCCGCCAAGGAACGCAACGAAGCTGCCAGAAAGCAGTTTCAGGCCATCGTCGACAAATATCCTCATACCCAGACGGCGGACATGGCGCATTATTTGTTGGGCGTGACTGCATCGAATTTGGGCGACAACACCGCTGCCGAGAAAAACTTGAAGGAGGTAGTTTCGTCCGGCAGTCGCGACCTGTCGTCGATTGCCAAGTTTGCCTTGGCCTCGCTCTATGGCCAGACCAACCGTACGAAAGAAGCGATCGCTCTTTACCAGGAATTGATCAACAAGCCGACGACCTCGGTCACCAAAGTGACGGCGCAATTGCAGTTGGCCGACCTCTACCAGAATTCCAACCAACCCCTCGACGCCAAGCGCACCTACGAGACCATCAAGAAAGAGAACCCCACGGGCGAAGCCGGCCAGATCGCCACCCAGAAGCTGGCCGCACTCAAGTAGGCCGAGCGCGGGCCCGCCCCCATTTGCGTTTTCTCACAGGTTGAGTACCATGTTCAGTTCAGTTCAACTCCACAACTGGATCAACATGGCCGACATCACACTCCGCGTTAACGGCAGTGCAAAGAAAGTCAGCGTCTCTCCTGAAACTCCTCTCCTCTGGGTCCTCCGCGACACTCTCGAACTCACGGGAACAAAATTCGGCTGCGGCGCTGGATTGTGCGGTGCCTGCACGGTCCATCTTGACGGAACCCCGGTCCGCTCCTGCTCTACCCCGGTCTCGCAAGCCGCGGACAAAAACGTCACCACGATCGAAGGCCTCGCAGCCAGCGGACTGCACGTGCTGCAACAGGCCTGGATCGCGGAAGAAGTCCCGCAATGCGGCTACTGTCAGACAGGACAGATCATGTCAGCAGCGGCGTTGCTCGCGAAAACCCCCAACCCCACCGACGACCAGATCACGCAGGCGATGAACGGGAACCTGTGCCGCTGCGGCACCTACGAGCGGATTCGCAGAGCGATCCATCGTGCCGCCGGGAACGGAGGTGCGCGATGAGCCCTGTCTCCCGCCGTGACTTCGTCACCGCCGGAGTCGCCGCCGGCGCCGGACTCGTGATCGGCTTCTACCTGCCGCGGGGTGCCAACTCCAAGACGGAATCGTTCTCCCCCAGCGCCTACCTCAGCATCACTCCCGACAACAAAGTGACAATCGTGGTCGCGCGTTCAGAGATGGGCCAGGGCGTGCGCACAGCGCTACCGATGATTCTGGCCGAGGAACTCGAAGCCGATTGGAAGCAAATCGAAATCGAGCAGGCCGGAGCCAGCACCCTGTTCGGCGACCAAACGACGGGCGGAAGCGCCAGCATCCGTACCACGTGGGATCCCATGCGCAAAGCCGGTGCCGCCGCCCGCGAGATGCTGATTTCCGCGGCAGCCTTAACCTGGGCGGTTCCGCGGTCTGCGTGTACGGCAGAGAGTGGCCACATCAAGCACGCCGCCACCAACCGCACTCTGAGTTACGGCGAACTCGTCAGCAAGGCGGCGACGCTGCCCATCCCCACCGACGTGCCCCTCAAGCAGGGCAAGGACTACAAACTTGTCGGACAACGCCTGGCCCGCCTCGATTCGCCGGCGAAAGTGAAAGGCGAAGCCGTCTTCGGAATCGACCTCCGCCTACCGGGGATGAAGTTCGCGCTGCTCTCGCGTTGCCCCACGATCGGTGGGAAAGCTTCGGGCTTTGACGACAAAGAGTCAAAAAAGATTTCCGGCGTGAGTTATGTGGGCAAAATCGGCGACTCCGCCGTCGCCGTGGTCGCCGACAGTGTGTGGGGAGCCATGGAAGGGCGCCGCGCGTTGAACGTCACCTGGGACGACGGTCCGAACAAGGACTTGAACACCACTGCCGTGATTGCGGACATGCGCGCGTCGATGAAACAGCCGAGTAAGACGTCGATTGCGAGTCTGTACTCGGCCGGCGACCCCGCGAAAACTGGGGGACGACGCATCTCTGCCGAATACGAGTTGCCGTTCATGGCCCACGCGCCCATGGAACCCGGCAACTGCACTGCAAGTTTTCAGGGAACCAAGTGCGAACTCTGGGCGCCGACGCAAGTTCCGCAGGACTGCCGCGACTCCGTGGCGCAGGCGATCGGACTTGATCCCGATCAAGTCAAAGTCAACGTCACTCTGATGGGTGGCGGGTTTGGCCGGCGTCTCGAACACGACTACGCCGTCGAGGCCGCACAGGTATCAAAGGCCATCAACGCCCCTGTGAAAGTCATCTGGACGCGCGAAGACGACATGCGATTCTCCACCTACCGTCCCGCGAGCCTGCATCAACTCACCGCCACACTCGACGGTTCAGGGTTCCCCATAGCGCTGACCCACAGAATCATTGCGCCCTCGATCAGCGGACAGAAAGGACAGCCAACGCCCAACAACGTCGACCCCGACCTGCCCGACGAGGCTGGCCCGGTCTACGGCATCCCGAACTATTCGATTGAGTACGTCATGACCAAAACTCCGGTTCCTCTCGGCTGGATGCGGTCGGTCTATGCGCTGCAGGCGGCGTTCGCCCTCGAGAGCTTCATCGATGAACTGGCAGCCGCGTCCAGCAAAGATCCGCTGCAATACCGGCTCCACCTGCTGGCGAAGGATCAAGACCTGACCTACTTCGCCACCACGTGGCACACAGCCCGCATGCGCGGCGCGTTGCAGCTGGCCGCCGAAAAAGCCGGATGGGACAAACCTTTGCCCGCAGGCCGCTATCGCGGAATCGCGTGCTTTGGCTGCTTCGCTTCATATATGGCCGAAGTGGTCGAGATCACCATGGAAAAGGGCGAGCCACGCGTGCTCCGCGTGGTCGCAGCTGTCGATTGCGGGCAGGTCGTGAACCCGGGCATTCTCGAACAACAGATTCAAGGCGGAATCGTCTTCGGGTTGGCCAACGCCCTCCGCGCCAAAATTACGATCGACAAAGGCCGCGTCGTGCAAGGCAACTTCGACGACTACGCCCCGCTGCGCATGGATGAAACGCCCGCGGTCGAGGTCTATACGGTTGCCAGTTCGGAGGCGCCGACCGGCATCGGCGAGCCCTCGATACCGCCGCTGGCGCCCGCGTTGTGCAACGCGATTTACGCGGCGACGAAGAAGAGAATACGATCCCTGCCGATTCTGAGCTAGTGCATCTCGCTTGCGCGTATCACAGTAGCGAAGCCGTCTCGGCGGCGACTCGCCCCCGCATGCGAAGGCGAGACAGCTTCGCGCCAGCCGGCGAGACGCCGGCTCTGCTTTCAGGAGGATGCCATGTTCCGCGGCCGGTTCCCTATCATACTGCTTCTCTCTTCGCTGTCTTTGGCGCAAAGCGCACCACTGTCCTCTGTTCCCCCTTCTCGTCTGGCGCATGTTCGCCATGGCATCAATCTTAGCGAGTGGTTCGCGCAGGTTTACGATCCCAAGGGATATACGAAAGAGCACTTCCAGAACTGGACTACGGCCGCCGACATCGCCCTGATCAAGTCCGCCGGCTTCGATCACGTGCGGCTCAGCGTAAATCCCGAACCGATGATGAATGCTGCCCAACGTCACGATGGCACGGCGGAATATTTCGGCTACCTCGATGCCGCCGTCAAGATGATTCTCGACGCGGGCCTGGCCGTCGAAATCGACATGCACCCCGACTCCGACTTCAAAGCGCGCCTCAAGGAAGACGATTTTGTGGAGCGCTTCGCCGACTTCTGGCGCATGGTAGCGCAGCATTACTCCTCATGGGATCCGGACCGTGTGTTCTTCGAAATCCTGAACGAGCCCGAGATGCGCGATCCCTACCGCTGGTACGGCGTTGAGTCGAAGCTGGCGGCGGCCATCCGCCAAGGTGCACCAGCCCACACGATCCTCGCCACCGGCGCACGCTGGGACGACGATGACGACATGATCTTCCTCGAACCTCTGCGCGACCCCAACGTGATTTATGTCTTTCATTTTTATGAGCCCCATATCTTTACGCACCAGGGCGCGACTTGGGGCGAGTACTACTGGCACTGGCTGAAGGGTCTGCACTATCCGTCGTCGCCAGAGAACGCCGCGCAAGTGGCCGCCACAGTTCCCGAGGCGATCGACCGGCTTTACGTCATCCGCTACGGAAAAGATCACTGGGACGCGTCGCGCATTGAAGCCGAGATCAATCAGGCCGCTGACTGGGCCACGCACAACGGAGTGCCCCTGGTCTGCAACGAATTCGGCGTGTATCGGAGCTTTTCCGATCCGCAAGACCGCGCCGCATGGCTCAAAGACGTGCATACTTCCCTTGAGCGCCACAACATCAGCTGGGCCATGTGGGACTATTCCGGCAGCTTCGGCGTAGTCACGAAGAAGGACGGCAAGGCCACCCTGGATGAAACCACGGTGAACGCGCTGGGCCTGAAGATGCAGGCCGGGCAATAACTGTTGCGGCCCGCAGTTTACTGAGGAGCCTGCAACCGCATGTCGTCGGTGAAATTCTGGAGAGCCGCGAGATCCTCGGCCGGTCCGGAGTGCAGATCGTTCTTTCTTCTCAGCGCGTCGCGGGCGGCTGCTTCCGCCGTCCAGTATTTCAGAAAGACGCCCTCACGCAGGTACCGGATCTCTTGCAGTGTCGAGTCGGAAGCCCCGCCATACTTGTCTAGTTGCTGCACGAAATATTCGAAAAGTGGCTTGGGCAACTCGAAGCTATCGGCCACGTCGCGGCGTTTGTACTCGAAGATCGTCTTCTGATGCCAGGCATTGAATTTTTTCGTGCCGAACGAATCGTTCACTTCGAGAAATATTTGCGAGGTGGGCACAACTACACGCACCTCAGCACCGTTCGCCGGATGCAGCACCCACACGGCGACCGTGTGGTTGGGATATGGCCAGAACAATCCGACACTGCGCACTCCCGCGCGTCCCACCAGAAACGCATACAGAGCGGAAAGTTCATCGCATTCCGCAGAGGCGGTCGGGGTTAGCGGCGAGACGTTCTTCACGCCCTTCCACTGGCTCCAGACGCGGTCTGAGTTGGGCGGCATGTTGGTGATGGTCCAATGCATGTTCCAGAAGCCCGCGTCCCGGGTAGCTTCGTAGAGGAGGCGAACCACCACAAAATCCGAGTAGGTGGTGCTGCCGGGCGCGATCTTGTAAGCAGAGGTAAACGACTGGAAACTGGTGCGCATTCCGGAGGCATTCTCTAACGTCTTCGCTCGGGCGCGAACTTCGGCGACCAGACGCGCAACGGTCGTCTCCGATCTGTGAGCAGAGCGCTGCTGAGGCTCGGCTGCGATCGCCCGACTGACGGTCGTCAGAATGGCGAAGACGCAAAACAAGCGGTGGGAGCAGTGCAATCGCACACATAAATCATATCTTTCTCCGCTCGAAACTCCAGCCGAATCGAAGAGCACCGCGCATTTTCTGACGGAACTTATCTCCCCGCACCGGTGTCTATGCAAGAATCATTGGGCTTTCGCCCTTCCGCCAAAACTTCGCTCCGCGAGGTGGCCATGCTCGAAGCCGTGCACCTTACCAAGCGCTACGCATCTCTGCCTGCCGTGCAAGACCTATCGTTCTCGCTGCGTCCAGGAATGGTACTGGGCTGTCTCGGCCCGAACGGTTCCGGCAAAAGCACCACGGTGAAGATGCTCACCGGATTGCTGGAGCCCACGCGTGGCGTGGTCCAATTCGACGGCCACAACATTCAAGACAGTCTGCAGGCGTACCGAAAGCGCCTGGGCTACGTGCCGGAAGAGGCTCATCTCTATCCGTACCTGACCGGATGGGAGTATCTGGAAATGGTTGGCACCCTGCGCGGCATGGCCTCCCGCGCGCTCGAAACCAAGCTGGATTCTCTGCTGGAATTGTTCTCCCTACATCCGCACCGGCACACCAGCATTGGCACCTATTCGAAGGGAATGCGTCAGCGGATTCTGCTCATCGCCGCAATTATGGACAACCCCGACATCTTCATCTTCGATGAACCACTCTCCGGCCTCGACGTGGCCTCGGCGCTGATCTTCAAGAACCTGGTGCAAGCGCTCGGTGAGCAAGGCAAGCTCGTGTTCTATTGCTCTCACGTGCTGGAGGTCGTCGAAAAAGTCTGTTCCGATGTTTTGATCCTGCGCAAGGGTGAGGTTATCGCCCAGGATTCGGTGGCGAATATTGGCCAGATTCTCGGGCAGTCCCTGGAAAACACGTTCCTGCACCTGGTCAACGACGTCGATACCGTGCGTGTGGCGCGCGACATTGTTGAAGTGATGAAGGCCGCATGATCAGCCCGCTCACCGATCCAATCCGCCACTGGTGGGAATATTACCGCCAGCGTCCCTTCTGGCGGCTGGTGCAACTCTTCTTAGCCCGGATCTTCCGCGGCGGCGGCGACTCCGACACCGAAGGCCTCGATCTCGGCATCGGCCTCGCGCTCACCCTGCTGGCCATGCCCGGCGGGTTCGTTTCGCTCTTGTTATTGGACAAGTACGGAACATTCGCGCAGTGGCTAAGGGGAATTACCAACGTCGATGTTTTGCAGGCAGCCGTTCCCGACGAGTATTTCTTCATCGTGCTTGCCATGACCGTAACCGGCGCAGCCGCCGTCTGGCGATGGGACGCCATCTTCCCCGACCGTCGCGATTACATGAACCTCGTTCCCCTGCCCATCTCCACCCGGACTATCTTTCTCGCCAACCTCGTCGCAATCCTGTTCCTCGCCGCCCTGGTGGCAGTCGACGTCAACGCCACATCGTGCCTTCTGTTTCCCGCGGTCGTGGCCGCCACGCAGCTCAAGTTCCTGTTCTTTGTGAAGTTTGCGGCGGTCCATGCCCTCGGAGTTGTGCTGGCCAGCCTCTTTTCATTCCTCGCAGTCTTCTCGATGCTGGGGCTGTTGATGGCCCTTCTGCCTCCGCGCGCACTGCGGCGAGTCTCTGCCTATGTTCGCGGGCTGGTCGTGATCTACCTCGTCACCCTTCTCTGCACCACTTTTGCGATTCCAAACTTGTTGCGGCACGTGAAGGGACCTGCCCCCGGATGGACGTTCCTCCTACCGTCGTGCTGGTTTCTGAGTCTGTGCCAGGTCTTGCGTGGCCGCGCGAGCCCGGCTCTGATGGAGCTTGCCCGGTTGGCCCTTCCAGGAATTGCGGCCCTGACAATAGTCGGCCTGACCACGTACGCAATCGGCTACCAGCGCCATTTCATCCGCATTCCGGAGATCGCTGAGACAACCAAAACGGTCCCCGAGCCTCGAAGATCGCGCCTGGGTGCGCTGGCCCAGCGCTTTCTGTTGCGAACTCCGTTCCGAAAAGGCTGCTTCCCGTTCATCTGGAGAACGCTTTTCCGCAGCGAGACACACCGCCTTGTACTGACCGCAATCGGCGGTCTGGGATTAGTCCTGGCATCCCAAGCTCTGATGAACGCCTTTGCCGAAGCCAAATCCTTGCATCAAGCGGCCCTGTCGCCCGACGCTCTGTCGATTCCTTTTATATTTACTTTCCTCCTCATCATCGGCCTCCGGATTGTCTTCGAGATTCCGGTTGAGTTGCGCTCCAACTGGATCTTCCAGTTGATGCTGGATCGGGATCGACAGGAGTGTCAGAGCCTCGCGAAAAAGGTAATTCTCACCTCGGTGATGCCGTTGGTCTTGACCATCGCGTTTCCCGCATACGTTTACCTGGAAGGCGTGCGGGCCGCCGCCCTTCACACGCTACTGGTAGGGGTATGGTCCGTATTGCTGACAAACATTGTCCTGATTCGTTTCCGCAAGGTCCCGTTTACCTGTACTCTCCCGGTCTTCAAGCAACATTCCATCGTGATCCTTCTATCGGTGTGCTTCGGATACCTGCTCTACGCCCTTTCGACGCCGGAGTTCGAGTCGTCAGCCTTAGCGGAACCTCTGCGAATGATCGGATTCGTACCCGTCGCGGCCGTGGCGTGGTTTATTCCACATCATCTGGATAAGAACACCATCGACATCGAGAGAAAACTGATCTTCGAAGAATCCGCGACCCGGTCGATCGAGCTTCTAAGGCTGAGCGAGTAAGCGGCGGCCGGAATTGTCCAGAAGCTCTAGTCTAGCTGGCTGCTGAAAAGCTGAATTTGAACTTGGGTTTTGAAAGGGCGCGGCCTCCAGCCGCGCCGTAAGTGCAGCAAAAATGAATTACGGCTTTTAGCCGCTGAGTGCGCTCTCTTGGGCAACAGGGACTATTACGCAAAGCTATGGGATAGGACACTAGCAGCTTCTGAAAAGCTCGCGTTCTTGTGCAAGGGAAGGGCACGAGTTTTACTCGTGCCGTTAAGTCGTTGAAAATGACTCGGCGCTTTAGCGCCTGAGATGCGCTTTGGACACGCGGGCGATTCCTTCCGCAGCCCGCTAGGCTAGTATCCCGTCCCACAAGTTCGCGGAATAACTTCGGATTTGCTTTGATAAGGGCGCTTCTTCTCAGCCGCGCCGTCGAGAGGCCTCGAGTCGTCCGGCTTTAGCCGCTGAGTGCGCTCTCTTGGGCAACAGCGCACCCTTCAACTTATTCCGCAGAGCTATGGGACAGGACACTTGGCTAAAGCGCTCCCAGCCACCTCACCGGCAAGTGGGCCGCGAGAGCGTTGGCCAGGCGCTCGTCGGCGGTAATGAGTTGCTTCTTAGCCTGCACCGCAAGGGCCACGTAAAGGGAGTCGTAGACTGATCGGCTAAAATTGAAAGCGATGGGTAGGGCGTCAGGTAACAGCTTTGCCGATGGGATTGTGGGGATCGCGCGTTGCATCATCTCATGCATCGCCAATTCCGCATCCGCGCGAGAGAACCGCTGCTGGCGTACGGCCTTCCAGACAACGCTCCCACACTCCGCCCAGAAAATGTCCGGTACCAGCAGGTCCACTTCGCCAGCTCCATACGCATCCAGCAATCGAAACGCCTCGGGTCTCAAGAGCTCGCCTTTGGCTGGTAGCATCCACTTCGCGGCCACGCTGGCGTCAACCACGAACGATGTCACCGCTCCCGATCCTCACGGATCATTTCCTCGGCAGAAGGAAACGGCCCGGCGGAGAGCGGTTCGCGCGAAGAAATCTCCCTCATTTTTCGAGCGAACTCACGCCGGCGCCGTAATTCATCCGCCGTGGGAATATTCTGTTCTAAAAGTTCGATCACTTCCGCCGCAATCGACTTACGATTCTTCCGGGCACGTTCGCGCAGAGCCTTGTACACGGCCTCTGGAACGTTTTCGACATAGAGCGTTGGCATAGCCTTATCCTAGGAAAAGTCTAGCACTTCCCAAGGCCAAAACCTACCCCCTTTTCTTGACACCTCCGCCCCCCACCCTTTATCCTAAGTCTTGCTCCTTGCGGTACTTACGCCTCTTGGCGTGCTTCCGCGGGCCTGGTTCACGAAAAAGGCTGGCACCATTGCCGCGGAGGTTTCGCGATGTTCCTCGACATCAAAGAATTGGAACGCCATCCTCTCGACTTTGAGGAGGAGTTTCAGCCCGATGTCATCGACCTGGGAGGCGAAGCCCGCCAGCGTACGCCGCTGAAGACCGCAGGCCGCGCCGAACTGGTCGAGGAGCATCACGGCAAGCATAAGATAATCAAGGACATCCGCCTGCGCGGACGATTGTCCGCCGGCCTTGAGTTGCAATGCGCCCGCTGTCTGGAGCCGGTGCGCCAGGACATAGCGCGCGACTTCGAATTGCTCTATCGCCCGCTGGGCGCTGACACCGGTCGCGACGAGCTTTCCGTCACCGACGCAGAAGCCGAGATCGGCTATTATCAGGACGACGGCATCCTGCTCGAAGACGTTTTGCGCGAGCAGGTGTTACTGGCGCTGCCATTGAAGGTCACCTGCAGCGAAGACTGCAGGGGCTTATGCTTGCATTGCGGCAAGAATCTGAACCAGGAACAGTGTTCCTGCGCCGTTCCCATGGAGGATCCGCGCTGGGCGGCGTTGCGAGAGATTCGCAGCAAGCTGGAACACTGAAGCACGTAGCGCTTAGCAGTTAGCAATTGGCCGTCTACGGTTGGCGCTAACCCTCAAAGGGCTAAATGCTAATTGCCAATGGCTAACGGCTATCTTCGGGGCCAACGCTCCGCAAAAGGAAATCAACCATGCCTAATCCGAAACGACGTCACTCCCAGAAGCGCACCTCCACCCGGCGCGCCCACGATGCCCTCAAAGGCCATAGCCTTTCTGAATGCCCCAACTGCCACGAAAAGAAAATGCCCCACCGCGCCTGCCCGAAATGCGGGTACTATAAGGGACGCGAAGTGCTAGATGTCGAGGAAGCCAGCTAACTCATAACCATGCCTAGCGTGATCGCGCTGGATGCGATGGGTTCGGATCGTGCGCCCAGGCCTGAAATCGAGGGCGCCATCCTTGCCGCCCGCCAGTACGGCGTGCGCGTGCTGCTGATCGGTCCCGAATCCATAATCAAGCCCGAACTGGACCGTCACCGCGCGGCTGCGACGCTGCCCATTGAAATCGTCCACGCCAGCGAATACATCACCATGGACGACAAAGTAGACGCGATTCGCGCCAAGCGCGACTCCTCTATGCGCGTCGGTCTGCGCATGGTGCGCCAGGGGCAAGCCGCCGGTTTCGTAACCGCGGGCAATACCGGCGCCGCGATGGCGACCGCAAAGGTCGTGCTGGGCGCGGTTCCCGGTGTCGATCGTCCCGCGCTGGCAGCAATATTCCCCACTGCGCCTGGAACGGTAGCGATGCTTCTCGACGTTGGCGCCAATGTCGACTGCAAGCCGCAAAACCTCGAACAATTCGCCGTCATGGGCGACGTCTATTTTCGGGCGATGTTCGGAAAGACTTTCGGAAGGACGTTCGGAAATACCTTCGGCAGGCGATCCGGGGCGCCGGGCCCGCGCGTCGGCCTGCTCTCCATCGGCGAAGAAGAAACCAAGGGAAACGAACTCACCCGCGAAGCATTTCACCTGCTCAAACAGCTCCCCCTGAATTTCATTGGGAACGTGGAAGGCCGCGACCTGTACAACGGCCAGGTCGACGTAATTGTCGCGGACGGCTTCGTCGGAAACGTCGCGTTGAAGATTTCCGAAGGCGTGGCCAACCTCGTCCGCACCGCCCTGAAGGAATCGCTGAAGGCGACCATCACCCGGCAGGTAGGAGCGTTGCTCTCGCGCAGCGCCTTCACCGACTTCAAGAAGCGCCTCGATCACACCGAATACGGCGGCGCGCCTCTGCTGGGCGTGAA
>Ga0075030_100001519_pt1 | contig 20917 bp, 20 predicted proteins | sample LitLauG_LLR_2012_FD_71393 | JGI IMG/M metagenome (GOLD analysis project Ga0075030, IMG submission 71393) | Freshwater sediment microbial communities from Pennsylvania, USA - Little Laurel Run_MetaG_LLR_2012 | ecosystem: Environmental > Aquatic > Freshwater > Creek > Sediment | place: USA...
GTCCCCACCGCGTATCAGTCGGATTTGACCGGCGTCCTGAAGGGGAGTCCGGTGTTCTGGAATGTCAAACGGACATGATCGGAGCAGGTCCATGATCGGAGCAGGTCTATGAGTGATTTCGAGTTGGTCTGGGATTCGCGCTGCGGCGTCGCGGAATCCCCGGTGTGGGACGCGGCGACACGGCGGTTGCTGTTCTGCGATATCAACGGCTGTCGGATCAACGCGTTGTCGGTCGACAGCGGCGCCCGCGAGTCGTGGGACTTTCCCGAGGTCGTCGGGAGTTTCGGCTTGTGCCGCTCTGGCCGCCTGATTGTCGCGCAGCGCCACCATGTGGTGCTGTTCGACCCGCGATCCGGCGCGCTGAGCGACCTGACGCCGAAGATCGCTGAGCCGCCGACCAACCGGTTGAATGACGGTAAAGTAGGGCCGGATGGCGCTTTCTGGGTCGGCAGCATGGACGAGAATTCGCCGCGTCAGAAGATTGCCTCCCTGTATCGGGTCACGGCGGACGGCCGGATCACCCAACAGGAATCGGGTTATGCGGTGTCGAACGGCCTGGCATGGTCGCCGGATGGGCGGATCATGTATCACTCCGATTCGACTGCCGGGATCATCGAGGCGTGGGATTTTGACGTCTCGACTGGTGGCCGAAGCAATCGTCGCATTCTGGCGACGCTGACGAATGCCGATGGTCGTCCGGATGGGGCCGCGATGGACAGTGAGGGCAATTATTGGTCGGCGGGTCCATCGGCGGGGTGCCTGCACTGCTTCAGTCCCGCCGGGGTTTTGCTGCGCAAGTGGGCGTTTCCGGTGCCCGGCCCGACGATGCCCTGCTTCGCCGAGGGCGCGCTTTATGTGACGTCTCTACGGGAGGGAAAATCAGCCGAGGTTTTGGCCGAATTCCCCACGCTCGGCGGGCTGTTCCGAGCGACCGCGCCGGCTATTGGGGCGCCGGTCGGTTTGTTTGCCGATTAGTAGCCGCCTCTGTAAGGGGGCTGTGGTGGCGGATAGCCGGGTTGTGGGTGGTAGTAGCCGGGTTGCGGTGTGGTGGCGGCGCCGCCCACGGCGCCAACGGCTCCGCCGATCAGGCCGCCAGCAAGGGCTCCTCGGCCGCCGCCCGCCAATCCGCCTATCGCCGCGCCCGCACCGGCACCCAGAAGTCCACCGCCGACCGCTCGTTGGCCAGGGTCGTAGGGGTCGGTGCAGGCGGAGAGTGATAATGTCAGTCCGATTGCCAGGGCGCACAGTCTGATAGGCGGCTTCATGGGGACACTCCCTCGTTACGGTAATGAGGGATGTGGGGACGTTGCCTCGTGCAAGCTGGTCACGAAGTCGTGATCACTAGGAAATCGCTCGTAGTGTCGGACGTTCGGGTTGCAATTCAGTGCGTCCGAGGTGGCTCAGGAACACCGAACAGAAACGTCGAGCGGTATTGGCGGCGACTTTTTTGTGTAGTGACTGCCAACGCTCCCGGCGTTCTTCCAGATCCATTGACAGGCCGATATGCATTGCCTCGGCGATTTCGTCGGAATCATAGGGATTGACGATCAGTGCTTCGGTCAGTTCCTCGGCGGCGCCGGCGAAGCGGGATAGAATGAGGACGCCGGGATCGTCGGGATCCTGGGCCGCCACGTATTCTTTCGCCACCAAATTCATACCGTCGCGCAACGGGGTGACGACCGCCAGTCTCGACAAGCGAAAAAATCCTGCCAGGGTATCGCGTTTCACCGCGTTCGTCATATACCGCAGAGGTGTCCAGTCGAATTCGGAGTAGCGCCCATTTGTGTCGCCCACGATACGGTCCAGTTCGCGCCGCAATCTTTGGTACGCACCCTGATCTTCGCGGGATCGAGCCGCTATCTGGAGAAAACTGAGTTGCCTTCGATGTTGCGGGTAGTTTGCGAAGAGTCGGCCAATGGCTTCGAACCGGTTGATCAATCCCTTGGAATAATCCAACCGGTCCACGCCGATCGCGAGAAAGCCTTTGCCCAGACTATCGCGCAACAGCCTTGCGTCGGAGCCTCGGGCCGCTTCGATCGCCCGTTGCGCGAATGTTTCGGAGTCGATTCCGATCGGATCGACGATGGCGCGTACCGCGTGGCCGCGCCAGACAAAACGGCCGTCGTGGTCCGGATGGACGCCAAGTGTTTCGGTAATGCAATCGAGAAACGCAGCGCGATAGGATCGGGTATGGAAGCCGACGATATCGTACATGCAAAAGCTGCTGAGCAGTTCGGTTGAACGCGGCAGCGCCTGGAAGATTGTTGGTGGCACGAACGGCGTGTGCAGAAAGAAACCGATGCGATTGGTGACGCCCAGCGCGCGCAGTTCGGCGGCCAGCGGGATCAGGTGATAGTCATGCACCCAGATGACGTCATCCGGGTGCAGCAGCGGTAACAGCGCGGCGGCGAACTGGCGATTGACCGACCGGTAGCCATCGTAGTCGTCGGCGCGAAATTCGACGAGACCGAGCCGGAAATGCAACAATGGCCAGAGGGCGCCGTTGGAGAAATTGACATAGAACGAATTGTATTCGGCGTCAGTCAGATCGATTGTTGCGTATGTGATGCCTTCTGACCGTTGGATGTGGGTGGCGCTGGAACCGCGGGCGGATCGTCGTCCGCTCCAGCCGAACCAAAGCGAGCCGGGTTGCAATGCATCCGCCAACGCGACCGCCAAGCCGCCGGCTTTGGCACCGCGTTCGGATGGAAGTGGTACACGATTCGAAACGACGACCAGTCGTCCCATGGGTCAGCTCCTCCCGCACTATCAGGACGATATTGTCGGAGGTTGCCGTAACCTCAGACGTGTACCGTCCTGAAAAAAATAAATCCCAAGCGTTATGGCTTCAAATTAAAGTCACAGCTTTTTGGCCCGCGAGCAGCGGAACCGCTTATTAGGCCTAAACGTAAATAGGACGGCTAGGTCGCAATGGCGTGGTCACATAGACGTGATATCACTGAGTGTGGCTGGATCACGACCGCGGGTGCCGCAAAAAAAGCCCAATCGGATTTGTATTTATGTTTACAGACACAGGCCAGGAGCTGTTTTAAAATGCGTATTGCTCAGATCGCACCACTGACTGAATCTGTTCCGCCGCGCACATATGGCGGGACCGAGAGGGTGGTTTCGTATCTCACCGAGGAGTTAATGGCGATGGGACATGACGTGACCCTGTTCGCCAGCGGCGATTCCGTAACGTCTGCGAAACTTGAAGTTGGCTGGCCGTGTGCGCTTCGTTTTGATACCACGTTGCGCGACGCCATGGCACCATCGATCCTGCAGTTGGAAAAGGTCTGTAAGCAGGCTCACACATTCGATGTGCTGCACAGTCATTTGGATTTTTGGCCGTTTTCTTTGTTCAGCCGGCAAACTACGCCGTTTTTGACGACGCTGCACGGTCGGCTGGACCTGCCCGAGCAAGCGCAGGTCTATGACTGTTTCGATGATGCCCCGTTGGTATCGATCTCCGACGCCCAGAGGCGACCGTTGCCGCGCGGCAATTTCGTCGCCACGGTGCATCATGGTTTGCCGCCCAACCTGCTGACGCCGCTGGCGATGCCGCGTGACTATCTCGCATTCCTGGGTCGCATCTGCCCGGAAAAATCTCCGGACCGGGCCATCCGCATTGCTCGGGCCGCAGGCTTGAAACTGAAGATCGCGGCCAAGGTCGACCGGGTAGACCGCGAGTATTTCGAAACGATCATTCGGCCGATGATCGATGGCCACCAAGTTGAAATGATCGGTGAGATCGGAGAGGAAGAAAAGCCGGCATTCCTGAGCGGGGCTAAGGCCTTGCTGCTGCCGATCGACTGGCCAGAGCCGTTCGGTTTGGTCATGATAGAGGCGATGGCCTGCGGCACGCCCACCATCGCGTTCCCCGCCGGTTCTGTGCCGGAGGTGATCGATGATGGCGTTACCGGTTACATCGTGGCTGACGAAGCCGCGGCTGTGGCGGCGGTGTCTCGATTGGGCAGCCTGTCGGCGACGGCGATCCGGGATCGCTTTGAGCAGCGCTTCACCGCCCGGCGCATGGCCGAGGATTATCTGGCGCTGTACCGGCGCATGGCGTTGAAGTCCCGTCCAGCGCTGCGCGTGGTGACCTGAACCCACCCGTCGCGAAAGCCCGACTGTTCAAGATGGGGCGATTCCGCTTCACTGGCCGTCACAAGAACGGCCACAAAGGGGGAATCGCGGCATGGCTTCGGTGCAGGAATACGATTTTATAATCGTTGGGGCGGGTTCGGCCGGGTGTGTGCTGGCCAACCGCCTCAGCGCCGATCCGAACAACCGGGTGCTGCTGCTGGAGGCCGGCGGCAAGGACACCGACCCGTGGATTCATATCCCGGCGGGCTTCTATCGCAACATCTATAACCCGAAGGTCGCCTGGTATTTCGAGACCGAACCGGTGCCGGAGATGCACAACCGCCGCATCTCCTGGCCGCGCGGCAAGGTGCTGGGCGGGTCATCCTCGATCAACGGCTTGATTTATATTCGCGGCCAGAGCCAGGATTTCGATCTTTGGCGCCAGCTTGGCAATGCCGGCTGGTCGTATGACGACGTGCTGCCGTATTTCCGCAAGGCCGAGGACCAGGAGCATGGCGCCGACGCGTTCCACGGCGCCGGTGGTCCTCTGGGTGTTTCTGACCTGAAGACCGATCATCCGTTGCACGACGCGTTCATCGCCGGCGCGCAGGAGGCGGGGTATCCCTACAATCCGGACTTCAATGGCGCCAAACAAGAGGGTGTCGGGCCGTTGCAGTTGACGGTCAAAGGGCGTCGGCGCTCCTCGGCTGCTGTCGGCTATCTGAACCCGGTCAAGTCGCGGCCGAATCTGCGGATCGAGATCCGAGCGCTGACGCACCGGGTGTTGCTGGACGGCAAGCGGGCGGTTGGCATCGAATACAGCCAGAACGGGGCGCTGCACCAGGCAAAGGCGGCGAAGGAGGTGCTGCTGTGTGGGGGCTCCATCAATTCACCTCAGATCTTGCAGCTCTCGGGGATTGGGCCGGGTGCGCTGCTGCAATCGCTGGGGATCGAGGTGAAGCACGACCTGCCGGGTGTGGGCGAGAATCTGCAGGACCATATCGGCGGCCGCATTATCCACCGCTGTGTCGATGGCACGGTGACGATGAACGAAATCTATCATAACTGGTTGCGGCGCCTTTACGCTGGGGCGGAGTGGATTTTTGCGCAAAAGGGGCCGTTGATGACGGGGGCGGGGCCGATCGGGCTGTTTGTGAAGACCCGGCCGGAATTGGACAGTCCCGACGTGCAATATCAGTTCCTCGCCGGCAGCGCCGAGAAGACCGGCGAGCCGATGCACCGGTTCCCCGGCTGCACCATGGTGGCGATTCCGTGCCGGCCAGAGAGCCGGGGATGGCTGCGCATTCAGTCGCCCGATCCTGCGCAGGCGCCGGCGATGCAGCCCAACTATCTGTCCACCCAGGGTGACCGAGACACGATCGTCGCTGCCCTGCGGGTGACGCGGAAGATTTTCGCGACCGCCCACATGCAACGGTATTGCAAGGAGGAGATTTATCCTGGCCCGAAGGCTCAGACCGATGAGGAGCTGTTGGAGCACGTCCGAGCGACGGCGGGGACGACGTTCCATCAGACGAGTACGTGCATGATGGGGCCGGGTCCGAAGGCGGTTGTGGATGTCGATTTGAAGGTGAAGGGGATCGAGGGGTTGCGGGTGATCGACGCCTCGATCATGCCCACGGTGGTATCGGGTAACACGAACGCCACGGTCATCATGATCGCGGAGAAGGGGGCGGACATGATACTGCGGGCGGCATGAGCATGGAATTCGCGGGCAAGATCGCCCTGGTGACCGGGGCTGGCAAGAATATCGGGCGGGTCATCGCGCTGGACCTAGCGTCTCGGGGGGCGTCCGTGGTGGTGAACGGGCGCGGCGACCGGGCGGCGGTGGATGGCGTGGTGGCGGAGATCAACGCGGCGGGCGGGCAGGCGATCGGGTGTTTGGCGGATGTGTCGGATCAGGTTGCTGTTGAGGCGATGATCGGGACGGCGGTGGCGGCGTTTGGCGGGCTGGATATTGTGGTCAGCAACGCCGGGCTGCGGCGGCAGACTCCCTTTTTGGAGATGTCGTTGGCCGAGTGGCGGGAGATTCTGTCGGTAGCGCTGGACGGGGCGTTTATTCTGGCTCGGGCGGCGGTGCCGCATATGTTGGGCCGGGGTGGTGGGGCGATTGTGGCGTTGTCGGGGATTTCGACTCATGTCGGGACGCCGAACCGGTGTCATGTGTCGGCGTCGAAGGCGGGGTTGGAGGGGTTGATGCGGGCGTTGGCGGTCGAATTGGCGCCGCACCGCATTACCTGCAATACGGTGGCGCCCGGGGCGGTGGACACGGTGCGGGGCGCGTCGGCCGGCGTGTTGCCGAAGACGTTGGCCGATGGCGGGATTCCGCTGGGCCGGAAGGCGGCGATGGAGGAGATCTCGGCGGCCGTGCGGTTTTTGGCCGGGCCGGACGGGCGGTATATCACGGGGCAGACGCTGCATGTGAACGGGGGCGCGTTTTTGGGGTAGGCCAAGGAGCGGCTTGCAATGGGAGCGGCCGCATGGTCCAAGGCGCGGGATCAAGCACTGGTGATACACAACCATGACCGATTCCTTGCCTGATCCCGCCGACACACGCGAACGTATCCTGATTCTGGACTTCGGCAGTCAGGTCACGCAGTTGATCGCCCGCCGTTTGCGGGAGTCGGGCGTTTACTGCGAAATCTGGCCGTTCAGTGCCGATGCCGCCCGCATTCAGGCGTGGGCCCCACGCGGGATCATCCTGTCGGGCGGTCCGGCGTCCGTGCACGAAGGGGAATCCCCCCGCGCTCCGCGGGTAGTGTTTGAGCTGGGTGTTCCCGTCCTGGGCATATGCTATGGCCAGATGACGATGTGCTCCCAATTGGGCGGCGAGACGCAACCGTCCGACCATCGTGAATTTGGGCGTGCCTTCGTGGACGTTACGGGCGACTGCTCGCTGTTTGATGGGGTCTGGACCAAGGGCAGCCGTGAACAGGTATGGATGAGCCACGGCGATCGAGTCACGCGGTTGCCGCCGGGCTTCCGCGTGGTTGCGTCGTCCGAGGGCGCGCCGTTCGCCCTGTTTGCCGACGATGAGCGACGCTTCTATGGGCTGATGTTCCATCCGGAGGTCGTGCATACGCCGCATGGCGCGCAGCTTCTGCGCAATTTCACCCATAAGGTCGTCGGTCTGTCCGGGTCGTGGACCATGGCCGGGTTCCGCGCGACCGAGATCGCCCGCATTCGGGCGCAGGTCGGCAGTGGACGGGTGATCTGCGGGCTGTCGGGCGGGGTGGATTCCTCGGTCGCGGCGGTGCTGATCCACGAGGCGATCGGCGACCAGTTGACCTGCATCTTCGTCGACCATGGATTGCTGCGGCATAATGAGGCCGACGAGGTTTTGGAGACGTTCCGCGACCGGTTCAACATCAAGCTGGTGCATCGCGATGCGTCGGATTTGTTCCTGGGTGCGCTGGAGGGCATTACCGATCCGGAACTGAAGCGCAAGACGATCGGGCGGCTGTTTATCGAGGTGTTCGAGGAAGAGGCCGCTCGGCTTGGTGGCGCTGACTTCTTGGCTCAGGGCACGCTGTATCCGGATGTGATCGAGAGCGTCAGCTTCACCGGTGGCCCGTCCGTTACGATCAAGTCACATCACAATGTTGGTGGCTTGCCGGAACGGATGCGGATGCAACTGGTGGAGCCGTTGCGCGAACTGTTCAAGGACGAAGTGCGCGTGCTGGGGCGCGAACTCGGTATTCCACAATCGATCGTCGGGCGGCATCCGTTCCCCGGGCCGGGGCTGTCGATCCGCATCCCCGGTGCGATATCGCGGGAGAAGGCGGACCTGCTGCGCAAGGTGGATGCGATCTACCTCGAGGAAATCCGCGCCGCCGGGCTGTACGATGCGATCTGGCAGGCGTTTGCGGTTCTGTTGCCGGTTCGGACAGTTGGCGTCATGGGCGATGGGCGCACCTACGACATGGCGTGTGCGTTACGGGCGGTGACCAGCACGGATGGGATGACGGCGGATGTGTATCCGTTCGAGATGGCGTTTCTCACGCGGGTTGCCGGGCGGATCGTGAATGAGGTCCGGGGGGTGAACCGGGTGACGTACGATATTACGAGCAAGCCGCCGGGGACGATCGAGTGGGAGTGATTTTGGGGCGGTGCCTGGCATTCTATGCCGTGACCGCCTCAAAAACATAAGGCTCCAGTGATTCCTGGGCGGTCATCCGGATTTCGTGCCATTTTTGCGGTCCTCCGTAATAGGCCAGGCTGCCCGGCGCCGCGTTGCCGTCGCCGTTGTAATAGGACAGGCAATCCCGAAAGGGTTGGGTCCTGACATCTGCTTCGCGGCAGTGTTCAGCGTACGAGATTTCCGAGTCTTTGGCGACGTCGATGATGCAGTTGCCGCGCTCCCGCGAGGTCTTCAGAAGCCAGGCCACGTAATCCGTCTGCCCCTCCATCGTGCGGGTGAAGTTGAACTGTCCGCCACCGCTCTGCGGGCCGGACATGATGAACAAGTTTGGAAATCCGTGGCTGTGGAGGCCGAGGAAGGTCTTGACGCCTTCCTCGCTCCATTTGCCCCGCAGCGAGCGTCCGTCGCGACCGACAATCATGTTGAAGGACCCTGCGCCCATCCATTGAAAGCCGGTCGCGTAGATCAGGACGTCCACCTTGTATTCCACACCGTCGTGGACCACGCCGGTTTCGTTGATCCGGCTGACGCCTACCGGCGCCGTATCGATCAGTTTCACATGCGGCAGATTGAAGGTCGGCAGATACTCATCATGGAACGTCGGCCGCTTGCAGCCGTAGGCGTAATACGGCTTTAGCGCCGCCGCGGTCTTCGGGTCCTTGACGATCGCGTCCACCCGAGCGCGGATCTGCTCCATGATCCGGAAGTTGGTGTTGAGCTGCCTTTCCATCAGTTCTTCCGGCGACAGCGCCCGATCGTATTGCCGGCGTTCCCTGACGTCCGCGACCTTACCGGATAGATAGTCGTCATTGCCCTTCAGCGCGGTGCGTCCGGACGAGATGCGGGCGAGTCTTTCCCGCCGTTTTTTGGCCCAGTTTGGCTCTTGCGACCAGGTTTCGATCTCTTCGCGAGTCGTCACCCGTTGGTCGCGCACGTCGATGGTGGAGGGCGTCCGCTGGAACACGTATAGTTCCTTCACGACTTTGGCGATTTCTGGAACGACCTGCACGGCGCTCGCGCCGGTCCCGATGATGCCGACCCGTTTGCCCGCCAAGTCCACATTGTAATCCCAGCGGGAGGTATGAAACGCCTGGCCGGCAAAGGTCTCCATGCCCTCGATCCGGGCCAATTTCGGTGTCGTAAGGGAACCGTTCGCCAGCACGACATATCTTGCGCGCATCTTGTCTCCGCGGTTCGTTGACACCGTCCATCGTCCTGTGGCCTGGTCCCATTCCGTTCGCTCAACGGTCGTGTGAAACAGGCAGCGATCGTAGAAACCGAGTTTTTCCGCCATGAGTTGGCAGTATTCAAGTATTTCGAACCCGGAGGCGAATTTCATTGTCGGGTAGTATCCCATCTCCTCCAGCAGCGGCAGATAGCTGTAGGATTCGACATCGCAAGCGATGCCGGGATAACGGTTCCAATACCATGTGCCGCCGACGTCGCCGCCTTTTTCGCAGACCCGGACGTCGTGGAACCCGGCTGCGCGCAGTTTGTACCACAGGATCAGCGCGGCGAAACCAGCGCCGATGATCAAGATTTCACAGTCGTCGGTTAGCCCGTCCCGTTCGATGGGCGCCGCCGAATAGACGTCCTCAAGGTATTTGGCGAATTCGCCTTCCATGGCAATGTAATCGGCTGCGCCTTGTCTGGATTCCTTGTACTCGCGGTATTTCGCCTGTTCTTCGGCGTTGAACACGGCGCCGGGTGGCGGCGGGGGCAGTGTGATCAACGCTTCGTCCGAAATCGGAGAATAACCCTTGCCCGCGATCTTCTCGGTTGCCTTGGCGGCGCGGGTGTTGAAGACCTTCAGGCCAGTGGCTTCATCGGTTCGGATTGGTGGTGTCATCACGGTTAACTCTTACGGTTGCGTCGGGGACGGCCGGGCCGGCGTCTTCCCCATTTTTGCCTGTCTTGTAGCAGGATAGCCGCCGATCTGGACATGCGGCAAGCGTGAGCCCGCTGGAGGCATGGCACGATACGTTTTCAGGAATGGGCCGCAAGAGGAACCCGGGGATAATGTGAAAGTTTGCTTGACCCAGATCAATGCCCGACATGCCCGGCGCCTTAAGCACATTTGTTCTGTCATGTGGGTGTGGAGGCAAGACAATGCGTTTGATCCACCAGGTGATCGACGATCTACGTGGCCGGCCGGATGACGATATGACGCCCATGGCCGCGGCACTCGAGGAACTGCTCGGTGGTGAGAGAGGCACGCTGTCCAACCTGGCCGACCGGTTTACCCAGGCTGGGCTGGGGCACATCATGGCATCCTGGATTGGCAATGGGCCAAATTTACCCATTAGCACACAGGATCTGCGGCGCATTCTCGGCGATGAGCGCGTGCAGGATCTGGCCACGTTGACCGACCTGTCGTCCGAAGATTTTCTCGTGCACTTGGCACGGCAACTCCCGACGGCGGTGCATCACATGACGCTGGAAGGCCGGATAGATTCCTCGGTCTGAGCAGGCAAAAGAGGGGCAGGACATGCTGTATGAACTGGAGACGTTGGAGGCGGGCCACATCGCCGATCTGGCATTGGACGCGCGCAAGGCTCGGGACCGGCTGCTGGAGAAAATTCGGGAGGTAGATTTACGCGAACCGGTGCCTGTGCGCGGCGAACACAATCCTATCGGCGATCTCCCGTTGAATGGCGAGATCGAGGCTCAGCCGGAATTCGTTACATTGCGGCAGGCGATCGCCGCGATGCCGCGCGACATACGCGTCAAGGTGTGGGGTGTGATGCATACTGGCCGAGGCGACATCACGATCCGGGAATGGAACGAAACGATCAGTGCGGCATCGCTGTTGACGGACTATGAGATCGCAGCGGATCTGCTGGAGGACGCGGATCTCCATGACCATGTACGCAAGGGCCTTTATAAGGTTGGTGTAACGAGGTTGCCGGGCGATGGTCATTGAGTCCTCCTCGATACAGCATCCCGGCGGCCTTGAAGCTGGTTCGCGGGGTCTTCCATTACGGAGTAACAACTGGATCGCTGAGCGGCTTCGGCAAGCAGCCAATCTGCTGGCCGCGCAGGGTGCTAATCCATTTCGTTCGGCGGCCTATAATCGGGCCGCCGATGCCATCATGCGCCTGCCAACGGACCTGCGGGAGTTGGTGAATGCTGGGGGGCACCTGGCACTGCAGGCGATTCCAGGTATCGGACCGTCGATAGCTGGCGCCGTGGCGGAAATGCTGTCCAGCGGACGCTGGGGTTTCCTTGAACGTCTGAAAGGCAGCGCGGATCCCGAGGCGCTGTTTTGCTCGGTTCCGGGCATCGGCCCGGGTCTGGCGCACCAGATCCAGGAGACGTTACATCTCGATTCCTTGGAGGCGCTCGAGATCGCGGCGCATGATGGCCGTCTGCGACAGGTGCCGGGATTCGGCGCACGCCGCACGGCAATGGTGCGGACAGCGCTTGCGGAGTTGCTGGTTCTGGTCCGTCCTCCGGTTTCCCTGGTCAAGGATGAGCCGGATGTTTCGCTGCTGCTCGATGTCGATCGTGAGTACCGCGAGAAGGCGGCTGCGAATGCTTTGCGGCTTATCGCGCCAAAGCGCTTTAACCCGACGGGCGAGGCGTGGCTTCCGGTGCTGCACACCGAGCGAGGTGATTGGCATTTTACTGTCCTTTACTCTAATACGGCGCGCGCACATCAGCTTGGTCGCACGGGCGATTGGGTCGTGGTCTTTTTCCATCGGGATGGTCGGCCCGAGGGACGCCGAACGATTGTCAGTGAAACCCAAGGCCCCGCCCGTGGGCGTCGGGTGGTGCGCGGCCGTGAGGGTGAATGCCAGCCGGGATATGGCGATGGCCAGCGCCACACCGCACCATCCGCTGATTCATCTGTGTTTGAGAGCGACATCGCTTCGCCGGCTCGGGTCCCGAGTTGATTCAGGTCATGTCGAAAGGGCTGATCCGCGGCTAACAATTTATCGATGCGCCAGATCAGGCGTTGAACGAGAGGTGATCAATGGCCGACGACCTGACATTGCAAGCGATGGTGGAGGAGGAACTCGCCTGGGTTCCGAATGTCGATGCCGCGCATATCGGTGTTTCAGCCCATAACGGTATCGTCACGTTGAGCGGGATTGTTGGCACCCTGGCCGAGAAGCTTGGCGCTGAGCGGGCGGCCAGGCGTGTTAAAGGTGTGCAAGGCATTGCTCAGGAAATCCTGGTCCGGCCACCGTCGGCGCCGAAGCACGCAGACGCGGAAATCGCTGAGCGCGCCATCGAAATCTTGAATTGGGATGTTGAAGTACCGCACCATCAATTGGTGGTTGAAGTCGAGCACGGTGTGGTGATGCTCACGGGCACGGTGCCGTTTCAATTCCAGAAGCAGGCGGCAGAGCGCAATGTGGCGCAGTTGGGTGGCGTCACCCAGGTCATCAATATGATCGAAGTGCGGCCGGAGGGCAGTCAGGCTACTGATCCAGGCGCGGTGCGTCACAGGATCGAAGCCGCGCTCCGCCGTGCCGTGGACCTGGAGGCGTCGCAAATCAATATCGATGTGAGCGGCAAAAAAATTACGTTGCGGGGGAAAGTGAAGAGTTGGTGGGAACGCAGCCTCGCAGAGGATGCCGCGTGGTCTGCTCCTGGTGTGGCGCAGGTCGATGACCAACTGAGTATTGGTGGCTGAAGTAAATGGAGGAGATGCGGGTGATCCGCCATCGGCGCGGTGGGTCGCTTTGCTGAATTGTGTGACGGCGATCTTCACCTCACAGTGGTGGAGCGTCTTCTGATGGTCATCGGCGCAGATACGCAACGGCGCCGTCCAATGTGGACAGCTTCGGGTAATCCGCCTCGGGGATATCGATCTTGGTATGCTGGTGGAGAGCAGTAACGAAGTTAAGAAAGTCCATCGAGTCCAGATCGAGTTCGTCGCGCAGCACAGCGTTACCCCGTAATGCCGCAAAGTCGGCTTCTGGAGCGATGCCGGACAGAACATCGAGCACCAGGTTTTTTGCATCGGCTTCGTTCATAGCGTTTCCACCTCCTGCAACAAACGTTCGATCTCGGCCAGAAACAGGCCGCCACGATGACCGTCGCTCGCGCGGTGATCGCCTGCGACGGTCATTGTCACGAGAGGACGCGGCGCGATTGCATTGTTCACCACCCAGGGACGGGTCACGATCCGGCCGATGCCGATCATCGCGACCTGCGGCGGATGGATGATCGGGAACACGGCCTCTGCCCCGCGATCGCCCAGGCTGGTCACGGTGATCGTTGAGTCGCTTAATTCCGAACCACGCAGACCAGAACTACGTGCCCGCAGAACGAGGTCGCGCATCGATGCCATCAGTTCGTCGAGGGAGCGGTGGCCGGCATCATGGATCGCCGGCGCCACCAGCCCGCCGCCACGCAGCGCAATTGCCCAGCCGATATGCAAGGCGTCGGACGGGCGGAATTGTCCTTCCTCCCAAAACCCGTTCAGCTCCGGCGTCTTTACTATCGCCATCGCGATCGCGCGTAAGAACAGCGCGGCGGGCAGGATGCGTTCGGGCGGAGGCCGTTCGCGGTTTATCCGTTCCAATCGCATGAGCGCGGCAGAAACGTCCATTGTCTGGCTTAGGTAGTAGTGTGGAATTTCACGCTTTGACCGGGTCATCGCTGCCGCGATGGCTTGGCGCATCGCGGCAGGATCGAACCCGGTCCGTCGGCGAATCGTTTGGCCAGCGGGTAGTGTCGGTGTGGCGGCTTCGACGTCCGCCAGGATGATCGCGCCGTCCGGTCCGGTTCCTTTCAGGTGCAGCAGATCGATGCCTCGCGCGCTGGCCAGGCGGCGGGCAGCCGGACTGATGTGCGGGCGGCTTGGCGTGGTCGGCAGGATGGGGGCGGGTGAAGGCGCTGGCATCGGTTTTGGCGCGTGCGGTGCTGGCGTGACGGCGGTGCCATCGAGGCGCGCGAGCAGGGTTCCGACGGGAACGATCTCGCCCACGGGCACGACGATCTCGGACAGCACGCCGTCGTTGAATATTTCGATATCGATCGCGCCCTTCTGGGTTTCCACCACCGCCACGACGTTGCCGCGCTTTACCTTGTCGCCCGGCTTGACCAGCCACTCGACGAGAGTGCCCGCCTCCATGTCGGCACCGAGCGAGGGCATGCGGAATTCGATCATCCGGGTTTCACCAGCGCGCGCGCGGTTGCGATGATGGTGGCTACTTGCGGTAGCGCGGCTTTCTCCAGGTGCGCGGCGTATGGCATGGGTACTTCGCGGGAGCAGACGCGACGGATGGGCGCGTCGAGGTCGAAGAAGGCATCCTCCGAGATACGGGCAGCGATTTCGGCCGATAGTGATCCCGATTTCCAGCCTTCGTCCACGATCACCACACGCCGGGTGCGGACCACCGATTGAAGGATTGTTGTCATGTCCAGGGGACGCAGGACCCGGAGGTCGATCACCTCCGCCTCGATACCTTCTTCGTACAGACTGGCGGCGGCTTCGAGCGCCTTGAAAACCATTCCGCCATACGACAGAATCGTAACATGGCGGCCTGGCCGGCGAATTTTGGCCGAAACGATATCGACACCGGTTACATTCGGATCGAGTTCACCTTCGCGGTTGTACAGCATGATATGCTCGAAGATCAGCACCGGGTTGGGGTCGTCGAGCGCGGGTTGAAGCATGAATCGCGCATCCTCGATTGTCGCTGGCGCCAGCACCTTCAGGCCGGGAATGTGCGCATACCAGCCTTCCAGGCTGTGCGAGTGCTGCGCGGCGAGTTGCAGGCCGGCCCCGGTCGCCATGCGGATCACCAACGGCACGGCGAACTGGCCGCCCGACATGTGTGGGATGGTGGCTGCGCTGTTGACGATTTGGTCCAGTGCCAGAAGGCTGAAATTGACGGTCATTATCTCGACGATCGGACGCATGCCGGCGATCGCCGCACCGATTCCGGCACCGACGTAGCCATTTTCGGAAAGCGGCGTGTCGCGAATACGCTCCTCGCCCAACTCCTGCGCCAAGCCTTTTGTCACGGCGTAGCAGCCGCCATAACGTGCCACGTCCTCGCCCATCAGGAACACGCGTGGATCGCCGAGGATGGCGGTTCGGATGGCCTGCTTGCAGGCTTCGCGGTACGTCATGCGGAGTGGTGCGGGCGTGCTCATTGCGGCACTCGATCCATTGTCACGAAGCGCTCCAGGTCTTCTGTTGGCTCCCAGGTGCCGGCTTCGGCGAAGGCGACGGCGGCATCGACCTCGGCGGCGATCTCGGCTTCGATCTGGCCAATCTCGTCCGCGTGCAGCAGTCCGGTATCTTCCAGCCAGGATTGCAGTTGCACAACTGGATCCTTTGCGCGCCAGGTCTCTATTTCCTGCTTGCTGCGATATAGCTGGGCGTCGAACATGGAATGTGCCCGAAAGCGATAGGTTCGGCATTCAAGAAGAAAGGGCTGGTTCGTTTGACGAATTTCCGCGATCGCGCGTTTCGCGGCAACTTCGACGGCGACCACATTCATGCCGTCCACGGCTTCGCTTGCCACGCGATATCCGGCAGCCTTGAGGGCGATCCTGGTTTCCGCTTCGGCGCGTTCCAGCGCCATACCCATCGCGTAAAGATTGTTCTCGCACACAAACAGCACGGGCAGCTTCCATAGGGCGGCCAGATTCATGCTTTCATGAAACGACCCTTCATCCACCGCGCCATCGCCGAAGAAGCAGGCGGTCACCGCGGTGCGCCCAAGCATCTTGTCGCCCATGGCACTGCCAACGGCGAGGGGGAGACCGCCGCCGACGATGGCGTTGCCACCATAGAATCGGGTTGTGCGATCGAATACATGCATCGAACCGCCGCGTCCCCGGCAACAGCCTTCCTGCTTGCCGTATAGTTCGGCCATCAGCACGTCCATTCCGATACCGCGGGCCAGCGCCTGGCCGTGTTCTCGATAGGTGCCGACGATCGCATCCTCGGGCTGCAACGCCGAGATAACCCCGACCGAGACTGCTTCTTCGCCGTCGTAGAGATGCATGAAGCCGCGAATTTTTTCACTTTGATAAAGCTCGAAGGACTTCTCCTCGAAGCGGCGAATGCGCAGCATGGCGGTTAGGAGGTGACGGATATGCGCGTGGTCGAGATGGACTTTATCGGTCATCGGACGTCGCTTTCCAGTGTGGACAGATCACCTTCCGGTAGGCCGAGTTCGCGAGCTTTCAGCAGACGGCGCATGATTTTGCCGCTGCGGGTGCGTGGCAGGCCGGCGCTGAAGTCGATTTCCTTCGGGGCGACCACGGCGCCGAGGCGCTTGCGGGCATGGCCAAGAAGTTCGCGGCGCAAGGCATCGGACGGTGTGAAACCGGGATTGAGGGCGACGAATGCCTTGACGATCTCGCCCGCCATCGGGTCGGGTTTGCCGATCACGCCTGCCTCGGCGACGGCGGGGTGTTCCATCAACGTGCTTTCGACTTCGAACGGCCCGATCAGGTGGCCGGAGGACTTGATCACGTCATCGGCGCGGCCGACAAACCAGTAGTAGCCGTCGGCGTCGCACATCGCGAGATCGCCGGTCAGATACCAAGGGCCAACGAAGCAGTTCCGGTATCGCTCTTCCTCGTTGAGGTAACCGCGCATCATTGAAGGCCAACCGGCTTTAAGCGCCAGTTCGCCTTCCGCCATCGGCTGATCGATTTGTGTGACGCCACCGTCGGCATTGCGCTGCACGATGGCTGCGTCGATGCCAGGCAGCGGCTTGCCCATGGAGCCAGGTTTCACGTCCATGGCAACGAAATTGGCGATCATGATTCCGCCCGTTTCGGTTTGCCACCAATTATCGTGGAACGGTTTGCCAAAGGTTTTCTGGCTCCAGATCACCGCTTCCGGATTCAGTGGCTCCCCGACGCTGGCTAGGAATCTGAGGGCGGACAGGTCGAAGCCGCGCACAGCGTCGGAGCCCAGCTTCATCATCATGCGGATCGCGGTTGGTGCGGTGTACCAGACCGTAACGTGTTCGCGCTGTAGGATGCCGTACCAAGTGGCTGCGTCGAACTCGGCTTCGGCGACGACGCTGGTCACGCCATTGGTCAGCGGCGCGATGATACCATAGCTCGTTCCGGTGACCCAACCAGGATCGGCGGTGCACCAGAAGATGTCGTTGTCATGCAGATCGAGCGCGTAAAGGCCGGTGATATGATGGGTGACGACGGCGGCATGGACATGGATGGCGCCCTTCGGCCGGCCGGTGGTGCCGCTGGTGAAGTGCAACAACGCACGATCTTCGGGGGAGGTGGGCGTAATCGCGAAATCAGGACTTTGTTTTTCCATGATCTGACGCCAGTCCAGGGTGCCTGGTACCTCGGTTGCCGCCTCGCCGTCCTCGGGGACTAGGATGATGTGCTCGAGCTTTGGCAACTGGGACCGGATGGCCGCCACCTTGCGGCGATACAGCGGTTCGGTGGTCACCAGGACGCGTCCCTCGCCGATGCCCAGCCTGGTCGCGAGCGGTTCCGGACCAAACGCCGAGAACAGCGGCGACACCACGCATTTCGCCTTGAGGCCGCCGAGAACCGCTATGTAGAGTTCGGGGATTCGACCAGCCAATACGAACACGCAGTCGGCTTCACGGACGCCGAGGCCGCGGAGCGCGTTGGCGAACTGGTTGGTTGCCGCTTTCAGTTCACGGTAGGTGAGGTTGCGCTGACTGCCGGTGCGGCCGATCCATCGGATTGCGTCACGGTCGCCGCGTGGTCCGGCAGCGTGACGATCGATGGCCTCATGCGCGATGTTCAGGCCCTGGCCACCCGGTAAGCCGCTCAGCAATGCGCGGGCGGTTTCCCATGTGAACTGGTTTCGGGCCTGCTGGTAGTCCGGCAGATTGGGTGGCACTCCGGGCGGGTGGCGTGGCTTGACAATCCTCGGATAGTGGTCCGCGAGGAATGCTCGGCCAAGCAACGATTCCGACACGCTTCTCTCCTGTTTTCTTATTTGCATGAGAGATCCTGATGTAACCGGGTTCTCGGCACATTGATCATAATCAATGGCCGGTCATGGTTGGCAGACGGGACAGAAATAGCCGGTCCGCCCGCCGCTTTTGTCCGACTGGATCGCGGCGCCGCAGCGGGGACACCGGCCGCCGGCGTGACGCTCCGGAAGCAGGAAACCCGCTGGCAGACGGTCCGTGAAACCTTCTGCCCCAGCGCCCCGCTCTATCGCGATCTGCAAGACACAGTGCATGGCCAGGAACAGGCGGTGTATTTCGTTTCGGTCCAGTGTGGCGGCGATGACGCGGGGATGCAGTCTCGCATGGAACAGGATTTCATCGGCATAGACGTTGCCGATCCCCGCCACCCGGCTCTGGTCCATCAGGACGGCCTTGATCGGCTGCTTGCGGGCCGCGAGTAACGCCACAAATGCCGCTTCATCCAACGAGCGATCCAGTGCATCGGGACCGAGGCCCGCCTCGGCCAGGAAGGCTTCGGCATGTTCTACCAGTCCCACGCGGCCGATACGGCGTGGGTTGATATAGATTAGCCGGTCGCCGTTCTGAAAGACGAGACTCAGCCGCCCATAAGGCGGATCTGGCTGCGTACTGGCAACGAATTGCAGGGAGCCGTTGGTGCCGAAATGCATCACGAGCGATCCGCCCCGGTCACAATCGATTAGTAGATATTTGCCGTAACGAAAACACGCGCGCACACGGGTCCCTTGAAGGGACCGTTCGATGGATGAAGAGGATGCGTTGTCGACGCTGTCTGGATCGGTAACGTCCACCCGAACGACGATTTGACCGAGACAATGCCGGTCCACAATTCGTTTGAAAATCTCGACGTCAGGCAGTTCGGGCATAGGGCCCCCGGAGTTACGGCGTTGTTAAAGCGAAAATTTCTGATGTAATTTCGGCATCTCGACACGTCCCACCGGTAACAGTGCGGCGAACTTCTTCATGGCTTCGGTCTCTCCATGCACGAGAAATGTTGCGCTGCTGCCTGTGACGGCGCGGCGCCAGGTCAACAGTTCCTGCTGATCGGCGTGGGCGGAAAAGCCGTTGATGGTGTGGACCTTCGCGCGTACCGGGATGTCCTCCCCAAACAGATCGACGGAGCGTGCACCATCGATAATTCGGCGAGCCAGGGTTCCAGCGGAGGCGAAACCAACGAACACGATACCGGCGTTGGCCCGCCAGATGTTATGCCGCAGATGGTGACGCACCCGCCCACCTGTGCACATGCCGGAGCCGGCGATGATGATCGCGCCGCCCACGATCTTGTTGATCGTCATCGATTCCGCCGCGTCGCGTACGACATGCAGGCCGGGGGTATCGAACGGATCCTCTCCCTGACTGAACAATTCGATAAGTTCTGGCCCGAAGCACTCTGGATGGCGCTTGAACACCTCGGTCGCCGAGATCGCCATTGGCGAGTCCAGGAAGACCTGCACGGATGGCTGTAGCTTGCCCGCGGCGATGCCGGTGTGGATGGCGTACAAAATCTCCTGCGCCCGTTCTAACGCGAAGGTGGGCACGATAACGTTGCCGCCGCGTGCGAACGTCTCCTGGATCGCGGTGTGGAACTCGTCCACCGATTCACGATAGGGCCGGTGCTGCCGGTCGCCGTAGGTTGTTTCCATCACGATGGCATCGGCGGTGGGCGGCGGGCTCGCCGCGCCCAGCAGCGGATGTCCGGGGCCCCCGACATCGCCCGAGAACAGGATCGTCCGCGAGGTTCCGTTTTCGTCTGCTTCGACAAGGATGCTTGCCGAACCAAGGATATGGCCGGCATCGTGAAACGTCGCGCGGAGTCCGTCCGCGAGTGCAAGGGTCTTTCGGTAGGTCACGCCTGGTCCAAATCGATCCATCGCGTCCAATGCGTCAATGATTGAATACAGCGGCGCATCCTCTGGCCGATGCTTGTCATGGCGCGCGTGCCGGGTTCGCCGCCGAGCTTCCTCTTCGTGCAGATGGGCCGAGTCGAGTAGAACGATGCGGGCCAGATCCCTCGTGGCGGCGGTGGCGATGATAGCTCCGCGGAAGCCTTGCTTCACCAGCAGCGGCAACCGGCCGCAATGGTCGAGATGCGCGTGCGTGAGCAACACGGTATCGATGCTTTTTGGATCGAAACCGAACGGTTCCGCGTTCTCCCGTTCAATCTCGCGGCTTCCCTGGAGCAAGCCGCAATCGATCAGGATGCGCTGGCCACAGGCTTCCAGCAGGTGACAGGAGCCGGTGACGGTCTGTGCCGCACCGTGGAACGATAGTTTCATGGGGTACTTTCCGGCGCCTGTGGCTCCAGCAGCGGCGAGCCGGCTTTGTCGTACCAGCGGAGGATGCCGGACCAGATCGCCTCGGCGGTTTCGGCGAACCAGAACAGGTCGCGGTCCTCGGGGTCGATCATGCCCTCTTCGACCAGGACCTCCGGATTGAAAACGCGCCGCCAGTAAGCCTCTCCCACCAGCACGATTGGCAGCGGAGCGATTTTGCGGGTTTGCACCAGGTTCAGAACCTCGAACAGTTCGTCCAGGGTGCCATAGCCGCCGGGAAATACGACGAGGGCGCGGGCGCGCAGCAGGAAGTGGAGCTTGCGGATCGCAAAATAGTGGAAGCTGAAACAAAGTTCGGGGGAGACGTACGGGTTTGGATATTGCTCGTGCGGCAGCGTGATGTTCAGCCCGATGGAGGCATGGCCGACGTCCTGTGCGCCGCGATTGGCGGCTTCCATGATGCCCGGGCCACCGCC
>Ga0075030_100001520_pt1 | contig 20911 bp, 11 predicted proteins | sample LitLauG_LLR_2012_FD_71393 | JGI IMG/M metagenome (GOLD analysis project Ga0075030, IMG submission 71393) | Freshwater sediment microbial communities from Pennsylvania, USA - Little Laurel Run_MetaG_LLR_2012 | ecosystem: Environmental > Aquatic > Freshwater > Creek > Sediment | place: USA...
GTCGATCGCGCGCCGCGGATCGCCCACCGGCGCCGCCACGACGTGATCGAGGACATTGCCATCGAGGCCGTTGCGGTCGGCGATACCATCCTCGTGCGTGCGGGCGAGGTCGTACCGGTCGATGGCACCATCCTCGGCTCGAGTGTGACGCTCGACGAGGCAGCTTTGACCGGCGAGCCCATCCCGGTGACCCGGGGCAAGGGCGAAGCCGCCCGGAGCGGGACGACCAACGCCGGGGGAACCTTCGAGCTGATGGCGAGCGCGACTGCCGGGGAAAGTACTTATGCCGGCATTATCCGGATGGTGACGGTGGCACAAACGGCCAAGGCGCCTTTCATCCGCATCGCCGACCAATTCGCGTTGGTTCTTTTCCCGGTCACGCTTGTGATGGCCGGAGCTGCCTGGCTTTGGTCCGGTGATCCCATTCGAGGACTTGCCGTCCTCGTCGCCTCGACTCCGTGTCCGTTGATCCTGGCGGCTCCTGTCGCCTTCATCGCCGGCATCTCTCGTGCGGCGCGCCTTGGCATTCTGATCAAGGGTGGCGGCCCGCTGGAGAGGCTCGCCAAAACCCACACCGTCATGTTCGACAAGACAGGTACATTGACCGTCGGCGGCGCACGGCTGGTCGCGGTCGAAACCGCGCCCGGCGAGAGTGCCGACGAGGTGTTGCGGCTGGCGGCCTCTCTCGAGCAGGCTTCGCACCACGTCGTCGCCGCCGCGATCGTTGATGCTGCCGTTGCTCGTGGACTGGTCCTTGGCCATCCGGACGGGGTTCGCGAAACGATGGGTGCGGGCGTCGAGGGACGCATCGATGGACGGTTGGTCAAGGCAGGGTCGCAGCAACTCGTGTGCGGCGCCGGAGAATTGGACGCTTGGGCCGTGCGGGCTCTGCGGCGCGCCTCATGGCGTTCCGCGCTCAGCGTGTTCGTCTCGATCGAGGGGCGCACCATCGGGGCGATCCTACTTGCCGACGAACTCCGGCGCGAGACCCCACGCGCCGTGCAGTCGCTGCGCGCCGCCGGCGTCAAGCGCATCGTCATGGTCACCGGCGACCGGGCCGACGCCGCCGAAACGATCGGTGCGGCTCTCGCCATCGATGCCGTGCTCGCCGACCGGGAGCCGGCCGGCAAGGTTGAAGCAGTCGTTGTCGAGCAGCGGCAGCATCCGACGGTGATGGTCGGTGACGGGATCAACGATGCACCCGCACTTGCCGCGGCCGATGTCGGCATTGCCATGGGCGCACGCGGTGCCAGCGCCTCCTCCGAGGCCGCCGATGTCGTCATTCTTGTCGATCGGCTGGACCGCGTTTCCGATGCAGTCGCCATCGCGCGGCGCACCCGCGCCATTGCGGTCGAAAGCATCGTCGTTGGCCTGGCGCTATCGGGTGTCGCCATGCTTGCTGCCGCAGCTGGCTGGCTGACACCGGTCGCCGGCGCGCTCATGCAAGAGGTGATAGACGTGGCCGTGATCCTTAATGCCCTGCGTGCGCTGCAACCCCCGTGGCGGACATGGCACGAAACGATGCTGCCAGCCGTGACGCGAGAGCTGCAGAAGGAGCACCAGTCCCTTGAAGTGACGCTCGACAGGCTGCGAGAGATAACGGATGCGCTCGACAGCGCAGCGCCGCCAGCCGCCCTCGAACTGATCCGGGAGGCTAATGGACTGGTTGGACACGCTGTGGTCGAGCATGAGCTTTCGGACGAGGCCAGCGTTTATCCCCGACTAGCCAAGTTCCTGAAGGACGGCCATGGGCTATCCGCCATGAGTCGCGCTCACCGCGAGATCCTGCATCTGTCGCGGCTTCTCGCCCGGCTCAATGACGGTTTGAAAACCGAGGACGCCGACCGATATCTTATCAGGGATGCGCAGCGTGTGATCGAGGCGATCGAGTCGCTTGTGCGCATCCACAACGCGCAAGAAGAGGACATCTACGAGCACGCGACGAGCGGCTGAACGGTCACCCGTCACGCATGGTGGGCGGGGGACCTCGGCGCTTCATCGTGCCGGCGTGGCGCAATCCGGCCCGGCCCTTATCCGGCCTCGTCGCCCAATTCGGAGCGACGCATCGGCCGAGCGTCGGCAATCGCATGCTGTAGTGCTTTGCGAAAGGCGAGCGCGTTCGAGATCAGAGGAAGTCGCATATCCTCGTCCCCGGTGCCAGAAATGACCAGGTGCCCGAACCCAAACAGCCGATCAATCAGGCCCTGCTCCCAATCCACCTCCTCGATGGACCAGAGCTGCAATTCTTCGCTCGAGCGCTCGATCAATCCTCGTTTGATGACGAGCCGCTGGTTGGTAACAGCGATCTCCGTGACCCATACCGGCACCATGATATAGACGAATGCAGCCGCCCCTGCTGCAAATGAGGCGGCAGCTGCAATCGTTGAGGCGACGCGATCGGGAAACGTTACATAAAGGACACTGGACAGAGCCAGCCCAGCTGCAAGCCAAAGCCAAGCGGCAACTGAATAGATCCACGCCACCTTCGCGCGTGCGCGTATGCGCTCGTGTGGACCGAGGCTTTGGTCAATATACGACATGGCATTCACATTCCTCGCATCAGGATCCATTTTCTCTGCGACCGACGCGCGTGCCGTCGCTGACACGGTCGCTCGGGTGCAGGATGACGGCGTCCCCGACGGAAAGTCCGGCTGTAGCCTCAGCCCATTCGCCATTGCGATGACCGATTTCGACGAGCGCTTCCACCGGCTGCCCTTCTATCATCGTGTAAACCGCCCAACGATTACCTCGCCGATACAGGGCACTCAACGGAATCCGCAGGACGTTCTCGCCGCTTCACACGGTTATGCGTGCAAAGACGCGGTATTCATGGCCGAGCCGGGCGGACGACGGTCCCGAGGGCAACGCCAGATCGAGATAGGTGCGAACGCGCGGCTCCTCGACGCCGAGAGCGGAGACCTTGGTGAAGCCGGCAGGCTCGATCCGGCGCACGCGCGCCTGCAGGGGCTTGGAAAGTCCTGTTCCCTCCAAGGTCGCGTCTGTGCCGGGTTCTAGCCGTACGGCATCGCTGGAGAGCAGATTGATCATGATCTCGATATCCGCGGGATCCCCGATTTCAAACAATGGGGAACCCGCCAGGACGACCTTCTCGCTTTCCTGCAGCTCCCGCAGGATCTGCGTATTGACCGGGGAACGAACCTCCACGCAGCACCCAGCAACGCCGCTGGACGTTGCGCGGCTGCTATCGGGCCCTATCAGCCGTGCCTCCGCAGACGCAAGTTCCGCCCGCTTCAAGTCCAGGTTCGACGTCGCGCGGGCAAGGAGAACACGCCGCCACAACGGCGCCTGCCCCTGGGACGCGGATTTTGCGGTCTCGTTCACCCGCTGCATGACGATCACTCCCGGGTCTTGAAGACGGCGACCAGGTCGAGGTGGGCGACTCGCCGCCATCCTCTCCCCCAGATGGTTTTTCGGCCGTCCGCGACACGGGGCGACTGGCCACGTGTCAGGCGCCAAAGATGGACCACCCTAAGCGCTTCGTCAGAGCCTCGAGCGCGATGCCGCCGAGATGGGAGTTTCCCGACTTGTCGAGACCTGGAGACCAGACCGCGATCGAGGCGCGGCCGGGCGCAATGGCGAGGATTCCGCCGCCTACGCCGCTCTTTCCGGGAAGTCCGACGCGGTAGGCGAATTCTCCCGAGCCGTCATAGTGGCCACACGTCAGCATCAGCGCGTTGACGCGGCGGGCCCGCTCGGGGTGCACCACGGATAAGCCGGTCGTCGGGTTGTGGCCAAATTGGGCGAGGAAGCGGCCCGCCATGGCGAGCTGCCGGCACGTCATGTCGATCGCGCAGTGGTGGAAATAGACGCCGAGCGTAAAGTCGACAGGGTTCTCAATGACACCGAACGACTTCATGTAGTTGGCGAGCGCCCGGTTGCGGAAGCCGGTTCTCTGCTCGGAGGCGGCCACAGCCTTGTCGATCGCAATGGTTTGATCGTCGGCCAGGAACTGCACAAAGCGCAAGATTTCGCCAAGGGCTTCTCGCGGCTGGTAGCCGGACACGATGGCGTCGGTTACGGCAATGGCGCCGGCGTTGATGAAGGGATTGCGCGGGATGCCCTGCTCGTGCTCGAGCTGTACGATCGAATTGAAGCGGCTGCCGGACGGCTCTCTGCCAACGCGCGTCCATATCCGATCGCCAAACTTGCCGAGAGCTAGAGCCAGCGTGAAAACTTTCGAGATGCTCTGAATCGAGAATGGCGTATCGCTGTCACCGGCCGCTGCAAAGGTGCCGTCGGCCTGGATCACTGCGATGCCGAACGCGTTGGGATCGACGCGAGCCAGCTCGGGAATATACGTCGCGACTTCGCCGCGATCGGTCCTGCGCCGCATCTCGAAGGCTATCTCATCGACGACGGCCTGTAACGATGCCACGCGGATCCCACTCCTCGGTTGACCGGCCCGGGACGCCTGGAGCCGGATCGTTTGAAATGCCTGTCCGGCAAAAATCTATGGCGGTGGAATTTCCACCGCCATAGACGTATCGGCTGCCGACAAGAGGGCGATCCAGAACGGCGGCCGTTGACTTATGCGGCGGCCTTGGCTGCCACCGGCACGGACGCAATGGTTTTTAGGACTTGCGAGGCGATCTGGTATGGGTCGCCCTGCGAGTTGGGACGGCGGTCCTCAAGGTAGCCCTTGTAGCCGTTGTTGACGAACGAGTGCGGGACCCGGATCGAGGCGCCCCGGTCGGCCACGCCGTAGCTGAACTTGTTCCAGGGCGCCGTTTCGTGCTTGCCGGTCAGACGCTTATCGTTATCGGGCCCGTAGACCGCGATATGGTCCATCAGGTTCTTATCGAAGGCCGCCATGAGCTGCTCGAAGTACTCCTTGCCGCCGACTTCACGCATGAAAGTGGTCGAGAAGTTGCAGTGCATGCCCGAGCCGTTCCAGTCAGTGTCGCCGAGTGGCTTGCAATGGTACTCGATATCGACGCCGTACTTCTCGGTCAGGCGCTGCAAGAGGTACCGGGCGAGCCACATTTCGTCGGCGGCCTTTTTGGAGCCCTTGCCGAAAATCTGGAACTCCCACTGGCCCTTGGCAACCTCTGCGTTGATGCCTTCGTGGTTGATGCCTGCCGCGAGGCACTGATCGAGGTGCTCCTCGACCATCTGGCGCGCGATGTTGCCCACATTGCTGTAGCCGACGCCCGTATAGTAGGGGCCCTGCGGGGCAGGATAGCCGCTCTCGGGGAAGCCCAGCGGGCGGCCGTCCTTGTAGAAGAAGTACTCCTGCTCGAAGCCGAACCACGCGCCCTCGTCGTCCAAAATGGTGGCCCGTCCGTTCGTAGAATGCGGCGTCTTGCCGTCGGGCATCATGACTTCGCAAAGCACCAGCATGCCGTTGGTGCGCGCCGGATCAACGACGGCGCGGACCGGCTTCAGCACGCAATCCGAGTTGTGGCCTTCGGCCTGCTTGGTCGATGACCCGTCGAAACCCCAGAGCGGTAGCTCCTCAAGGGCGGGGGTGTACCGGTATTCACGGATCATCGTTTTTCCGCGAAGATTCGGCGTCGGCGTGTAGCCATCGAGCCAAATGTATTCGAGCTTGTACTTTGTCATTTTTGCCTTTCTCCTTACTTTGCACCGCCAGCGGCCGGAACCAACTGCTCCCCTTTCGGAGTTTAAGACCCAAACCCGACCGCCAATTCCGCAAGCGAAACTGTTGTGGAACGAGCAAGTCGATGGCCTGAGCGGCCAGCAGGTACCGGTCGTCGGCTTTTAGTCAGGTGTGGGAACCACTCCAATAGCCAATGCTATCTAATTGGGCAAAAAATTTCGTGTCCAAATATTGTGCAGTCGGAGTTTTGTTTTAGGCACAGAAGCCATTTTTCGTGCAAGTATGGGTCGTTGGGCACAAACTCGTGGGGCGGTCCGTATCGACGTAAGGCGAAATGGATTTGAAACCGGCAAGGTGGTGACAGCGATGAACGGAACAACGCTTCGAACAGCCGAGATCTACACATTCCCTGCCGGTGGGCGCAGCCGGCGGCCGGCGGGAACGCAATCGCCGCCGTTAGTTGTGTCGCAGGATGGATCGAATAAGGGGCTGCCGACACTCAGCGCGACGGCCTGCAGCGCGACGGCCTGGTATCACGACGAGGAGGTGCGCGAGGCGCTAGGGAAGCGGTCTTTGGTGCCGCCCCGAAAACGGTAACCCTCCTGCGTTTTCGTCGAGCAAGGCAGGCGTGGAATCGCTCGCTCCCCTGCGGTGCTCTGATGCCGCCACGACCTGAGGCGGAAATGGGCGGCCCGATAATCTCCGAATGGTCGGAGTTAGACGTCGCTCCGACGATCACCGGCGATCGCCGTCACGCCCGCGGATCACGCGGTGTACGAAGTCCAGCTTCTTGTAGGCCGGTGCGGAGATGACGAACGGATAGAAGTCTTCGTGCCCCATCCCGCGAGCGAGGCGGTTCATGGCCAGCGTAAGCGGTATCCATCGATCCATCAGCGAATCGAAAGACTCCTCTCGATAAATATCGTACTTTCGAAAGGGCCAGACCGCGCCGAAACTCAGGCCCGTTGCACGCGGTTCCATGCCGGCCGCTTCGGCGGTATCGACGGCGGACGTCATGTGCAGGTAATGCGCCCAGGTTTCGGCCCAGTCCTCCCAGGGATGAGCCGCCGCATACGCCGAGACGTAGTGGTCCTGCCAATCGGCGGGCGCCCCCATCGCGTGGTGGCGATTGATTGCATCCGAATAGATTTGGCGCTCGTCGCCGAAAAGGGAGCGGAACTCCTCAAGCCGCTTCGTGCCGTCGACCAACATCGACCAGTAGAAGTGGCCACTCTCGTGCCGGAAGTGACCAAGCAGCGTGCGGTACGGCTCGCCGAACAGCTGGCGTTGGCGCTCGCGTTCGACGGAGTCGGCCTCCATTATGTCGACGCTGATGACCCCGTCGAGGTGCCCGGTTTTGGTATTGCGCGCAAAGTCGAATGTGAGCCGGCCCGGGGGGCTTTTGCCGGCGTCGAGCGGTAAATCGAAGCGAAGCAGGCCATAGGTCAGCCGCTTCTTGGCCAGTTCCAATTGGAACCAGGCATTCAGGCTCCCGGGCTCGGACAGATTGGGAATGGTCCGGTTGAGGTCGCACGCATCGCACAGCGTGTCTGCGTCATTTGCGGGTGTCATCCAATTGCAAACACCATACGAAGCGTTCGAGCAGCGCTGCAACAGGTCATCTCGCTTACCATTGACCATCTTAAACAGCCCGTTTGCCGGCGGCACTTCTTCGAGGGCGACCATGGCCAACGAGGGAACATGGAACCCTACGGCATGACCACATTTCAGACACGACACGTTCTCGAAATAAATCGTGTTGTTGCAATTGGTGCATGCGAAGTTTTTCATCAATCTTCCAATCGCTATTGCAGACACGCCAGCATCTTAAGTTAGCGTTAGTGAGCGAACCGAATTCAAGCACGTGAGCGTGCTGACCGTAAGACAATCGCGAACCTCGACACAGCCAGTTTTTGTTGCACGATGGTGCCGAAAAGTTAGGAGCTTGATCGGACTTCAGGCACTTTTGCTGAAACGTCCGTGAGGGCAGGGGGTTGCACTTGCCCAGCTCAATTCAAAGCAGTAACGCGTGAAAGGGTGCTCCTGTTCGGCACCAAGACGCATTCCAACCTCGGCGAAAAGGGAGGGCCTCACCTAGATGTCACTGCACGTCGCTCTGACGCACGAGACCGTTTATCGATACGACCGGCGAATCGGTATGGCCCCCCAGATCGTCCGGCTGAGGCCGGCTCCGCACTGCCGGACGCCGATTCTCAGCTACTCGGTGAAGCTCCAACCCGCGACCCACTTTCTCAATTGGCAGCAGGACCCTTTCGGCAACTACCTGGCCCGTATCGTACTGCCCGAGGAAACCGAGATCTTCTCGGTCACCGTCGATCTCATCGCGGACATGGCGGTCATCAATCCGTTTGATTTCTTCATCGCGGACGAAGCCAAGGACTGGCCATTTCAATACGAGCCGGCGCTCAAGGCGGAGCTTGGACCCTACCTCACGCCCGCGCGGCCGGGACGCCGCCTGCTGAACTACGTCGGTGGGATCGATGTGCAGCCAAAAACGACGATCGATTTCCTGTGCGATCTCAATCGGAAACTAAACAAGGACGTGGCCTATCTGGTGCGTATGGAGCCCGGGGTTCAAACTCCGGAGGAGACGCTGGAAAAGGCGAGTGGGTCATGTCGCGACAGCGCCTGGCTGCTCGTGCAGGTCCTGCGCAACCTCGGTCTCGCCGCGCGCTTTGTGTCTGGTTACCTCATTCAGCTGACGCCGGACGTCAAGGCGCTCGACGGCCCCAAGGGGGCCGACGCCGACTTCACCGATCTTCACGCATGGACCGAAGTCTACGCCCCGGGGGCTGGATGGATCGGCCTCGACCCGACTTCAGGGCTGCTCGCAGGCGAGGGCCATATTCCGCTCGCGGCAACGCCGCATCCCTCGAGTGCGGCACCCATCACAGGCAAGCACGGCAAGGCGGAGGTCACTTTCGCTTTTAAGATGGACGTCACGCGGATACTCGAGACGCCTCGCGTGACGAAGCCCTATTCAGAGGCCGCCTGGACAACCATTCTCGAAAGCGGACGCAAGGTCGATGAACGGCTCATTGCGGGGGACGTTCGCCTGAGTATGGGCGGCGAGCCGACCTTCGTTGCAGCCGACGACATGGAGGGCGCGGAATGGAATACGGCGGCGGTCGGCCCGACCAAGCGCCACTTCGCCGACATCCTGGTGCGCCGGCTTCAGCGCCGTTTTGCCCCCGGCGGCCTGCTCCACTATGGCCAAGGCAAATGGTATCCCGGTGAACAGCTGCCGAGGTGGGCCTATGCGCTCTACTGGCGTGGTGACGGCCAGCCGTTATGGGAAAATCCGGCATTGATCTCGCCTGAGGAGCCAAAACGCGCGGCCACCATCGATGACGCAAAGTCATTCACGGCTGCTTTGTGTGGACAGCTCGGATTGGCGGCTGAAAGCGGTATTCCAGCGTATGAGGACGTGGCCCACTTCGCGCTCGTCGAACAGAAGCTGCCGATCAACGTTTCGGTGGGCGACAACAAGCTCGAAGACGCCGCCGAACGCGCGCGCATCGTCCAGGTTTTTGATCGCGGTTTGGATACCGCGGCGAGTTATGTATTGCCGATCCAGGCTTGGCACACGCAGGACCGGGGCCGCCGTTGGGTCACCGAACGCTGGGCGCTGCGCCGCGGCAATCTGTTTCTCGTGGCCGGCGATTCTCCTGCCGGACTGAGATTGCCGCTTGGCTCGCTCGCGTCCCTGACGCCGCTCGAATTTCCCCAAGTGCCGACGCGGGATCCATTCGCCCCGGCGCCTCCGTTACCCGAGCGGAACGTCCTGATGCAGAGGCGCAGAACCGTAGCGCTCGAACCGCCGGCGTCGATGCCGCCTGGACTTACCGATATTTTCGGTTCGGTGCGAACTGCGATGACGATCGAGCCGCGCGGAGGGCAGCTATGTGTCTTCATGCCCCCGTTGCCGGACGCGGAGGATTACGCTGCTCTGATCGGCGCCATAGAAGAGACGGCGGAGGCGACCGGCACCGCGGTCCACATCGAAGGCTATACGCCGCCGTTCGATCCGCGCCTCAATGTCATCAAGGTGACCCCGGACCCAGGCGTCATCGAGGTGAATATTCACCCTTCGACTCGTTGGGACGATACGGTCGCGATCACGACCGCAATCTACGAGGAAGCACATCAGGCGCGCCTGTGCGCGGAAAAATTCATGCTCGACGGGCGCCATACCGGGACGGGCGGGGGCAACCACATCGTGTTGGGCGGTCTAACGCCCGCTGACAGTCCGTTCCTGAGGCGGCCGGACCTGCTGGCTTCGATCATAGCCTATTGGCAGAACCACCCGGCACTTTCGTATCTCTTCTCTGGCATGTTCATCGGCCCGACGAGCCAGGCGCCGCGCGTCGACGAAGCGCGTCACGAATCCCTCTACGAGCTCGAGATTGCACTTTCGCAAATTCCAGACCCGGGCGTGGGAACGGTGCCGCCGTGGCTCGTGGATCGCATTTTTCGCAATCTTCTGATCGACGTCACCGGCAACACGCACCGTGCCGAGATCTGCATCGACAAGCTCTACTCGCCCGACGGCCCGGCCGGGCGGCTCGGCTTGATCGAGTTCCGCTCGTTCGAGATGCCGCCGCATGCGCGCATGAGCCTTGCCCAACAACTGCTGCTGCGGGCGCTGATCGTCATGTTCTGGGAGCGTCCATACCGGCAGAAGCTAGTCCGCTGGGGCACAGCGCTGCACGACCGGTTCATGCTGCCGCACTTTGTCTGGTCCGACTTTACCGATGTCGTCGCAGATCTCCGGGCGGCGCGATTGCCGGTCGAACTCGACTGGTTCCTCCCGCATTTCGAGTTCCGTTTCCCCTGTCTTGGCAAAATGAACGCCGCCAACGTTGAAATCGAACTGCGCCAGGCGCTGGAGCCCTGGCATGTCCTGGGCGAAGAGGGCGTCGTGGGCGGCACCGCGCGTTATGTCGATTCTTCCTTGGAGCGCCTCCAAGTCAAGGCCTCGGGGATATCGGGCGACCGGTTCGTGGTGACGTGCAACGGCCGCAAAGTACCGCTGGCTTCTGCCGGCACCAATGGGGGCAGCGTGGCTGGGGTTCGCTATCGCGCATGGGGGCCACCGTCCGCCTTGCATCCTACCATTCCAACGCACGTACCGCTGACGTTTGACCTCGTCGATACCTGGAACGGCAGGTCGATTGGCGGATGCCGCTATCACGTCTCGCACCCCGGCGGGCGCAGCTTCGACGTTTTCCCTGTCAACATGTATGAGGCCGAGGGCCGGAGGCTCGCCCGCTTCGAGGCGTTGGGGCATACGGCCGGTCCAATGCAGCCAAGATCCGAACCGGTCAACGCAGAATACCCTTACACGCTCGATCTCAGGCGATGAGGCTCGGCGGATTTCGCAATTGCGAGCAGATTTTAATCGTAATGCTGAGATTGCGATTGCGGACGAATCGATTGGAGGAGAGTATTGGACTTGACGCCCGTCGAAAGCGGCGGCGGTGCCTTCGAAGATTGATTTGAACCGGGGAGTGGGCCCGCGAGACGATGATGAAGACCGCATCTTACGTCGCGGACCCGGCCGCGGAATTCGTTCGCGGGTACCAGCGTTCAGCAGCCGACCAATACGACGAAATGTTGGGCGCCGATGGCGAGGTCAGGCCCCATTGGCGCGCACTCGTGGCGGCCCTCGCCGCGCTGTCACCAAGCGAGCGGCGCACGCGGGCTGCCCGCATGGACCGGCGCGTGCTGGAAACCGGGGTTGCTTACGACATCTTTTCCGATCCCCACGAGCCATCGCAGCGGTGGACTCTCGATTTGGCTCCGGTCGTTATTTCAAGTGTGGAATGGCGGTGGCTCGAGACCGCCCTGGTTCAAAGGGCTCGCTTGTTCGATAAACTCCTGTCCGACCTGTACGGCGAACAGGCGACGTTACGAGAACGTATCGTTGCACCGGAACTTATCTTTTCCGACAGCGCATATCTTGGACCCTGTCATGGCGTGCTGCCAAATGGCGGTGGACTGCAGTTCTATTCCGCCGATCTGGCGCGCAGGCCCGACGGGTCGTGGCGGATTATCGACAGTCACACGGAGACCCTGGCCGGTGTCGGTTATGCGCTGGCAAACCGTGTGATCCACACTCAAGTCGCGGGAGATCTATTCAAGCAATGCGATGCTTTGCGATTGGCTCCGTATTTTCATGAGCTGCAGGACGTGCTGACCGAACGCAGTCAGCGCGTTAACGGCCGCATCGCACTGCTGACGCCAGGCCCCACGCACGAGGACTATTTTTCTCATGCCTATCTTGCCCGTTACCTCGGCTATTTGCTGGTCGAAGGCTCGGACCTCAGGACACGCGGTAACACTGTCTATCTGAAGACCCTCGAAGGTCTGAAGGAGATCGATCTCGTCGTCCGGTGTGTGGACGGGCGGGCGATCGATCCCTTGGAACTCGATCCATCCTCCTTCGACGGACCGGCGGGGCTTGTGCGTGTTAGCCGCAAGCGCCCGGGGCTCATCGTCAATCCGGTAGGATCTGCTCTTGCCCAGAACCGCGGCCTTGGCAATTGTCTGCCTCAACTCGCACAGCGGCTGCTTGGCGAGGAGTTGATGTTGCCGGACGCCCCGCGTGTTTGGCTGGGAGATATCGCCTCGCGCAGCGACGTCATATCCGATCTCGACAGTTACGTTATTCGGCGAGCCCAGGAAGGTACGGGGCGGCCTGGGCATGCATCCACCGGCCGCGTCCCGCGGTTGCTATCGGCCGCCGATCGGGCAGCGTTGGCCGACGATATCGAGCTTCACGGTGCACGACTGGTAGCTGAGGAACGAATAGGCTTCAGCACAAGTCCGGTTCACGATGGTGCCGGATTGACGCCGAAACCGTTTGCCGTTCGCCTATTCGTTTCCAAGACTGCCGGGGGCTATCGGGTCATGCCCGGCGGACTTGCCATGACGGTCGATCCCGGCCGCGCCGTCGCGTTGACGGCACCAGACGGCCATACCCGCGACGTCTGGGTTATCTCGGAGTGCGAGCAGGCGCCGCACACCAGTCTGTGGCGGCCGACGGTTGAGTCGGCGCGTGTCGAACGCTCGCAGCGCGTCATCCCGAGCCGGGTCGCGGACAATCTATTCTGGCTCGGCCGCTACGCCGAGCGTGCCGACTGGACGATGCGCGTGCTTCGAAGTGCGTTGCGGCGCGTCGAGGAGGATAATGGGCCGGCCACCGGACGTCGCGCCGCCCGGAAATGCCTTCAGGTGCTGTTGTCGAGCGCCGACACGTTGAAACCGGAGCATGGCCTGCCCCCCGGCGACACCGAGATCGAAGCGTTGTGCGCAATGCTGATTTCGAGAACCAAGAGCCGGCGGACGCTGCTGCGGACGTTCGAGGGGCTGTACAGGGTTGCGCACCTTGCACGCGATCGGTTGTCGGCCGATGCTTGGCGGGCATTGAGCAGGTTTCGTCCCGGCGGCACCTGGGTCACTGGGCTGGAGAACGCCCCTCCCGTGTCGGTGCTCGACTTTCTGGAGGAAGGGTTCTCGTTGCTCGCCGCGTTCAACGGCTTGATGCATGAGAACATGACGCGTAATTCCGGCTGGTCGTTCCTCGACATGGGCCGGCGTATGGAACGGGCCTACAATCTGAGCGAGGCGATCTTCGCGCTGTTCGTTCCCGCGACTGAAGGGGAAGAAGAAACCAGCAGCCTCTTTCTGCTCCTGGAATTGGCGGACAGTTTCATAACCTACCGCTCTCGCTACAGGCTCGACCCCTTGCGAGCTCTGGTCCTCGACCTGCTCTTATTGGATGAAACCAACCCGCGCAGCCTAGTCTTTCAGCTTGCCGCAATATCCGATCATATGAGCGGCCTGCCCAATGCAAACGGAGAGGCCGGCCTGACCGAAGATCGCCGCCTCATCATATCGTTGCTTACGTCAATCCGCCTCGTCGATATCGAGGCGGTCGCGCGCGAGCCTGACGGTGAGACCCTGGAACGCCTGATGCGCGAACAACTTCGGCTGCTGCCCGAATTCTCTAATTCACTCGCCAGCCACTATTTCAGCCTGACCCAGGATGCGCCCCATCGCGTGCATACGCGCATCGAGATCAAATCATGATGTTCGATGTCGACCACAAAACTCACTATCGCTATTCGCTGCCGGTCGTGCAGTCGCAGCATATGATTCACATGACGCCACGCACTACGCGCCACCAGACCATAGTGCACCACAGCCTGATGATCGAACCGGCGCCGAGCATGCGGCAAGAGGGGCTCGACGTGTTTGGAAACAGGCTGGTCTTCCTCGAAATCGAAGTTCCCCACAAGGACCTCGTCGTGCATGCCCGGTCCACTGTGCAGACGCATCCCGGCCCGCCGGCCGATCCCTCACTCTCAGTACCGTTGGCCTGCTTGGACAAAGGTATTGCCGGGATTGATCGGGGAGACGCTCTCGACGTCATTCGGCATCAATGCCCGTCACGTCTGACGGTCGCGTCGCGTGAAATTATGGACTACGCGCGGAGCTCGTTTCATCCCGATAGGCCCCTCCTGGAGGCTGCGGCTGACCTCAACCGGCGCATTTTTCAGGATTTCACTTTCGACGCCACAGCGACGGATGTGTCGACCCCGATTGGGGAGGTATTCAAACACAGGCGCGGCGTGTGCCAGGATTTTGCCCATCTGGCGCTGACCTGCCTCAGGGCCGTGCGCGTTCCAGCCCGGTACGTCAGCGGCTATATTCTGACGCAGCCGCCGCCGGGACAACCACGGTTGCTAGGAGCGGACGCCTCGCACGCCTGGTTTTCGGTTTGGTCGCCTGAGGCCGGATGGACCGAATTTGATCCGACTAACGGCGTGTCGGCCGCCGGCGAGCACATCGCAGTAGCGTATGGGCGTGACTTTGACGATGTCAGCCCGATCAACGGGGTGATTTTGGGTGGCGGCGAGCACACGGTCTCTGTGGCCGTGGATGTCGTTCGCACGCAATAGGACGACGGGCCGAGGCGCTACTCCAAGGAGAGGATGAAGTTGCGCACTACGGGGTAGATTTCCCGCTCCCAACGCTTGCCGTTGAACACGCCGTAATGACCTACGTTGGCCTGGAGGTGGTGGCGCTTCAGATGGGGCCGGAGTGAACTGCACAGATCGTGCGCCGCAGCTGTCTGCCCCAGGCCGCAGATGTCGTCGCGTCCTCCCTCGACGGTCAGCAGCGCCGTTCGTACGATGTTGGAAGGATCGACCCGCTGGCCGCGATACGTGAAAGTGCCCTTGGCGAGGTCGGCGCGGTGGAAGACCCGGTCGATGGTCTCGATATAGAACTCGGCGGTGAGATCGAGCACTGCAAAATACTCATCGTAGAATTTCTTGATTTTGTCCGCCTCGGCGGTCTCGCTGGCGGCCAGATGCGCGTACATCTTTTGGTGTGCGTCTTGGTGGCGTTTCAGGTTCATGCTGATGAACGCCGTCAGCTGCAGGAACCCCGGGTAGACCCGCCGCCCGCCGCCGCCAAACCGATCCGGCACGCGATCGATGACCATGCTCTCAAACCAGCTCAGCGGCTTCCCGACCGCCATCTCGTTGACCTTGGTCGGGCTCTCGCGCGGATCGATCGGGCCTGCCATCAGTGTCATGGATCTGGGCGCGGCAGGGTTCTTGTCCGCCGCCATGACGGCTGCGGCCGCCAGCGCCTGCACGCACGGCTGGCAGACCGCAAGAACGTGTGCGCCCGGCCCGATCTCCTCAAGAAAGCGGATGATGTAGGCCACGTAGTCATCGACGCCGAAGGCCCCGGCCGACAGCGGCACGTCGCGCGCATTGGCCCAGTCCGTGATGTAGACATCGTGATCGCTGAGCAGGGTCTTCACGGTGCCGGCGAGCAGGGTCGAGAAATGGCCGGACAGAGGCGCGACCACCAGCACGCGCGGCTGCGGAGTCTCGATATCCTTTTTCAAGTGGAGCAGGGTTCCAAACGGCAGCGCCAGCGCGACTTCCTCGCGGACGGTCGCCTCGGTATTGCCGCAACGGACGGATGCGATGGCGAACTCAGGCCGCGTGTGGGTCAACCGGTAGCGCGAGAGCAAGTCGAGAGCGGCGGCGAAGGGGCGGGGCACGAACGAACCGGCCCCCGCTCGCGCGCCCATCGACAAAGACACGGCCGCTGTTGCCATATGCCGGAAGGGCGCCAGCATGTCATCGGACGTCTGATAACTGAGGTAGAGCATCGGTCGGTTCCGCTATTGCCGGCGGTTGGCTCAACAGTTGCTGCATCGCCAGGGATAATCGACTACACAGAGTTTAGGCACGGGTAATTTGGTATTGCAACACAATGACTTGCCGCGTTTTTGAGCAATGACGCTCAAAGTTGAGGCACACGTTCAAGACAGCTCAGGGAACTTGAGGTCATGGCTCGCGCGGCACTCACAATCTCCTCCAAGAACTATTCGTCGTGGTCGCTCCGCGGCTGGCTCCTATGCCGGATGGCGGGAATCGACTTCGAGGAACAGCCGGTGGCGCTCGATGAGCCGGGTGTGCGCCAGGAGCTGCTGTTGCTGTCGCCCTCCGTTCTCGTGCCGCGCCTGACGCATGGGACCGTCACCGTCTGGGATACCCTTGCGATTGGGGAATACCTGAACGAGATTGCTCCCTCGTCGCAGCTGTTGCCGGCCGAACAGGCTCGGCGGGCGCATTGCCGGGCGATTTCGGGCGAGATTCATTCGGGTTTCTACAACTTGCGCTCGGCGCTGCCGATGAACCTTAAGGCGCGCCACAAGGCCTTCAAGGTATTCTCCGGTGCACGCCCGGACATCGAGCGGATCAAGACGATCTGGACGGAGTGCCTGGACGCTTACGGCGGGCCTTATCTATTCGGGCCGCTTAGCATGGCCGACGCCATGTACGCGCCGGTCTGTTCTCGCTTCCAGACCTACTCGGTCCCTCTCGAAGGCAAGCTTGCCGCTTACCGTGACCTCATTCTCGAGTGGCCCCTGATGCAGGAGTGGACCGCGAGCGCGCTGGCCGAGCCGGAAGAGATGGATGAATTGGAGGTCGAGTTCTGACTTCAGAACAAGGTAGCGAAGGCATACGGGCGGCACTGGCCGGGGGGCGACCCCTCGACGCCGATCGGGATCAAGAACACTGTTGAGTTCCGCCGGACGCTACAATGTTAGCGGGTCGCTGACTTTGGCATCAGGCGGCATATTGGGTTGTCGTTGATCCCGTGACTGGTGTGCCTGGACGGAAAACCATTGCCCGAGGATAGGTCTCACACAATTGAACTCGTTCGTCACATTTCAGCATGTGCGCTGGGCATCACTTCTCCGCTAAAATGGTAGTGGCCGATCGGCTCCGTGGATTGCCGGAAAGCGCCTGCCGCGAACAGCCGGATCTCTGCCATCTTATTTTGAACGTCCCCTTACTGGTGCGGCTTAAAACGGCTATAGTCGGTTCTCTGATTTTTTTGACGATACAGTTTTTTTGAAAGGCCAGTCTTCATGCGGGCCAGGTTGATTGGCGTCATTTTTTGTGGCGCGCTTGCGATCGTTTTTCCCGCGGCGCTACAGGCGGAGGGTGCGCCCGTACCCAAGGCGGATTGCGGCGACGACGCGGCCAGCGAGGCCCAGATTACTGCGATCGAAGCGGACCCGGGGGAGCCACAAACCGATCGCCTGCGGTTGTTGATCACATTTTGCAAGAACGGCGATGGGGCCAATTTCTATGGTCTAGACGAGCGGCTGGCCGTGTACCTCGAGCGCTATGAAGGCGGAAAGAGCAGCGCCCTCGTTTCGCCACTAGTCGAAATGGCGCAGATCCAAACCAATTCAAAGCACTGGGGTTCGGCACTGGTCCAGCTTGAGCGGGCGGTCGGGATTATCGAGGCGAACCCGGACGCGGAGGGCATGGGCTTTTACCTGATCAGGATCAGGGCAGAACTAGAGCGGCTTCGCGTCGGGACGCGGCACGACACCGTGCTGCCCAAGGATACGGTGGCCATACGGGAAACACAGACTGCGAACGTGGAACGTCGAGTGATAGCTGCCATGGCGTCGCGCAGGCTCGAAATCGCCGAAGCGCTCAAGAACACCGAAGCCAATCCCGAGCCGGTGCTCAATGCTGCGATTGAAGCCGTCGTCAAGGCCAAGGACGCGGACGACGTAGCGGGTGCGTTGACGCTGGCGGCACAGGCCTTGAAAATCGTAAAACAAGCCGAGCCCACTGCGGCAAAGCAGGTTGACGCCCTTCGCTCGACCATTCAGGAAATCAAACGGTCGCTGGACGATGGACGACGGACCGGCGATGCCGACAGGCTCTATGTCCAAGTCAAGTCACTCCATCGCACCGCGTCCGACGAGCGCGAGCGTTTGCTCATCGCCGCAGCCACCATCCCTTTGGCACAGACACCACGGGAGCTCGTCCGGCTCTCGCGCCAGATCGCTTTTGAAAAATTGGCCGATGAGTACGAAGGCACTGGCCGGGATCCAGACGAAAGGCTGCCAACGATCGGTGGCCATCAGTTGAAGAAAGCCGACCCAGCCGAACTTGGCAGGCAACGCGTCGCCAAGGCGGTTTCCGCCCGGCGCCGCATCCTCGCGCTCATCGAGCAAGACGCGGACAGCGATCCCAGGGAACGCATCAATGCCCTAATCATGCTCGCCAATTCGCTCGATGCCGCATCGGCAGAGCCGGTCCGGGAATCCGAGGCACTGTTGCTGAAGGCGGACGATCTCAATGGGCGGCTCGCCAAGTCAACGGCTGAGCAGCGCGCCAAGACGGTCGATGCGCTCGCCGACTACTATCAGCGCAACGAGATGCCGAAGGAAGCCCTGGTTGCGCTAAGGCGACAACTCGCCGTTGTCGAGACGGATCCGGCGGGCGACGCGGACTCTCTGGAAAGGCTCAAGTGGGATATAGCGCGTGTTGCGACCGCTGGCGGGAACAGCGCCCTTGCCGCGGAGGTAAAGGCAGGCATCAGCGCTGCTCAAAAAGCGAAATTTGAGGCCAGGTTAGCTGAACTGAGTGCCGAGATCGCCGAGGCCGAGGCACAGCACGGCGCGCAGTCGGTGGAACTTGCCGCCGCGCTTGAATCACTGCAGGCTCTCTTCATGCAAGGGGACCGCGTCGAACCGTGGCGGAACGATGCCTTGCGCTTGGTGTGGCCGCTGCTTGAGCGGATTCCTGCGATCCAAGCGCACATCTATGGTCCCGACAGCGCGGAGTTTGTCACACGGACGCTCGCGCTTGGCGACGACTACACCAATCTGGGTGAGTATGACAAAGCGGTCGCCGTCTATCGACAGTCCCTGTCGGCCGCGGAACGAGGGCAGCCGAAGGATGCCAGCTCCCTCGCCGATATTTTGAGTCGCCTCGCTCAGGCCTTGGTCAAAGCAAATCGGCACACCGAAGCGCTACAGACCGACCGGCGCATCGTGGACCTCATCGAGGCATCGCCCGGCCCCACCAACGAAGCGCTCGATTCTGCACTCGACAAGGTGGCTCTCCAGCTCGACGCCATGGGCCGCGAGGGCGAAGAGGTCACCGTCTTAACGAAGCTGCTCACACTCATCGAGGCCGCGAAGAAGCAGCCGGTTGATGAGGGGAAAATGACGGATTACTCCGCCGAGGGTATCATCGTGAGACTGGGAGGGCTCCATACTCGCCTCGATAATCTGCCGGCGGCAGAGGAGAGCTTCGAGCACGCCTTGAAGCTTGCCACCGAGCGCCTGGGGGCCGGCCACCGTGACCTTGCGCCGCGGTTGGCATCGCTTGCGAGGGTGCGCCGCCTGATGGGCAAGCTGGATGCCGCCCGGACCCTAAACGAGGCCATCATTGCGCTGGTCGAACGGGCCAATAAGGAGAACCAGTACCACGGCGGTGGCGGTTTTCTGGCACTGGAGAGCGGTGCCTACGAATCGTTGACGGGTCAGGCAATGGCGGAACTTGCGGCCATCGCCGAATTGCAGGGCCGCACGGACGATGCCATCGAACTGTATGCGGCGGCCAAAATGCGGCTCGATAATGGGGGCCTGGGGTCGGGGGGTACCGACTTCATGAACGACGTGTTCATGTCGCGGCTGCTCGCTCGAACGAAGCATGCGGATCAGGCGGAAGCCGTATGGTCGCGGGTACTCGGACTTGTTGCCAAGTCGCCGTCGGAGGGGGCCGATGCCCTCGTCGATGTCGTGAGTGCGGAGACCGCGCGTATCCACTTGGTCAAAGGCGACTGGCGCGGCGCGAGCGAACGATTTCTGCGTGCCATCGATAGGGAGTCGCAATCCATACCGGCGGGCGTCCGTGAAATGCTGAAAACGGCGTCGGTTTTGAAGAACGACCCGAGGCTCGCACCAGAGGGCGGTGCTCCACTTATCGGCAAGGCCGAGCGCCTGGGCTATCTCCAAACGTCATGGCGTGCACTGGGAGAAAAGCCGCTGACCGAGGCCGCGCCCCAGATGGCCAAGCTATTTAAGGCTGCGGCCGGGATTGCGACGTCCCAGTCTTCGGAAGCGCTCGCGCAAATGGCCGAACGGAGTTCGATCCGCGATCCCGAACTCGGCAAGCTCGTGCGCGAGCGGCAGGATCTGGCGAGCAAGCTCGCCGGGATCGAGACTGTGCAGCAGAGCGCGCTCAAGAAGTCCGGCTCCACGGAGCGGGGGACGGCAAGCCGAACCGAATGGACCGCCGATATCGACCGGCGCATCGTCGAGATCGATGCGGCGATCGACCTGCGATTCCCCAAGTATGCCGACCTCGTGCGGCCGCGCGCGCTCGAACTTGCCGAGACGCAGTCGTCGCTGCTCGACCCGAATGAGACGCTTCTCGTCGTTATCGAGGCGCCGCCGCTTGGTCGGTTGCCAGCGGAAACGTACGTGCTCGCGGTCACGGCGAAGGAGGCGCGTTTCACCAAGAGCAAATTGTCGCCGGCCGATTTGCGCGAGGCGGTGGCCGTGCTGCGCTGCGGTCTTGATGAGACGGGGTGGAGCAAGAAGAGCGATGGAGCCTGCGCCCGGCGCGCCGGTCTCGATCCCGGGGCCGGGGCGCCGTCGCCGCTTCCATTTGATTCGGCGAAGGCCTTTCAGCTCTTCGAGGGGCTGTTCGGCGAGGTCGGCGACTTGATCAAGGGGCATCACTTGCTTTACGTTCCCTCGGGCGCGCTGGCCCGGTTACCGCTTCAAGTGCTGCTGACCGAGCCGTCCCCAATGTCCGGACTTGGCAATCAGCCATGGCTGGTGCGGTCGGCCGACGTAACGACGCTGCCGGCGGTATCGTCGCTGCCTGCGCTGCGCCGCGTGGCCACGCCGAGTGCTGCGACCCATCGTTTGATTGGATTTGGTAATCCGTT
>Ga0075030_100001523_pt1 | contig 20899 bp, 25 predicted proteins | sample LitLauG_LLR_2012_FD_71393 | JGI IMG/M metagenome (GOLD analysis project Ga0075030, IMG submission 71393) | Freshwater sediment microbial communities from Pennsylvania, USA - Little Laurel Run_MetaG_LLR_2012 | ecosystem: Environmental > Aquatic > Freshwater > Creek > Sediment | place: USA...
TTAAAATTCAAGTGCATTTATGTTCATTACGTGGGGTCGTAGCCTAGCCTGGTATGGCGACAGTTTAGATCACATTGATCACCGCTAAGGGCTCCAGTGGTTTCACAAGCTTCACTGACGTAAGGATGATGTACAGTTTGGAGCTGTAGTGACCCGTGTGTCGCCGGTTCAATTCCGGTCGGCCCCACCATCTAATTTTTACCTCGACCCAACAGTTATAAGGAAAAAGAGACCTAGTATTCCTACTAGGGGAGATAGGAAAATGAGTTTTAAAATATCAAAAATTTTTGGAGGTAGCCGTTTTGAGTAGAGGAAACTTTCCAACATTTGGAGCTTCCAAGACTGGAACTTTTGTTTCTACTCTAAAAAACTATAATCTGCCTCCTTTTATTTTAGAAAAAATTGCAGTCGACTGCAAGTCCGATCTGGTCAGAAAAGGAAGGATTGAAGAACGTCTGCAAAGCATGAATGATTCTGCCCTCGAACTTTTGCACAAGGTTTTTGTTGATTGTCACGAAGATGCCGCTGGCACATATGCCAACTATCGATTTTTTGCATATATCTCAAGCATGTTCCACAAGTGTGAAATTTTGTTGAATGAAAAAATTCCAGGCCATTCTGGTAAAGTATACAAGGTTCCTATCGCAGTTAAAAATAACGGCATGTATATTGCAGTTGGTTTGAACAAGTCTTCAGGCGGGGCAGCAACGAAAAGAGAAGCAATCAAGTTTTATGAAATGGTTGATGATATAAAAAAAGGCGAGCATGGAAATCAGCTTTCTGAGGGAGTTTTTGGGTCCTCTGTAGGTTTTGATGGAGATGCATTAGTTACCTTGGAAAAACTAAGCACAGCTCGAAAGAAAGATCCACAAAATAAAATAGATTTCAAGACGGCAAGTTTCCAAGACAGAATTTACTCTGTTACCAAGTGCTAGTGCTTCTTTTTAGCAGAACAAAATTTTCCGTGTACTTGTTTTTCCACAGTTAGTGTAGTTTCATTTTCATGGAATAGTTTCGCACCACATTCAGGACAAATGAATTCTGGCATAAAAAAACTCCAAATTACTTACTTATAGTCTTTTATCGCCTTTAGAGACACGGAAATTGTATGCATCATGGCCTTAAACTAGAAGTATCGATAGTTGCAAAAAGAGCATCTTTTTCTGTTTGTTTATTACTTGAGTCATAATACTCAAATGGCAACGAGGCAAAAAGATGCTTGTCCCATATATCATGAACTATTTCTTTGTAATTTTTGTATCCTGTTTGCCTTAGAAATTCATGAGCAAGCTCATGCGATACTTTGGGACAATTAGTCTCCATCAGATACCTAAGATCATCTCGCTGTGGACTCTTGCTCCATTGAACCATGCCAAAATTGTCTGCAAAGTATCCTTCACAGGTACAGTCAGTCCAGATCGGCCTAAAATAAGTAAGATAAAAATGAAAAATATCTGTTCCTCTGCTTTCATGATCCTCAAGCAAGGCGGGGGTATCAACAATTCTAAATCTTCCAACAGATTTTGCAATCATTTCATCTGCTTGAACCTCAACTTTTCTAGAAAAGGTCTTTTCAATCCAAGTCTTGTAAAACTGAGCCATCTTTGTCACATACTCAAATTCCCATCTTCTCTGTTCCAATTCTTCTTCTTTTACAAGAAATATAAAGTGAAGAAGCACATGGTGAAAAGATTATAACACAATTAAAAGGTCTTTGCATAAAAATTAGGGCATTCTCTGGGATGAGTTTCAAAAATATGGACGGATATTTCCACAGAGATTTAGCTTTGACCTTCTATGCCCATCAGGGTTAGAGTTGAACGAATCTTCTCTATTTTACGAATTTTCCAAGTAATTATCTCTCTTAGAGCTTCTACTGTTGGAGATTCGATCTTTGCCAGAATATCGTAGGCCCCGAAGGTACCATGAACTTCCTTGACTCCGTTAATTGCTTTGAGCTGTGAAATTATAGATTCTTCTGAACCAAGTTCACAATTTATTAGCACGTACGCTGTTGCCATGTATTACCTATACAATGCAAATATATCAATGGATCTGTTGTTTTTGCATAGGATCAGTAACAGTATCATAGTTGAAACCAGAGCCGATTTTTTGTATAAAATCTCAAAAATCCTTTTGATTGCAGATATTTTTAGAAAATTTAGGTAAAATAATGTCCCCCGGTTCTGACCCACATAGAGTCATTGGTACATTAGCCTTAATCCTCATCTTGTTCTATTACCGGGGTGCCCTGTCGCACGGCTGGGTGGACCAAAAATCATCTTTCATCATCCCAGTCCGTCTGCGTGCATTTGGGGCGATATGATTATTTCAAGCAGTAATTTATTGTGATTGATTGGCATTTAGTAGCTATTTTGAGCGTGTTTTTTTGATTCATGCCTCTGCAGCCTAATCATGCCAGGCAACAAAAAGTACGATAATCTTTGATCTGGAGATAAAATGCAATAGAGATTACAAGGGGGTTACAGTTTTTGACTGATTCTCACACAGAATCGTAGTCCAAGGATTCCTATTCTCAATTAATCTGAAAAACTATCAAATTACAGTCCTATGCTGTTGATTGCATTTCCAGAATTTGCATCAATTATGAGAATTATCTTCTTGCCCTTGTGATCGTATTGTGCAAACCAAATTGGAACATGCAATAGTTCACCACTTGCTACCTCTTCTTGGGTCTCCATTTGTCTAATCATGTGGTATTTTGCATGTACTCTCTGTGATTGTATTTGGTCAACAATATTTTTGGCCTGGTTTTTTGCAGTATCCTCGTTAATATCACCGTTCAATATTTTGATTGATTTTGGAATTTTTTTTGAATCAAAGTCAGTTTTTTTATCAAGTGAAAACTCGTAACCATGAGGCTGGTAGGCAGTCAAAGATTTTACTGCCATAACAGGACAGTTGTATATTTCATCTACAGTGTATGCCTTTGTTGCGTTACTATTCATCATTCCACCACCCCCCATCATTGTACCAAATAACATACCGTCCATCATGCCGCCCCCAAAACCTCCTCTTCTAGACCCACCTCCTAGCGCACCTCCCATCATGCCTGCCATAGCTGCAGTTGCAGCAATACTTCCAATTTCTACTGCAATATCTGTCGCAATTAGATTTGTTTTTGCTGTTACTTGGATAATCCAGTATGGTATCATGGAAAAATCAAGTTCTTCCAGTATGGAACTCTCCTGAAGATGCCTATGTAAGAGACCCTTATCCATCATCTGGTGCAATCTTGCAGTTATCTGATCCTTGTCTGATATTGTTATTGGTAACATGGAATGTTTTGCAATATTTTGCCAGCCCTTATTTTCTAAACTTACGCTGCTCCCACAATACTCACATGTGATTACCATCTCACCAAATTTTGGCACAATTGGAGCACCACAACTTGTACATTTTACTTCCTTTGTTTCTGCAATTGCATCTTGTTTGGCAGTTGTAACTGGAATTTGTTTTACCCCGCATTTTACACAAAATGTTGCATCATCTGGAAGTTGTAAACCACATTTAATACAAAACATATCTTAGACACCTGATTTTATTGCATTTCCGCAATGTGAGCAGAATTTGGAATCAACTGCTACTATATTGTTACATTTGGGACAGATTATACCCTGGCTCTTTTGTAAAGTCTGCTGTTGGTCTGCACCACAGCTTGGACAGAAATTACTAGATACTGGCATCATCATGCTACACTTGGGACATTGTTTCATCGGGGGCTGGTACATTCCCTGTCCCATCTGCCCTGCCATTGCATATCCAATGCCTGAACCTGCCCCAAAACCAACTCCAAGGCCAGCTAATGAACCTGCGCCTCCGGAGGGATTTTTTGCAGCCTCGGTCATGGCCTGACCTGCCTGATATTGCATATAGTTTACCCCAAGGACAGACATCTCTCCTCTTGTATTGATTGCCTTTTGTACTTCATCTGGGAGGCTAATTGTCAATCCAGATATTTTGTTGATTTCAATTCCATATTGCCCAAAACTTGACGGTGTACTAGACAATACAACTTGTTCGATGTTTTGCAAATTAGATGCAATGTCAGTAACTTTCATTCCATTTTCTTTCATCTTTCCAAGCGCATTAAACATCAAAAGTACTAGCTGTTCTTTGAGTCGTGATTCAATTGCATCAGATGTCTGTATTGCAAATGTACCAACAAACTGGTTTACAAAATTCTCCGGGGAAGATATTTTCCACCTAAATTCACCAAATATTCTTAAATTTACTATTCCCAATACTGGATCAACAAATTGGTAAGGCCCTTGTGAGCCAAACTTTCCATCGATATACCTATTTTGTAAGTAATAAACTTCAGCAGCTTGCTGAACACCTGTGAAAAATTTTAACAGTCCGCCTACAATCGGGGCATTAAAATCTGTCAGTGCATACCTGTTGGGCTTGTCAAAATAAGTTAGTACTTTACCATCCCTGAAAAATACTGCAATCTCGTCTTCTCTTACCACAATATTGTCATTGAGTTTTATCAAACGCGGCACCTTCCACATTATGTTACCTTCCTTGTATTGAGATTCCCACTCTATAGTGGTTGAACCTATTACACTTCCTCCAAGATCTATCTCTTTTTTACGTCCAAACATTTACCCACGCCTCATATCATTTACCATCATTTTTATCACTTTGTAACAAGGATGTTTTCTACCGACTCGAGCCTTTTTTTCCATGACCTGCCAAGTTGCTCTAACATGGATGAAATCTCTGAGGTAATCTCTTGTGTTGATTTACCAGAATTATAATCAGATATGGAATTAGAGCATGTTGTAAAAATCCGCTCGGATGCATTAACTGAATTAAAATCATATTCATAGAGCTTGTTGAGAACACCCTCGTCTATTCTTATGTTTGGAGAAATTCCTGCGGAGCCCTGCTGAGCAGGCTGTATCGCTCCAGATACCTGTTGAATTTGAGATATAGTGCTGCCTACCAGAACAAGATTGCTAAAATCACTTTTTGCTGTCATGGCTTTTCTCAAGTCTTCAAGTTTGGCCTTGGAATCATTTAGCATGCCAGATATCTGTTTTCTTAGTAACTGATCTGCTGCTCTAATATCTTCAAGTTTACGATATTCTCCAAGTCCTGGAATTTTTAATTGTAATTTTTTCCAAGTTCCTCTATTTTCTTCCACTGTTTTTCTCAGGTCTGGGGTGGTGTTTTCTGGCATTGTATCACAATTCATGTTACAAAACTTAAAGATTCCGAGAACTTTGTTACTGCAAACTTTGTTACATTCAACTTTTAATTCAGGGTATAATCTAATCCAAATTCCATGAAGGAGAGCCAATTTTTGCTCCTATATTTTCATAATCTTTTTTTCCTTGTGGCTACAGTTAACTAATAAAATATCAAGAGTTAAGATGAATTAGGATATTTAAAGATTAAAAAAACATGCACACAAGTTTTCTAAATACCTTGTGGAAATTATCTACACCTGATTTTTGCTTTAATTGTGAAACAGTGTTTGATCGATAATAGTAAAACCTCTAAAACAGGAGGTCGGTAAGCCTTATCTCAAATCCAGCTATGGCGGTTCTTAGCTTGAAATTATCAGCAACTCTAGTATCTATTTCTCCAAGTGGACCAAGTTTCTTGCCATTTATCATTATGCTGCCAGTTCTTCCATCAACAAACATGGGCTCTTTTTGTGCAACAGTATTACACCCAAGATTAAAACCAGTTTTGAGAAGAGATTGGAGAACTGATTTTACTTCTGTAAAGTTCACATCCTTGTGAGCACCAAGACAGGCAAGATGAATTCCTTCTTTGATAGGAGAGTCTTTTTCAAATACAGTTCCTATCTCAAATATTTTTTGAGGGTATGATTCATGAATATTTCTTGATAACACTTCCATCATGCCAGGAAGAAGCATGTCACGTAAAATCATATGCTCCTGACTCTTAGAGTCTGCAACAGATAGTATTTTAGATGATTCCCTGTTGGTCTTATCATATAAAATTTCTTTGCTTGTAAGCTCAAAGTTCATCACTTCTAGATAGCCAAGTCCAATCATAAGTGAGCGAACAGTTTCAAGTTTTTTTGTTACATTATTTCTTTCTCCTGCAGAAACTGATTTAGGTATCGTGGGCTTGAGATTCTGAATTCCATAGCCAAGGGCAACTTCCTCAACCAGGTCCATTACTCCAAAAATATCTGTCCTATATCTTGGAATGGTGCATACAACTTTTTTACCCCTCATCTTTGCATCAAGTCTGCTTTTTTTAAGAGATTTCACTATGAGTTGGTTTGAGAGATCAATTCCTAATGTCTTGTTTACAAGCTGAGGTTCAATGACAAGATCTCTGGATTTTAGTGCAGGGCTAGAATTATTTGCTCCAGTTACTTTTACAGAGTATAATTGAAATCCTGCAATCTGCAAAGTATTTGCAATAACTGCAAGAACTCCTTCTGCAGCATTTTTATCGGTTGCAGTAACCTCTACAAGTAAATTGCAAGTCTTGATATTCATTTCTGTAAGTTTTGCGTTGACAATAGGAGGAAGCGATATAGTTTTCCCATCAGAGTCTACAAGTATAGGAACATTGGCATGTCCTTCCAAGATATGCTTGTATTTTTTTCCAGTTTCTGTTTTTTCAAGTATTTCTTTTACAGTCATGGATATTTCCGATTCAAGGGGAATAAAACTATGACTTTGTGTTACAGTTTTGTAGTATAAGGGAAACTTTATTTTTTCAAGATCGTGAATTCCTATTGATGCCTTTTTTCTTCTTCTCCCCAATCCATTATGGAGATCTTCTTGCATTGTAATTATTTGCCGGATAGTTTCATCATCTAGTGTACCATTTCTTGCCTCGATTGCTGTAACATATGGTCTTACTTTGGAAACAGAATTATCAGCCTTTATCCAGTCTTTACCTTTTTTGATTTTCAATCTAGGCATTCCAAGTTTTATTCCAAGTAGTCCCTGAATACCTGTAATTATCCCATAATCAGTAGAATAATCTGGTCTGTTTGGACTGTATTCCACATTGATATGATCAGCAGTCTCATCTTCAATATCCAGTCCAATGAACGGCAAAGTGTCAATAATTTTGTCTATTGGAATACTCTTACCAAGAATTTTTTTTATTCTATCAAAATATAGTGTTACTACTGGCATTTTGGTACACTCCTCAACCAACCAAATTTGTTTTCATACAATTCACGAACATCCTCGAGACCATACCGTAGCATTGCAATTCTTTCTATTCCTCCACCCCATGCAAGAACTGGATTTTTGATTCCCAGCGGTTTTGTTACCTCTTGTCTGAATATTCCCATTCCAAACAACTCTACCCACTTGCCAAGTTTTTCATTATATATCATGGACTGTAAGGATGGCTCAGTATATGGAAAGAACGTGGGCCAGAACTTTATTTTCTTAATCCCCATTTTATGATAGAACTCAGTCTGCAGTCCCATTAGGTCTCGTAGTGTGACATTTTTACCAACTACAACTCCTTCCACTTGATGAAACTCTGCAAGATGTTTGTAACTTAGTTTCTCATTTCTAAATACCCGGCCTATTGAAAATAATCTTGCCTCGTCATGGTTTTGGTCAGCAAGTGCTCTGATAGTTACACAAGTAGTATGAGTTCTTAGAACAAGTTTTCTTGCCTCTTCATCCTGCCATTGATAATTCCAGCCCCTCTTGTGTTCATTAGCCACTTTTTTTATTTGATCCAGCTTTGCAACGGTACTTGCCTTAACATCTTTAAGGTAAAAAGTATCTTGCATTTCCCTTGCAGGGTGATCTTGTGGTGTAAAGAGGGCATCAAAGTTCCAAAAACTTGACTGGACATTATTTCCGATTATTTCAGAAAATCCAAGACTGACAAATATTTCTCGCACTTCATCGATAACATCCCGTAAGGGATGGCTTCGTGATGCAAATATTGTAGGGGCTGATGCTTCAACATCTATTGCTCTTGCAATTTTTAATTCAACTGAATCTGATGTTGATAATGCTTCACGGATATTTCCACTAGTACCAATTTCACCTGATACACTCTTTGCTGTTTCTACTCCTTTTTCAGTAAGATTCACCAAGACGGTTTTTTTTGAAATAGAAATGATAAACTCGGGCCTTTTTTTTAATGAATCAAGTGCATTCTTGTCTTCCAAATCATCAACAGATATACCTGTTGCATCTTTAGACGCAATTAATTTTATAATTTTCTCTTCAGGATTAATATCATGGTATCCCTTAAGTGAAATTCTGTTTTCATAAATCTCAATCCACGTATTTTTCTTTGCGTTTGCAATAGCCGGACCAAATTCATTTTTTAGATAACTTTTCGCATCATTGATTTCGCATGAATAGTTATCTAACGATTTAAGATAATTAACAAGCTGTCTTTCTGGCAATCCCTTTTCAAATGCATCTTTTCCTCTTCTACCCAGTGTAACAAAATTTTTCTCAGACTCTGCAACATTAGCTAGATTTTTGAATTTGAGCCATTCAATACCACGTCTTATCTGATCTATCGAAAGTTTTGTAATTTCACAAAGTTCTTCGGGTGTTAGGTCTTGTTTCTCAATCAAAGTCTTGAGAAGCTTTTGTTCAATCGGATGCAGAACTTGTGACATTGTTTCAAAAAGCCAAAAAGACTTTTTAAACCTTAACATAACTAAACCGTGAATGTCATCTGAAGAGTTTACGGTGACTCCTTGGAGCGTAGAGGGAGAAATTGACTATGATAAACTCATGCAGAAGTTTGGTACCGAAAAAATTTCACCAGAATTGGAAGCACGAATAGAGAGAATTACTGGCGAGGTTCATCCAATGTTAAAGCTGGGATATTTTTTTAGTCATAGAGATTTGGACAAGATTTTGACAGAATATGATAAAGGAAACAAGTTTTATCTTTATACTGGAAGAGGGCCATCTGGAAAAATCCACATGGGACATCTCCTTCCATGGATTTTTACAAAATATCTCCAAGAAAAATTCGATGTTAATCTAATATTCCAATTGACTGATGATGAAAAGTTTCTCTATAGTGACCAAAAATCTATGGAGGATGTATCAAAATTCACGCAGGAAAACATTTTAGATATAATTGCCATTGGATTTGATCCAAAAAAGACAAAGATCCTAATTGATACAAAGGACATTAAGAGAATCTATCCCATATCACTTGAGATAGCAAAGAGAATTACTTACTCAACTGTAAAGGCTGTTTTTGGATTTGAAAATTCTACCAACATAGGCATGATTGGATTTCCTCCAATACAGGCAGCTCCATGTTTTCTTCCATCCATAATTGAAGGGCGTCCTACCCCTGTTCTCATACCAGCTGCAATAGACCAGGACCCATATTGGAGGGTAACAAGAGACATTGCTGACAAGTTAGGATATCCAAAACCTGCGCAGATCCACTCCAAGTTTCTGCCAGGACTTGGCATGCAAGGAAAGATGTCTTCTTCAATTCCTGAAACTGCAATATTCACTACAGACTCTGACGACATAGTAGACAAAAAGATTTCAAGTACATTTACAGGTGGTCAGCCTACTGTTGACCTTCAGAGAAAACTTGGTGCCAACTTTAGCATATGTCCAGTATTTTGGTATCTACGATACTTTTTTGATACAGAGAAAGAGTCTGATGAGAGAGCAAGAAAATGCAAGAGCGGGCAATTACTTTGCGGAGAATGCAAGTGTAACCTAAAAGATGCAACGAAACCTTTCCTTGCTGAATTCAAAAGCAGAAGAGAAAAAGCAAAAAACCAGATAGACAAATTCATGTTTGACTAGAATGAAGAAAAATATTACATGTGCAGACAGTTACGAGGCACAAAAACTTGCAAGTCTCATCTATATCAAAGATGATAATGAAATTTTCATCAATGGAATTTTAGAGATTATTGAAAATGAGATAGTTATATCTCTCAAGGATAAATCTGCACATAGTGTTCTTTTTGAGGACAGAGTCCAAGCAGATGCCTTTGCGGATTTCATCCAATCTGTAATTGATAATGTAAATAAAATCACAAAGACTGAAGTTTTTGAAAATGTTGTGGAAATAACCAAGGAATAATTTTAAACAAGAAATTTATCCATTTCCTGAATAACTAATTCCTGTACCTTGAGAAAATACAACCTAGTTGCATATGGCATATCGTCCAAGTTATTCTCTATTGCCATCATTAGATATCTAACGGCTCTTTTTGAGATGTTAAGATTGAATTTTAAATAAAGAATTGGATCTTGCTTTACACCAATTTTATCCACAAGCCACGGTGGTGCAATCTCTTTTGCCTCTGCAATTATCTTCTTGTACCAGAATGCTATGTTTGTAGGATCCAAACCTTCTTTGAGGCCAGTAATATCTGTAGACATTTTGCCAAGCATCCTATCTGTGATTTCTTTCAATACTTTATCAGGCATTCCAGAGTTTTATGGAAACTACTCAAAGATTGAAAAGTTGTTTGTCAACAAAGTATATTGCCGTCAGAATCTATCTCAGATTTCTTGATTCTTGTCGTAGATATCCTAGTGCCATCCTTAGCAAGGATCATGGGAATTATTATTACTTTGACTGGAGGTGAATTCCTTGCTGCCCTTAGCCGGTTTAACTCTTCACCTTTTGGGGAAGTCTCACTGCTTACTACTAATGCTTCAACCTCTTTTTCTAGCACTGTTGGACCAAAATCATTTTCAAGTTTGCTAATCTCATACTTGGAATTTGGAAAATTTTCTCGGATTGCATCTTGTAGTGTTTCGTATCTTTGAGAATAATCATGTTCAGGATCTTTTCCTTTTTTTCTTGCAAATTCATCGCTAGTTAGACCTATGATTACTTTGGATGAGATTGAAAATGCACCCCTAAGTAGTTCCAGATGACCTCGATGAATAATATCAAATGTACCACCCATTGCAGCAAGTTTGAATCTAGTCATAGAAATATCTATTCAGTATCTTATCATTTAACAAGTACTACATTAATTGATGGTACTGCTAAAGAGAGAGGAACAGCATCATAATTCCAAACATAGGTCTCTATGAAATAGGAACCAGATGAGTGCGGTGTCCAATTTACAGAGACATTTTTATCTTCAGACCCAAGAAATACTCCTTCGTACTTTCCTATGAATTCGGCTTGACCGCTGAATTGTTTGACTTGAACATAGTAGATGAATGGTTGTGTAGAATTGAGAAGATATTTTGTGTTACTAGATATATTTACGGATGCATTTACTGGTATAGTAGAATATGACGTACCATTAGGATCAGTGATTGTTGTATTGCTTACAACTATAGGCAGTGTCATTTGAATGCCATTTACAGGAATTGGTTTTGATTGATAATTGTCAGATTCTCCAATTAGCATATATGATTGCGCCCTAGGACTTGGATCTGAAGTTATGCTGAATTGAGAATTTTGTTTAGTATCAACATTTATCGGATTAGAAATTCCAATGCGTACTACTCGTTGAAATGCATCATATGAAATCAGATACAATTTAGTGTTAAGAGATTTTTGTGCCCCGTTGTTTGTAACAGTACCTGAAATAACTAATTTGTCAGATACTTGAAGAGAGCCAGGAGAAATTACAAGCGATTGCGGTCTTTCAGGTGATGACCTAAAGCTTGCAAGTTTTGCCTGATATTGAGTAATTGACGGATCCGATTTTGTAGACGATATTGCAAATGGAACTTTTCCTCCGGCGGGAATTACCTCAAGAAGTGTTGTACCAGTTTTGTACTCTATCTGATTAGAATTATCATCCATAAATGTAACTCCTATAGTAACAGCATTAATTGGAGAATTAAGATTATTCTGGACTTCTCCTAACACCACAGTGGTACCGTCATTTGCTTTGTAAGAATATGTTGTTTGAGGTATTTCTACTTGAAGACTTGTTTGAGAGGGAAGATTCTCAGCCCAAACAAAGTTCATTGTAAATAATGTGATAATCAATAGACTTGAAAGAATCAGAATTCTCATACCCATTTTAATTCCAACAAGGCATTAATCACATACTGCATATCATAATCTATACAACATAGTTTAGAAGGTTCTACCAACTTACGTTGGTACGTCATAATTATAAAAAGAAGATAAAAGATTTGGTTGATTTACTTGTGTTTCTTTGCGGTAATTACACACCAGTAAATGAATCCTGGTATCAATCCTACCATCAATGGTATGTATACGCCCGCTTGACTCCAATCTTGCATATCTAAATTACCTAATCAACAAAAAACTTGCATAGTATTTAAATCCATCTTTCATATGGCTAATTTTTAGCAGATCGTACCATGTTTGCGACTTGAATGAGGATGTCTCTTTAAATAAAACTTGAGCGTGATTTTGAATCATATTTGGAAATAATAATTGAGCCATGGAAACAACTTGTTGTTCATGAGGTATTAGAACAAAGATTTGAAGATTGGATAACGCAGATAATTGCAGGCGCTAGATCAGCTGGTGGCGGAATTCCCACCATATTTTGGTCAGGTGGAATAGCATTTCATTTTGCAACATTTCCTGATACCGAAGCAATAGTACAAGAGAAGCTTAGAGGAAGAATTCACTATTCATCAGTCACATTTGCTATCAAGGAAAAGTTTGATAAGCAAATCATCCGTGAAGGGGGAGCTGTCAATTTCACAGATGTCAGCCATAATGAGATATTTAGCAGATTGACAGAAAAATTGCGAGCACAGTCAAAGTTTTGTACCTAGTTCCTTTTTTCGTGATTTACGAAGAACCAAGAATCCACCTACTGCTACAAGTCCAATACCTATAACCAGATAATATGGAGGATTGGACTCTATAGGAAAGAGAAAGATGCCAGCTGTAATCATGCCAAGGTAGACAAGCATCCTCTGATCTATATCAAATGGCATTAAGAATGACCTCTTTCTTCCATGCTATAAAGAATACTACAAAACCAGTTTTTTGTATAACAATAGATTTATTGATCATTTGCTTTCCCTTATCTCAATTTCACTTCCTTCATAATTTGCAGCCATGTTTGTAAATGGATACGCTCCAAGGTCTTTATCTAAAACGCCACCCCGGAATTTTTTGATTATAACAGTATTATTATATAGATCTTGAAGTTCTTTGCCAGAATTTACGTTGGACTTGAAGTGAAGATCTGCAATTAAAAGAACGTGATTTATAGGAATTGGGTAGAATAACAAGGTTCGATAATCCGGCAGAACATCAGTCATATGATAAACATACATAAATATCCACGAGTATGCAGCGCTTGAGACAATTGTTATGTTCTTCTCATCATTTGGAATGTTACTATTATGAACATTTTGAAGGACATATGCAGCTGCATCATATTGGCTTGATACATTTGAAGTAATCAAGAAAAATGACATTGTCAGTCCGAATATTCCCAAGCATGCAATAATGACATATGGAATTGTATGTTGAATACTTTCTCTTGTTTTTTTAGTAAGGTCGATAACAAATTTGGCTGCAGCAATACAAAGAACTGGCAAGACTGGAATCCAGTAAAAATACTGGGCATATCCTACAGAGACAAGAAATATCAAAAAGGGAATAAACCACAACAAAATTATCCAGTCTCGTTTTATTATTGCGTAAACTATTCCAGACAATCCCAAGATTAGCAAGACTGGATCAAAGTAGAAGAAAGTTTCCAGAATGTTTACAAAGTTATTATTTTGTCTGTGAACCTGAAATAGAATATCACTAATCCAGTAGTGAAATTGATTATCTTGTAAACTTTGTATTGGCCAAATCAATGGTATCAAAATCACTGGAATCAGCCACATTACCAACATTCTACGATTCCGGATATTCTGGAATACCAAGATTGCAACAAAGGGAATCATAATAAACATGGTTTCTTTTGTGAAAAGGGTTATTCCAAGAAGTACTCCAGAGAGCATAACAAGTAATTTTTTATTTTGAGAATCCTTTGCATATATGGCAAAGAGTATAGATGATAGCAAAAATGGTAGTAAGATAGAATCTAGTAATATCCTCCTTGTAAACCAGGTAATTGGCATTACTGCAAACAAGACAGATGCCAACAGGGCTACATTTCTTGAGTAGCATCTCTCTGAGATCTTGTATATTAGAAAAGTATCAACAATTGCAAGCATCCCCATCAATACACGTGGAAAAAGATAGAGCATCCGTACCGAGTTAGCATCAGTCGTGGGATGGAGTGAATTTGGGTATCCTGTTAAGGATAAAGCTCCAGCCAAGAATAGCTGCCCAAAGAAGGGATGATCATGGAAAAAACCAATTTGCAGTCCTTCTCCAGATAGCACGTGCATAGCCCTGAACATGTAAATTCCTTCATCATAGAAAACATCTGGAAACCCCACTGGATTCCAAAGATGTGTAAATGCAGCCAAGAACAACGGGATTGCAATAAATAGAATGGAGGTATTTTTGATGTTCATAAAAAATATCTTGTACATTTTGACATATCTCTATACTTTAGCATATTGATAATAAGCAATGAAAAAGAATTGGAAAGATTTGTGCTTAGTATTCATAAAAGGAGTGGACTGGAGGGGATTTGAACCCCTGACCCCCCGCGTGCAAGGCGGGTATTCTACCGCTGAACTACCAGCCCATTAGACAAATTGAAAACCGCAGAGATTTTAATTGTTGCCCTTGTGTGGCAAAGATTTTATTGATATTATTCTTGATAGCATTCATGGTACTACTAAAATCAGAGGTTGCTCTAAAGGCAGGGGACAAAGCACCAGATTTTAATCTATCAGGAATTGATGATAAGAAGCATTCTCTTTCAGAATACAAGGACTATCAAGCAAAGTTGATAATTTTCATGTGCAATCACTGTCCATATGTGCAGGCTAAAGCAGATGCACTAAATGAGATCTATGAAAAATTCAAAGGCAAAATTGCCATGATAGGAATAAACAGCAATGACGCAACAAAATATCCAGATGATAGTTTTGAGAGCATGAAGAAATTTGCAAAAGAGAAAGGTTTTGGATTTATGTATCTAGTTGATGAAACTCAAGAGATTGCAAAAAAATATGGTGCAGTTTGTACTCCAGATCCATTTCTTTTCGACAAAGAAGGAAGATTAGTTTTTCATGGCAGAATAGATAATGCAATGAAACCAGAAGACAAGCCTACAGAGAAGACAATGATTCAAAACATTGAGAAGGTTCTTTCTCAAAAAAAGATAGAAAAAGATTTTGACCCATCAATGGGATGCTCAATCAAGTGGAAAAGCCAGCAGACTTAAATGACAGTCGGATAAAAAAAAATTTGGGCCGATAGCTCAGCTTGGCTGGAGCGTTCGACTGATAAAATTATTCAGATATCGAAAGGTCGTGGGTTCAAATCCCATTCGGCCCACTATTCAATCAAAAATAGAATAGATTTCAATAAATAGGAAGAACTTGTTACACTTTTGTTGTCAAGATTTAAGCTACCAGCATATCTTTCAGGCAAGGAATTGGCATAACATGGATAAAGATGAATTATGCAAGAAAGTCCTAGAGTTAGACCCACGAATAAGGTTTGCAGGTTTGATTAATGAAAATGGTAGACTAGTTGCGGGAGGAATGAAGCCCGGATTCAAATCTCTTGAAGATTCAAGAGATGATGAAATGCTATACATGGAACTAGTTTTGAGAGCAAAGATGCGAAAGGAATTCGACAAGGTACTAGGTCCTGTAAAATTTGCAATGTCATATAGAGATATGCTGATAATAATGAGTTTTCCAGTAAATGATAACATACTTTTAATTTCAGTTGAAAAGGAGGTTGATTTTTCCAAACTTCCATTCAAGATTTTAGAAATAATTCATCATTGATTTTGGTAACTTTCAAACACAGTCTGACACCACTGCAACAAGGTTTCCACATTGTCTGATATGAAATCTGCATTTGTCTTAGTTTTTTTTACAATTTTAGTGCAAAGTGCAAGATGAATATTTTTTCCAAATTTTCCCTTGCTTGCTTCAACGGCCTGAGAAAAGAATTTGATTTCAGCTTCTTCTGAAGAGAATACTACGATAATCATTATGCCATCACGCCTGGGCCAGATTTTATTTAGAAATCTTTGTAAGTCAATGTCAAACATTACACCTATTGCAGACGACATGTCACCAAGCAATGATACTTTCCATTTTCCAGTACGAAGTACTGCAGAAGCGGCTTGTGCAAGAAGTGCATTTTGATAATCAGTGGCCAAAATAACAATATTTTTTTTTTGATCTACCTCTTCTTCCGAGAGACCAATCAAGGAGATTGAGGTTGATATTATTTCATCAAAGAAATTCTTCTCGGATCGCCCCATCTTTCCACTATCATAGGAATTTTCAATTGCCTCAATTGCTGGTATTATCACCTCACTTACTATCTTTGTAGGTGAGGCTCCTGAATGAAGAGAGGTTCGAATAAGAGTATGTGCTTCAGGAGTTGATCCTGATAGGACATAATCCATATACTTGTTTTTAACTTGGAAAAAATCTTCTGGAAAATTGAGCTTATCTGCGCCCCCTTCAATGAACCAGAGATTTACACTACCCATGTTTTTTTGTTTTATCAAGCCCTCACCTGCAAAAACTTTAAGATACTTTGATATTGTTACGCGATTAACTTTAAGTTTTTTGGCAATCTCAACTCCTGTTAATCCAGTCCTTGATGGACTTAGAACATCAATCAATTTTTCACGCATTTCATCTGGATTATATCCTCGTGTCACAAAGTTTCTCTGATATTCTAGTATATAGCATTGATAAAATCAGCAAGGACCTGCATTGAAAGATCCTTGCTGATCGGTACTTTGGTATGGTCTGGTTGGTCCAAGTTGCGTGGCATGGTATGTCGCATACTACAAGCGCACTATTTGTACAATCATTAAAAAAGTAAATAAGAAAACCTCAGAATTGATACTAAATACTTAAAAGATTGATCACGATATTTAGATTTTGCAAAATATGGCTTGAACTAAACTAAAACCAAATCATGCTTTACATAATTTTTTTAATAAATATTAAAATTATTTTTCATTGCATTTGAATTAACATCTGCATCAATATGTTTTTCATCATCCAATTAGTTTACATCAAGCTGACCTTTAGTTGGAATGTTTACAGCCAAAAGTATTAAATATCAGTACTTTAAAGTACGGTATAGATAGGTAATATGCCAAAAGCAGGTTTCAAGTCAATCACAATTTCAGAAGAAGTTTATAACAGATTCCACGATACATACAAGAAAAGTAAACACGAACTTGCAATGAAGGGCGTTAACAGTTTTGCAGGATACATAACTTTCATGATGGAAGATCTCATGCAAAAGGATGATACCTTTGCAAGATACGCTCCAAAACTTGAGAAGATATCAGTTGATGATGACAGAGTTGTAGTAAAAGACAACATCAAAAATAGAATAGCAGAAGTAGCTGTTCAGAACAATGAGCTCTACTGTTTATTGTGTGAAGAAAAAAATTGCGTCCATGTGGGATTTGTATTTTCTCTTCCCGAGATTTATGAAGTTCTAAATGCTAGAGGAATAAAGCATCAAAAATAAAAAGGTGCAGGAGGTGGGATTTGAACCCACGAACCCCTAAGAGACGGGATCACCCATTTGTATGATCTTAAGTCCCGCGCGTCCAAAGGCCATTAAACCTTCTTTGGCCAGGCTCGGCGACTCCTGCGTTTTATTAGCGAGATGTTGGAGAAATTAAACGTTTTATGAAAAAATTTTACAAGACCAAGTAAGATTAATAAGGATTCAGAAGAGCGAGCTTTGTTATGCTTCGATAGCTCAGCCTGGTAGAGCGTTACCTTGGTAAGGTAAAGGTCGCGGGATCGAATCCCGTTCGAAGCTTAATGCTTTCTAATTTTATTATGTAGGAATGGAGAAATAGAATACAGTACCTTCTCCTTCTTTGCTTTCAAACCAAATTTTTCCAGCCAGATTTTCAACAATTCCTTTACAGATCACCAATCCAAATCCACTACCACCGTATTTTCTCTTAAAAGAAATATCCACCTGATAGAATTTTTTAAAGACAAAATCTTTTCTTTTTTCCAATATTCCTATCCCATTATCTTTTACATAAAACACGATAGAGTCACCCTGCTCCTTGGCACCTATCTCGATTCGACCTTCCTTTGTAGGCACAAAATCAACTGCATTTTGTATCAAATTGAAAAAAACTTTATTCAGCAGGGTTTTGTCACTTGTTATTGGTTTTGTGGTGCTAGAGGAATCTACAAACTCGATCTTTTTCTCCGTCATCATAGGTTTGCATAATTTAACAACTTCATTCATCAGGCCATCAATATTGAATTGCGCTTTCTTAAATTCCATGGTATTGCTGTTGAGTTTTTGCACATCGATTATGTCAATCATTAATTGTTCCAACTTTACTGCATTATCATAAATCTCAGTTATTGCCTCAACTTGTTTTTCATCTAGATTTCCATGAGGAATTTCGGTTAGAAGTTTAGAATATTTTAAAATTGGAGATATAGGAATTTGGCATTCTTTTGCAACTGTCATGTAAAATTCTCCTTTGGCAGAATCTATTTTCTGTAGTTCATCAATCTGGATTTTTTGTCTTTCATGTTCCTCCAGAACTTGATGAGCTTGATAAATTTCAGATACATCTCTTATCACGGTGTTACTTCCCATCAATTTGCCGTTATCATCATAGATATTATTGGCACTAATTAGTCCAGGAAAGGTTGTCCCGTCTTTTCTTTTGAACCAGATTTCTACGTTTTCTACCCTACCAGATTTCTTCCAAGCTTCAAAGGTTTTTTTCATATCATCCAAACTTTTTTCTCCAACATGATCAAAGAGAGATCTCCCTATGATTTCTTCTTTTGAGTATCCAAAATTTTTGACGTATGCTGGATTACAATCCAATATTATTCCAGAAGTATTTACTGTCCTTTGTAGAACAGGGGATCCTTCATAGATGCTTTTGTATTTTGATTCTGTTTTGGGTGATGTTGTTTTTTGAGATATCACTGTATATGGCTGTGTTAAAACGGACTTTCCTTGCCTCATACTAAGCCATACAACAATACCACCACTTGCAGCACAGACTACTCCAAGAAAGAATACTTGACTTGAAAAAGGTCCTTGTACATTTAATCCATAGGATGCAATTAAGAGTCCAAATATCCCTAGCATCAATCCGCCAATATTTCCAAAACCACTCATATCTTTTGGTTACCATCCATTACACTTGATAGATTATTATTGCATAGTTTTGACTGCAAATTAGGTATAAGAAAATTCAATTTGAGTGATGATGGAATATTTTGAATATAATACTACTGACAAACTAGCAGATTAACTTTTCAGTTAATATACAGAATATTACTATTCTATCTCTAATAAAGAGATAATCATATCAAGTAACTCTTGAATTCTTTTCTTTACCCCTTCTAGAACATGTTTAATCTCATCCTTTGAGATTCTTGCCTCGTGAATTCTCAAACTTTTTGAGACTTGATCCATACCATGCTCGGAGATGAACTTGTTAAACTTGTCTAGAAATTGCGCTCCAATCATTATCTGATCTTTATTTTCCAAATCCCTCATTGGATGATATATAGTAGATTTTCCAAATAGATCCATCATATCTGGAGGTAAAGCAATCAAGTTTCCATAAAGATCATAAAACTTCCAGTTAGTCTTCCTATATGACGGAAGATTTTGATAAAGTTCATCTCTTGTTTTGTATTTTACCAAATAACCATTAATTTCAAGGTCTAACCAAGTATTCTCTTTAGATATTTCAACTAATTTGCATATAATTTTGCAGGTCTCCAAAATATCATGTAGAGATCTAGTTGATTCCAAGAGTTCTATACTTGTATTTTTAGCCATTCGTATAATCTGTTCTTTCTTACCTAAATCCAATATGACCAAGACTGAGATTATCGTTGATTTTACTCTATCTAGTTGTCTTGTATTGTGTCTGCCTAGTAGTTTTTAATTAATAATTCAGTATGCCCCGTTCTCTTTTGTGAAACAGAGTTGATGAATCTATTTGCATTTATCTCAATTATTCCAGCTGAGAATTCTTTGAAGAGTCCAATTATTTCATCAGATTTGGAATTTGATAACAGTACTTTTGCACCCTTTTTGTCAAGAGATTTGAATTTGTTAAAGAGCCTCTTTTGGTCTCTAAAATCAAAATCACTATCTGTATAGCTTGTAAAGCTAGCTGTAGAACTGACTGGCTGATAAGGTGGGTCTAAATAAACAAAATCTCCCTGTCCTACTCCTTTTAGCGCATCTTCAAAATCATGACATCTTATTGAGATGTCCTTTGATTGCAATACTTTGCTTACCTCAAAGAGATTATCTTTATTTACAATGTTTGGGTTTACGTATCTTCCAACAGGAACATTAAACTTTCCTTTACTATTTACTCTATACAATCCATTAAAGCAGGTCTTGTTAAGGAAGATCAACCTTGAAACTTTATCAATCTCACCTTTAGGATTGGCTTCACGTATCTTGTAATAGTAAACGCTTGGGTTTTTAGAATAATTTGCAGCATGGTTTTCCAAGGATAAAACAAGTTCCTTTACTTTATCTCTTATTGTAGCATATGACAATATTAGATCAGAATTAAGATCAGAGATGAGATATTTTGTTTTCCTTTCTTTATAGACCAGAGAAAAAAAGACTGCACCACCGCCTAGAAACGGCTCGAAATATCTCTCAAATTTATGTGGTATATGATTTGTAATTACCGGTAAAATCTGCCTCTTACCCCCAGCCCATTTTACAAACGGTTTTGGTGTAGCTGAAATTAGTTGATATTCTTGTTTCAACATAGATTAATTTCAAAATCTTATTTTGTACAATAGGGTTACAAAAGATCACATATTGT
>Ga0075030_100001525_pt1 | contig 20875 bp, 14 predicted proteins | sample LitLauG_LLR_2012_FD_71393 | JGI IMG/M metagenome (GOLD analysis project Ga0075030, IMG submission 71393) | Freshwater sediment microbial communities from Pennsylvania, USA - Little Laurel Run_MetaG_LLR_2012 | ecosystem: Environmental > Aquatic > Freshwater > Creek > Sediment | place: USA...
GCTGCGGCCAGATGCTCGCGAGCCGGGGCATGGCTGAGGAGGCCGCGCAGATGGCCGACGCGGTCGCCGACGCCCTGTCGAAGGCGGCCGACGACGGTCAAGGCGGCCATTGGCCGGTGGTCACCGACGCCAGCGCGTGCGCATCGCGCATGCGCGACCACCTGGCGGGCCGTCTGCCGCTGCTCGACTTTCACGAATTCGCCCTCGATGCCCTGCTGCCGCGCCTGCGGATCACGCGGCGAACCGGTCCGATCGCATTGCACGTGAACTGCAGCGTGCGCCGCGCGGCTTCCGACGGCAAGCTGCGCCGCCTGGTCCATGCGTGTGCCGAAAGCGTCATCGAGCCCGCCGGCGTCACCTGCTGCGGCTTCGGAGGCGACCGCGGCTTCGTCGTGCCGGAACTGAACGTGCACGCGCTGCGCAAGGTTCACGGCGCATTGCCGGCCGACTGCCGTGAAGGGGTATCGACCAATCGAACCTGCGAGATCGGGTTGACGGCGGAAACCGGGCGCTCGTACCGCTCCGTCGCCTACCTGCTGGAAGAGTGCAGTCGCACCGAGCCCGTGCAGTCCTGCTGATCCGCCCGCAGCGGCGCAGAGGAAGAACGACATTTCCAACTAAACGAGGAGCAGACCCACCATGCAGGCCTGGCAGCAAATCTACGACCCATTGGGCAATCTGTGGCTGTCGTCCCTGATCGCGGCGATCCCGATCCTCTTCTTTTTCGTCGCGCTGGCGGTGTTCCGGATGAAGGGCCACGTCGCGGGCACCATCACGGTGGCGCTGGCGCTGCTGGTGTCGATCTTCTTCTACAGCATGCCGGTTCAAATGGCCCTGGCTTCGGCCATTTACGGATTCTTCTACGGTCTGTGGCCGATCGCCTGGATCATCGTCACCGCGGTCTTTCTCTACAAGGTCACGGTCAGGACCGGCCAGTTCGAGATCATCCGCGCCTCGGTCGTTTCGTTGACCGAAGACCAGCGACTGCAGATGCTGCTGGTCGGTTTCGCGTTCGGCGCCTTTCTCGAGGGGGCGGCCGGCTTCGGCGCGCCGGTGGCCATCACGGCCGCACTGCTGGTCGGCCTGGGCTTCAACCCGCTTTATGCCGCGGGGCTGTGCCTGATCACCAACACGGCTCCGGTGGCCTTCGGTGCGATGGGCATTCCGATCACCGTTGCCGGGCAGGTCACCGGCATCGACGCGTTCAAGATCGGCCAGATGGCCGGGCGCCAGTTGCCGTTGCTGTCGCTGGTCATCCCGCTTTGGGTGGTCCTGGCGATGGACGGACTGCGCGGACTGCGCGAGACCTGGCCGGCCATCGTGGTGACGGGCGTCAGTTTCGCGGTGACGCAGTTCTTCACATCCAATTTCATCGGGCCGGAGCTGCCCGACATCACGTCGGCGCTGGTCAGCCTGATCTGCCTGGCGATCTTCCTGAAGTTCTGGAAGCCCAAGCGCATCTTCCGTTTTGCCGGCCAGGAAGTGACGGTGAAGGCCGCAAGCTACCCGCTCGAGCAGGTGCTGAAGGCGTGGTCGCCGTTCGCCATCCTGACCGTGTTCGTCACGGTGTGGTCGCTCAAGCCGTTCAAGGCCATGTTCGCCAAGGCAGGCAGCCTCGCGTGGACGGTCATCAACGTGCCGGTGCCGATGCTCGACAAGCTGGTGATCAAGATGCCGCCGATCGTGACCGCGGCGACGCCCTACGCCGCTACGTATTCCTTCAATGTCGTGTCGGCCACCGGCACCGCGATCCTGCTGGCCGCGATCGTCACCATCGCCATGCTGCGGATGAAGCCGCTGGAAGCACTGCAGACTTTCGGTTCCACCCTGGATGAGTTGAAGCGCCCCATCTACTCGATCGGCATGGTGCTGGCCTTCGCCTTCGTTGCCAACTACTCGGGCCTGTCGGCAACGCTGGCGCTGCTGCTGGCCGGAACCGGCGCCGCGTTTCCGTTCTTCTCGCCGTTCCTGGGATGGTTGGGCGTGTTCCTGACCGGATCGGACACCTCGTCCAATGCCCTGTTCTGCAACCTGCAGGCCACGACAGCCCACCAGATCGGCGTGCCCGACACGCTCCTGGTGGCAGCCAATACGACGGGCGGCGTGACCGGCAAGATGATCTCGCCGCAGTCCATCGCGGTGGCCTGCGCCGCGGTAGGGCTGGTCGGCAAAGAAGCGGACCTGTTCCGCTTCACGGTGAAACACAGCCTGATGCTGGCGACGCTGGTGGGATTGATCACCCTGGTGCAGGCCTACCTGCTGCCGATGATGATTCCCTGATCGGGACCCAGGAAAACCCCATGCATCAGATCTGAACGAGGCTGTCAGAGGCTCCGGGAGTCCGATTTGCATCAGGCTGTCGCGGGCTTCTTGCGCCAAGGAGGCTTCACAGCCATGAGACGTTCGAGACCCGGGGCGAGGGACTGCGGCATCTGGCGAAACTGCTCGAACGAGCGTGGTTTTTTCGGTGCGTTTCGAGAAGGTGCCGCACTGGGGGCCAGCCCCCATGAACCATCACCGTTGACCGGATGCGAATTTCGACGACTCTTCCTGGCGCGGACCTGCCGATGAAAACGGCCATGGCGATCGTGCGACCGGGCGGCGGTCTCGGCGAGACTCGGCCGCTCTCGCATTGCGGCGAGGCGGGTCAACTTCCGCGGACGAGGCCAATGTGAGGCCCAATCCCTATCTGGGCGGGTGACCGCGTTTCTTCGCCCGAGCCATCCACTGCTCCAGCCGCCTGGCTCGCTGCGGCAGCGCAAGCGCCGCGCTGTCTGAAGCGGCGGTCGGTGCGCCGCTGACCGCCGGCCTGTCCGCAACGGCGCCCTTCATCATCAGTTCGCCGAACGCCACCAACGATGCCTGGGCGCTGTCGAAACCCGCCGGGACCGCGGCCGTCGGGGCAGGCGGTGGTTCGTCCAGTATGGCCGGCGTATCGATGCGTGGGTTGGCCGGCGATATCGCCCCGGCAAAGTTGCCGATGACGTTCACCCCCGCCGCCGGGTCGGTACGCCGGCACAGGTACGGCATGTTCCACTTCTCGCACAGGTACCTCAGAACGCTGGTGTGGTCATAGACCGTGTGATCGACTCCGCGCTTGACGTAGGGTGAGATCAGGATCGCGGGAACCCTCACCCCGAGCCGATCAAAACCGAAGGTGGATGTCACGTGATCGTCGGGGGCGACGGCGGGCGGCGGCACGAAGTGATCGTAGAGGCCGCCGTGTTCGTCATAGACCACGATCAACAGCGTCGATGCCCATAGCGCGTCGCTGGCGCGGATCGCGTTGTAGACCTGCGCGATCAGGCGTTCGCCTTCTGCGACGCCGGCTGGCGGGTGCTGGTCGTTTTCCTGCGCGAACAGACCGTCGAAGTAGCAAGGCTCGATGAAGGCGTAGTTGGGAAATTCCGCGGCGTTGGCCGCCGCGTTGGCGGCGTCGCTGACGAAGTCCTCCATCGAGGCGTAGCGGTCGCTCAGGAACCTTTGCTTGAGCCTGTCGAGAATCACCGACTGGGGAAATCCCTGGTGATAGATCTTCCAGGTCTTGCCGGCAGCGTCGAGGCGGTCGTAGATGGTGTCCTGTGTGTAGCGGCCCCAGAACTCACGGATCGATGCCGGGTCGGCGGCAGCGGGCATCAGGACGTCGCCCAGGCTGGTGCCACTGTGCACGAAAAGCCGGTTCGGCCAGGTCGGCCCTGGGAGCGAGGAGAACCAGCGGTCGCACACCAGAAACGCCTTGGCCAAGGCGTGCAGGACCGGTAGATCGCCGTCCTTGAAATAGGCCATCACCTGACCCAAATCTTCGGTCGACGCATCCGGATGCTGGTTCCGAAAGGCAGTGATAAAGCCGCCCATGCCCGAGTTCAGCTGCACCGCGACATCGGCAAACTCATGCGGCACCGAGAACTGCTGGCCGACCAGTGGCTGCGCGTCGGCCTGCTGCGCAAAGTCCGCCCCGGTCTGAGCGTCCCGGTTCACTCCCGGATGGGCCGGATCGACTCCATCGATGTGCGGATCAAACGCTCGCAGCGCCCCCAGCATGTGGTCAAAGGAGCGGTTCTCGAGCATCAGGACGACGACGTGCTCGATCGGGTCGCCGCTGGCCGGCACGACGGTCCCCACCTGCTGGTTTGCGGTCACACGGGTCCCCAACTGTTGAACTGCAGTCCGGAGTGCTTTGAATGCCAGCCGATTGCGGCCGACGGACCTCGGTTCGTCCAACTGAGGATAGATGCTATCGGCACGAGGAAGCTCGCCCGGCCAGGGCGAAGTCGAGAAAATATTCAACCGCTGCAACGGCGAAGGCCGGTCGGACCAGTGTTTCGAGTACCGCAGCAAGGGTACTCGAGGCAACGGCCCAGCGATGGATCACTCCTTCGGGACCCAGCGCCTGCCGGCGTGTCCGTGCCGCACCGCGCCCTGGGTCGCAAAGCCCACGCCATCGCGCTGACGGTGCTCTTTGAGGGACGTGGCATCAAACCGCGGCGCCTCGATTCCATAACCCGAGCCGACGCCGTTGCGCATGTGCAATCGGCGCGCCGGCCCGGTTTTGGTTTGGCCAAATGCCGTCGTCGGCTGGCGCCAGGCCGGTTGGCGCTGGTTCTGGCAGTACCGGTCCGGGGTGCGGCGATTGCCCGAAACGTGGCGCCGCAGACACCTTCCCTAGCCTGAGGCAAAGGCAGACAATCCGCCGAATCCAGACCGCCTCGATCCGAGCGGAGGAATCATGCGACTGACCATCGCCAATATCAGCACCCGGATTGTTCAATCCGACATGGACGCTGCCGTCGCCGCCATTTCGCATCAGGTCGCGAACGACTTCGGTCCGGAATGGAGCATCGACGCGATCCTGAACACGACCAGCGTTTCGCTGGCGCAGGGTGCGGCGCCGATCGCTTCGATCTCGGATGCCATCATCTATGTTGGCGATCAATCGGACGATCCGACCACCGGGGTTAACAATGTCCTGGGCTATCACTCGGACAACCATGCCGGCATCCCCTACGGCTTTGTCTACCTGGACGTCTGCCAGGCCTACGGGGAGAACTGGACCTGCACGCTGTCGCACGAGGTGCTCGAGCTGCTGGCGGACCCCACCGCGGTGCTGACCGTGACCGGACCCGCCCAGGGCGGGGGAGCGGGCAATGTCTACTACGACCTGGAAGTGTGCGATCCGACCCAGGGCGATACCTACACGGTCGCCGGCATCGAGGTCTCGAACTTCGTGACGAAGGCCTATTTCGGAATGGCCGGCGGGCAGAGCACGCAGACCAATTTTCTGAACCTCGCCCTGGCACCGTTCGGAGTGCGTCCCAAGGGCTACCTGCAGTTCGAGGACAACGGCGCGACGCAGCAGGTCTTCGGCGAAAAGGTCACGACGGCAATGAAAAACTCGAAAATGGTCCGCTCCAAGCGGCGCCGCACTTTCCGGCGCGAAGCCAACATGCCCAGAAGGCACTGAGTCTGCCGGTATCAAACGCGTTGAAGCCGGGACCAACCTCGGAGAAGCTCCCATGACGGTCTTTCGCAAGCTTGGGCCCGTGCGGTTCATCGGACTGGTGGCGCTGCTGGTTTGCAGCGCGTGCAGCACCACGGATCCACTGGACCAGAACTGGTCGAGCAGCGAGCAGACCACCTGGTTCGAGGCGGACCAGGGTTCGCGCCTGATCCCGCTGGCGTGGTTTGTCGCGCTGGAACAGGAAAAAAGCGACGCCCTGTTCCTGACCGACGAGAACATCCGGCGCTACGGCTATGAACCCAGGACGCTGTCGAATTCAACCATCCGCCTGCCGCGCGGCTTCGTTCTGAACAAGACGGTGGACGACAGCCTGACCTGGACACGGCTGCGCTGGCGCACCGACCAGGCTGAAAAGGAGCCCTGGGTCGGGATGAACTGTTCCGGGTGCCACACGGCAACGATCCGTTACCAGGGTGCGACGCTGACGGTCTACGGCGCTCCCGCCAATACCGATTTTCAGAGCTTTTTCGAGGCGTTCGATGCGGCCCTGGCGCAGACGGCAGCGGATCCGGCCAAGTTCGCCAGGTTTGCCGACCGCGTGCTGCAGGATGCCGGCGCCAGCCCGGCGGCAAAACTCGAGAACCGCAAGCAGCTGGCCGCCGCGCTGGCCACGCTGAACCAGCATGAAGCGCGCATCGCCGCGCTGAACCAGACGGACCTGCGTTACGGCTACGGTCGCCTGGATGCGGTCGGCCATATCCTGAACAAAGTGGCCCTGCTGACGGCAGCCGACCCGCTCGCCCCACATCCGGCGGACGCACCCGTGAGCTACCCGTTCCTGTGGAACGTGCCACGGCTGGACTTCGTGGAATGGAACGGCATGGCCGCCAACGGCCGCCTGCCCGGCGCGGGCGGACGGGGCCTGGACGTCGACGCGCTCGGCCGCAATACCGGAGAAGTCATCGGCGTGTTCGCCGACGTGGTGGCGGTCAAGGACCCTGGCCTTGCTGGATACAAGTCCAGCGTGGACGTCGACAGCCTGGTGGGCATCGAGGACCAGCTGCGCAAGCTGCGACCGCCCAAGTGGCCTGACAAGCTGTTCGGCGCTCCGAAGGCCGATGCGGTCAAGGCCGGGGCCGATCTTTTCGAGAAACGGCACTGCGCCGAATGCCACCAGCTGTTGAAGGACCGCACCGATCTGGATACCCCCATCAAGACGCAGATGGTCAAGCTGGTCCCGGAGGCCGGCAGGGCGGCGATCGGGACCGACCCGTGGATGGCCTGCAATGCCTATTTCTACGCGGGTCCCACCGGTGTGATGGAAGGCCTTGGTGAGACATCGGGCAGCGGCAAGGTCGGTGCGCAGGACAAGCTTGCGAACCTGCTGGCCCTCGACGTCCAGGAGGTGCTGCTCGGCAAGAAGTTCGATCTGGTGGACCTGGCCGTCATCGGATTTCTCGGCATCGAGCCGCCCCCGGTGATCGTGGCCGCGCCCGGCGGGCGACCGCCCATCGAAGGGGCACTACCCACCGGTCCTGCGGCCGAAAAGGTGCGCAGGCAGCTGGAATGCAAGGGCAAGAACGACAAGCTGCTCGCCTACAAGGCGCGGTCGCTGAACGGCATCTGGGCAACGGCTCCGTACCTGCACAACGGTTCGGTGCCGACGCTTTACGAACTGCTGCTGGCGCCAGACCAGCGCAAGGCGCGCTTTGCGCCAGGTTCTGCCGGTTTCGATCCGCAGAAAGTCGGCCTGACGACGCTGGCGCCAGGCGACCCGACGCCGGCCTTCGACACCAGCCTGCCGGGCAATTCGAACCTGGGGCATGACTACGGCGTGGGTTCCCTGAGCGACGAGGAGCGTTCGGCGCTGCTCGAGTTCATGAAGACGCTTTGAGAATGTGGCGGTCTTCCTCCGAGACCCGCACCCCGATCAGACCTGAACGAAGGTGGCCTTCAAGTGCCCTTGCGGATCGCCGACATGGCGGTCGATCAATGATCCTGACGATGTTTGGGTTTGCATCTCATGTCAGGGGTGTAGGCCTTGTAAACACTTGAAATGTTTGGCGTCCCCAAAGATTGTCAAGCCCTTCGGTGTCGCCGAAGTTTCCTATCACTCAACTCATCCTGACCGTCACATCACCACTTGATCCGTCATCTCCAAAGCAGTGTAACTGGATCTGCACTTTCATACGACTTCTCCAAACCGTCATTCAAACCAGTGCCGTTGAATGCATATGAAATGTCTTTTTAGTTTATTGCCTCTATCGCCAGCTAACAGCAACACCCTTCTCCAAGACTTCAAAGCCAAGAGTACATTAGGGCTCACTTTAATTCATGCGCGTGGAGAGAAGCGAGTACCGCTTCCAGCGTGTGGAGAGGTTACCGCGAGTTTCCCGTTATTTTGATATGAAGGCTTATCGCAATAGCTAGATCTTCCGAGGCGAGATTGAAGCGGGTTTGAAGCTACGAAGCGTTACAACGCCGCATCTCAATCACCCAGGCAGCGCTTACTCGCTGCTCTGCCAACTTTGAAGCGATCACCAACCTACCATGAAACTTACCGATATCGGCCCGCATCGCGGCGTAACTCAACATGAGAGAAACTTCCCTATAACCTGCAAATTGGGCAAAGGCGTCGAAATACGAGTCGGCGTTTCTAGTTCCATAGGTGGGCGCTAATTTGGGTTTTCGATATCGTTACTTTGAAGCTTTAAGTCACGGCGGAGAATTTCGGAAAGTGCCCGCTTGTATGTCTCCTGCTGGGCCGGTTCTGGAAGCCTGTAGTCCTCAGCACGCCTTGTCTTCTGCTTGCTCAAATAAATGGATGTTGACACGATCAACCCATACGCGTTCGTATCGCTTTCTGCCCACGGTGGACCTCCTTCGACATGAATCGTAACGATTTCATTCCATCCTTTCAAAAATGGCGACGCTCGGTATTTCGCCAAACCGTATACCGAAAGATTCGATTGTGACGCTCCCACACTGCGAACTTGAAGAGCGAGTGGCGGTGATTTCAAAATACTTGAAATTTTCTGCTCGAGCTCTCGGTAATTTCGCCATTCCTGCCCAAGTTTCACGACGAGGTCGGGAGCCCCAGCATCGTAGTGAATGAGCGACTGCCCAAGCATTGCTCGTAAATAGGTAGTCCCGCTGATTTCCGCAGATATTACTTCGCACGCCTCGCCCGCTGCTGGGACTACGTCTTTATCAAGGACAAGAACCGGACAAGCCTCGATCACATTTTCCGCGCCCGCGAGACTACCCTCGGGTAGCAAGCGAAACTTCCAGCAGTGATCCTCCACGCAAACTGGGGGTTCAGCACTTCTTGCCGCATCTGACCAAAACGACAGCAAGTCTTGCCCGCGTTCTGTCGCGGCGACCGCTACGTAGGAATATTGGTACACCAATTGTCCGAAATTCCCGCTGAGTCGCGGCGACCTTGCTTGAAGCGGGATCTTTGAAATGTAAGGCAACCCCAACCGAAAACCGACATATTCGCCTCTGAGAAAAACTTTCTTGCAGGGTAAGTCTGCTGCTAAAACGACGCCCAAATCAGAGATCTCACATTTATCGCTAGGGGGACCTGATCTTGGATCTGGGCGAATATCTACGACGCGGATGACGTTCCACCAATTCTTCGATTGTACCGGTACTCTTGAATATTCGCCTTTACCAAGCTGAGCCACTGAATCGGCGAATGGTTTGACAAATTCATCCAGCTGCATCCAGTTAGGTAATTCATGAAACTTCTTCGGAAGCTCACTTGCCGCCGTCCCTTTATCTAACAGCGCGATGATCTGCGTTGCCTCGTCTTCCGTTTGAAAAGAGATGCGTTCAACTTTGTATTCGAGCTTTACCTTGTTGTCTTGCTTCTTCACATCAGATTGGTATGACTCCGCACGCTCTAGAATCTCCTTCGCGGTCAGGGTCTTTCGCGGCATTTCCAAATTGAGGACCTCCGCAAACGCCGGATTTGCCGCCAAACAAAGCCCCACAACGATCACCGCTAATCGCATGTTGGCTCCTAAGTCGCGAAGAGTTTTCCCGCGATTAGGTTAGTTGCCACTGCAAGGAAACCGAGGGCTGCTGAGATAGCTCCAGCCAAGGTATCGATAGACATTCCTTCGCCCGGCCTTCCGTGTGAGCCATTGCTGATGCCAAATGAAGCCAAGATCGCGACCAGGACAAAAAGGAACACTACAACCGGCCCGAGAAGTAATGTCGACATAAACTGGCGGCGCTCATCGTCGTAGACAGCAGGCGCCGATCGTGAAGGTGATAACAGAAACGACGTTGCACTTCCAATGTAGCCTAAAAAAACCGGAAGAATAATTTCAAGAATCCGAACGGCCTGCTCGTACGTCAGTGGAAAGCCCAGCGGAGGTGCCAAAATGAAGAAGACAAATGCGAGGGCTGAAATAGCCAGGCTACTGTTGATAAGCAATCTCCGCGCATGCTGGTCATTCATTTAAAGTCGGCCTCCATTTTCTAACACGTCCTTCGATTTCCGCACTCCCAAGTCGCGGCGACTTCCTCCGCGCCTCAGTGGATTTCTCGTTTGAGACCGGCGATGTTTGTGCTGACGAGCTCGGCTCGCTCTCTCGTGTCAAGCTACGGCACTTTGTCTTCCAGCTACTTCATGCTTTTGCTTTCATGCCGCTCCGTCCCGGACGGGCTAGCCGATTATATTGGTAGCCGATGGCGATCGCTGCCAATACAGGCCGGGAGGCGCCGGTCTGTCGGAGCCTGGACTTGAAAAGGGCGGCCATGGAGCATCGACGTTTGCTGTTCTGGCGATTTCGGATACGCGTAGGGTGTCACCTTCCGGCGTAATCAGGCCATTTCGTTTCCGGCGCAATCAGGCCGGTTGAAGTGGGAGCGTTTTCGGCGTAATCAGTCCAGGCCGTTTTCGGCGTATTCAGGCTAGGTGAGGCAGCAGACGAGCATCTCGAACCAGAGCGGCTAACCGCTACCTTCCGGGGTTTTTGCCCGGGAGACGACGGTGAGCCGCAGGAGAATCGAGATGTTCCAGTACCGGCAGGTGCTCGTGCGGCTGCGGGCGGGCGATTCGGAGCGCGAGCTGTCGCGCTTGCGGCTGATGGGGCGCCAGAAGCTGGCCCTGTTCCGGGCGTTGGCGGTCCGCAGCGGCTGGCTTGAACCGGGCGCCGAGCTGCCCGACGACGCCGCGATCGCCGCCGCCATCGGAACAGCGCGGCGCGCCAGCAGCATCGTTTCCACGGTTGAACCGTTCCGCGACACGGTGAGTCACTGGCTCACGGCCGGCGTCGGTGGCAAGGCGATCCACGCTGCATTGCGCCGCGAGCACGGCTTCACGGGCAGCTACTCGGCCGTGGCCCGGATGCTGGTGGCGCTGCGCGCCGAGCAGCCGCCCGAGGTCACGGTTCGGCTGTCGTTCGAGCCCGGCGACGCCGCCCAGGTGGATTTCGGTGCCGGCCCCATCCTGGTTCATCCCGACGGCCAGCCGCGCTGCACCTGGGCCTTCGTCATGACGCTGGCGCACTCGCGCCACCAGTACGTCGAGTTCGTCTGGGACCAGACCGTGGCGACCTGGCTGGGGTGCCACCGCCGCGCCTTCGAGTGGTTCGGTGCGGTGCCTGCGCGCTTGATCATCGACAACGCCAAGTGCGCCATCACCCGGGCCTGCAGCAAGGATCCGCTGGTGCAGCGCGCCTACGCCGAGTGCGCCGAAGGCTACGGCTTCAAGATCGACGCCTGCCCGCCGCACGACCCGCAGAAGAAGGGCATCGTCGAGGCCGGGGTCAAGTACCTCAAGGGCAACTTCCTACCCACGCGCCGCTTCCGGGATCTGGCCGACCTGAACGCCCAGGCCAGGACCTGGGTGATGCAGGAAGCCGGGGTCCGCATCCACGGAACGACCCGAGTCGCGCCGCTGGCCCTGTTTGCCCTGGAGCGCCCCTTGCTGCGCCCGCTGCCGGACGCGGCCCCGGACCTGGGAACCTGGCACCGGGTCAGCGTGCACCGCGATTGCCACGTCCAGTTCGAGCGCGTGCTGTACTCGGCGCCGTTCGCTCTGGTGGGCAAGCCGCTGTGGCTGCGCGCCACCGACGCGGTCATCGCCCTTTACGAGGACCTGCGCCACGTCGCCACCCATCCGCGCGGCCGCCGGCCCGGCGATCGGCGCACCGTGGCCGATCACCTGCCGCCCCAGGCCCAGGCCTTCTTCGCCCACGATCGGCACTGGTGCCTGCTGCAGGCCCGGCGCATCGGCCCGGCCTGTCTGCAATTGCTTGAACGGCTGCTCAGCGACGCCATCGTCGAGCGGCTGCGCGCCGCCCAGGGCGTCATCCAGTTGGGCAAGCAGTACAGCGAGCTTCGCGTCGAAGCCGCCTGCGTCCGGGCGTTGTCGCACGACTCGCCGTACTACCGCACCGTCAAGACGATCCTGGCCACCGGCGCCGACCTGCGCGCCGACGCGCCCGCACTCACTCCGGCCAGCTACGCCAAGCGCTCGCACTTTACCCGCGACGCCGCCAGCCTGTTTGACTTCCCCAACTCGCAGCAAGACTTGCTGCACTGAACAAGGAGAGTTCCCCATGAATCCCGTTCCCGAACTGGCCCCGCAGCTCAAGCAGCTGCGCCTGTCCGGCATCCTGGTCTCGCTCGAAGCGCGCAATCGCCAGGCCATCGAGAGCAAGCTCGCCTTCACCGAGTTCCTGGCGCTGCTCATCGGCGACGAGGTCGCCCGGCGCGAACAGAAGAAGTTCTCCCTGCGGCTGCGCCGCGCCCAGTTCCGCACCACCAAGACGCTCGAGCAGTTCGACTTCAACCGATTGGCCCACCTGAACCGCGCCCTCGTGCACGACCTGGCCACCGGACGCTACCTGAACGAACGCACTCCCGTGCTGATCGTCGGCCCCTGCAGCACCGGCAAGAGCCACCTCGCGCAGGCCCTGGGCCACTGCGCCGTGCGCCAGGGCGCAGACGTCGTCTTCACCACCTGCGCCTCGCTCACCCAGAGCCTGAACGCCGCTCGGGCCACCGGCGTCTATGAGCGACGCCTCAATACGATGGCCAGGGTGGCGCTGCTGATCATCGACGACTTCGGCCTCAAACCGCTTCGTCCGCCCGCCGACGAAGACCTGCACGACCTTCGCCGAGCGCTACGAGCAAGCCGCCACCATCGTCACCAGCAACCTGGACTTCGCCGAATGGGACCAGGCCTCCCCGGCCAATCGACTCCTCGCCTCAGCGACGCTCGACCGGCTACGACACAACGCTTACTGCCTGGTCCTTGGCGGCGACTCGTACCGCGCTCCGCGCGCAACACCCGCCGCGGCCAAATCCCGCGCAGTTGCCACGGCGCCAAACCCAGCCATCCTTGAACCCTTGTGCGATGCTCGTTTGCACTCCTCTCCGCTGGCCTGAATATGCCGAAATCAGCTGGCTCGATTACGATGAAAGGAGACAACGGTCACGGCATCGTCGACGCTCTGCATGGTCACGTTGTTGTCCGGTGGCTCTCCGTTGGTAAGGACCGCGGTATTGAGCACCCCGCCCTGGGAAGTGATCGCGATCGACGACGGTTTTCCGGCCGGAAGCGAGACCCGGCCTTACCTTGCATCGAAGTCGTCGACTGCACACTTTGCACTTTCCTCCGACGACTGCTGGATCCCCTCCGCAAATCAGCGAGCCTCAGCGCATGTACGTGCATAGACGCACGCAGACTATGTCCCATCGTCGTCCGCTTCGTATGAGAAACGCTCTGTAACGAATACTCCGATCATCACCAAAAATCCACTAATAAGATATAGCGCGATCCCCGCATCAGAAAAGTGTCTAAAGCTCCAACTCCCAATAAAGGTAAATAGTGGAACCAAAAACAGAAAGCTTGCGATATTAGACACACGCAAATGCTCAAACGCGAACACGAGTAAAAACAAAGGAGCCGTTGTGCCGACGGCTGCCCAGACAACAAGTACTGCCCAAGAGTCTAAGTCGGGCATTCCCTTGGTCACAGCAAACACTCCGAGAACAACCACAGCCAACGGAAGCCGCAGAAGCCAGAGCTTCTCTCGAACCAGTCCATAGACCACCAGTCGCTTATTAACGACTTGGTTGAGTCCGAAGGCTACCGCGCTGACTATCGCACAGAGAGTGCCGATCACACTCTCTCTTGCGGAAATCTTCACTTCCGTCCCGCCCACTAGCCCACCAACCAACATAATCACGCCTACAAGGCTTACGCTTAGCCCGATCAATGCCCCCCGTGACGACGTCTCGCGCAGTATTGCCATGGCTAACAAAGCGGTAATAATCGGGCTACCTCCGTAATCAATGAGAGCGCTAACGTAGGCGTTCGTCGCGTCTATTGCCATAAGGGCGGTCAAGAATCCGATGAGCGTTAACACATTTGACCAATAGACCAAGACCTTTATCTCTCGAGACGCGCGGCGAAAGTCGTCAAACAGATACGGGCCTTTCCTAGCGACTGAAGCCGTGACGTAAAAGATGATCCAGCTAACAATGCAAATAAAGAAGGTCGCAAACGCAGGCCGCATCTTTGACTGCTTGAATAGCTCTTTGGCAAACACATCTCGGCCAGCGGACAAAGCAGCGAAGATCACTAAACCTGCAATGCTGAGGTAATAGTCTTTTCTTCGAATTGCCTCCATCTATTGCTGCCCCCTCTGTCGGCGAAAGACTTTTACGAAAATGCCTTGGTAAGGGAGGAACACGCCGTTCGCAGTCCACGTCGACGCGGATCCACCGCCTATCGGTGCTCCGTTTGTCCCCTGTTCGGGCGGCCGATAGACGATCGCCGAAGAACGTAGGTCAGGATCATGACACTTGATTTCGACCTGGATGTTTAACACTGGATGCGCTGATGTCCAATATTCGCTGTATGGAAGCAACACCTCCCACTCATTAATTGTCCACTCGAACAGGTACTCCGATCGAGGAGTAAGTACTGTTCTAGCGGTAGGTTGGTAGCGGCGTATGGCTAGGTGATCAACTTGGTGGAGCTTAATGTCTAGATCTTGAATTAAATCCCGCGAAACAGTGTTTCGCACTGACAAGTGACCAGACAGCGTCGCAGGAGCCGAGGGACTTACTTCGACCTCTGTGAAAAACGGAAAGGACACACTGTTGTCGGTGATGTTGATTATTCTGAATGAAGCGACTAGCGAAGCTTTAGCGCGCAGCGGGTCGCCTTCAACTTCAGTGAAACTGAGAGTGAAATGCAAATCTGATTTCACCCAACGCGCCTCGACGATTGTCTTCAACTGATCTATTGCATCAGACAAGGCGACTATTCGTGGATCTGAAATGACTCGAAGCGACTCACCAGATTGATCGGGTCGTTGTTGCCCAGTATCACTTTTATTGAGAACGACGGCCAATAAAACAAAAATCAAGAGTGCGCCTAAGAACGTCAAGGCGTACGTCATCCCTGGCTCTGCACCCGAAATAAGCTTTGAGACAAGAACTCCTGAAGAACCACCTATCACAAATATGAAGACAATTCCGACGAACGCCGCAAGGATCGGCTGACCCCGCAGCACTTTGATAAGCGTGACATAGAACTCCTTTGCGATTGCGTGCTCATTGCGCTTAGCCAGGATGACCGCGAGCACGATGGCGATGAAGATCAAGCCGAGCAGTATCAACACATAGGTCATCGCGGAGCCCCTCAAGGCCGGCGGAGCGATTTGTTCTAAGCTATTCATTGACAACGCGTTGGGTCATCGCACCCAAGATAGCTACAAGCACAAACTGAAGAACGCCTGGTCCGCTGCTTTGTGAAAAGGACGATCTTATCGATTCAAATCGATTTTCATCTGATTCAATCGCGAAGTTCGAGCGTACATTGTCGCAGGTCGAACCTCGCGACGAAAGGATCTGCAATTAGACAAAATGGCGCGATCAGGCTAAATGCTTGCCCTTACGTCGTTCAAGCATTTCGAGCCTCCCGCCGCCTCAGTCTGCCGCCCGACCGCCGGACGTTGCTCCGGCGCAGTCCGACGCCTGAACCTATTGCGCCAGTTCAAGTCTGACGTTGCTGCAAATCCCTTGCCGTTGGCGTCCATCTCTTTTCAAGTGGGAATCGAATCCCGTCCGATTTGCGATTCTTGAACTCGCACCAAGCCGCCTCCAGACCTGATTCGCCGCACGCTTACCTTGTACCTTAGTCGGTTGTCGAATTTGCTACCCTCCAGTGCCTGGCGCTTAGTCGTCATCCCCAAGGTGTGTCAAGTATTCTGGTGAGGCTGAACTTTTCCAACACTCAACTCAACTTGACCGTCAGATCTCCAGCTGATCGGTGAAATCCAAAGTCCGGTAACAGAATCCATGCTTCTACACGATCTTCCTGTGTCGACATGCATACCCGTGCAGCGGAGTGCATGAGAGTTCTCGTAGCGCTTGGAGCTTCTATCGCCACTCAAGCTCAATCACACCTTCACTGCGCTCAGACGCACCATTAGTGTCATCGGATGCATCGGAGAAGGCTGAAACCCGTAATGCTCATAGAACTGTTTGGCCCGCTCATGAAGCGCATGTACGAGCAGAGCCCTGACCCCGGCGTTCTGAGACACCGCCACCGCGCGACTTACGGCGTCCTGCAGCAGGGACGCCCCCACTTGGTGGCCTTGCGCCCTGCGGTCGACCGCCAGCCGCGCGAGCACCATGACGGGAACAGGATCCGGCATATTGCGACGTACACGGCTGGTTGCCAGCTGATGCGAAACGGCGCCGGCCGCCATGGCGTAGTAGCCGCATACGCGAGCGCCCTCATCTGTTACGACAAAGGTGCGACTCGCACCGCTCGACTGGTTGGCTAACGCCCTGCGCTTGAGCCATTCATCGAGAACGGGTTCACCACACTCGAATTCATCCAGCCTGTGCGAGCCTGTCAAAGGCTCCGGCGCTCCAACCCGCATCAGGCCTTCGTAGACTTCTTGCCCCAAGGTGCCTTCACAGCCATGAGCCGCTCGAGACCCGGAGATGGGGTGGGCCGTGCGTCGAGCAGCTTGGTGAACTGCCGGAATTTCCCGGCGTCCAGGCTGAAAAATACCTGATCCAGCATGACGGACTGCGCCCTGTCGCAAGCAGCCTCAAGCATGAAGTCAGAGCGGTTCTTGCCGAGCAACTTCGCGGCCTGGTCGATCAGGTCCCGCTGCTCCGGACGTGCCCGCAGGTTGATGGCGGCGTCTCTCATGAAGGGTGCTTTCGGGTGCATACACAGTAGATATACCCATCTTACGTCGGCGTATAGCTATTGTCAACACGCCAGGGATTCGAAGTACCTCGGCGAGCAGCACTTGCCGGCGATGCCCCCGCGCGAGATTGCGCGGGCGAGGCCAGATGCACTCGGTAGAATGCGTTTCCGATAGCCGTCAATGCAATGGACGCGCGAGGATTCAGCGTTGTCCGTCCCGACCTCGATTGCGTCGTGCGATCGTGCATTTCCGGTTACTTATGGAGGGAGAACGCCATGACCTAGTTACCGACAACCGGAGCTGTGTCATGGCACGAACCTTTCGCCGCAAACGGGAGCGCCACGAGTATCGCTGGGTGCTGCGCGCCTTCGACCCGAATCTTCCGCATTCGCACCGCGTACAAATCGACCCCCGATCCAAAGCCGGGCGTAAAGCGATCGCTCTTTTCCATTCCGACAAGATCGTCACGATGGGTGGCTGCGCGCCTCGCTGGTACCGCAAGGTGTCCGACCACCGCATTCGTACCGTTAACGATCGGATGTTTCGGCGATGGCTGGCCGACCCATCGTTCGACCCCGTCTTTCGCGTCTGGCATCAGCACGACGCAAATTGGGGCTGGTGGTAATCGCGGCTTGGAAGCCCAAGGGGCTGCCGACTCCTGGCCCGCCGTGGTGTTCTCTCACAACGGAACCCGGCTTCACCGCAACTTGACCGTAGCGCACGCACTGGCCTAAGGGGCGATACAAACACTGTGGCTACGGTTTAGCCTCGCCTTCTTCCTGTTGAAGCTCACGGACGCCGATCTCGAGCAGCCGGAAAAAGGTGCTATCGAATCGAGGGTCCGCTGGAACAAAGATAACCGTGCCATCTCGTCCGCGTGTCAGCAAGACGCGGTAAACGTTCTTACGCAACGCCATCGCATCGTTGAGCTTTCCTCGCGTACCGCGCGATTTAGCGATCGACCACTCGCCGTTCGCCCAAAGCAAATCGGAGCCCCAAGCGACCAGTGCGCAGTCTAGTTCAAGGCCTTGCGAGGAAAACTCCGTAGCCACGCTAGTTAGTTGGCAGCATGATCCAGGGTCCGAGGGCTCAGCGTTGTACCAAGGTCCAACTCGCAAACGCTTGGTCGTCTGAAACGTATTGTCGACACCGAATTCCGAAAGCCACTTGTCCTTCGAAGATGCGAGGAGTCCAAATCGAGCCTCGCGTGCGTTCGCATAGCGCTCCCGCAGGTAGCCGCAAGCCGCATTCAGGTCACGAGTGATGAGAAAGCGATGCGCGTTCGCATTAAGCTCGGACGCTATCTGCGCCAATCCTTCGACCGGTGCGCAATCCAGCACACCGCCTACGAATTCATCGACTTTCGGAGTCAGGTGAAAGCGAATCTCGGTGTCTAGACTTAGAACCTCTTCCCAGCGACACGTTGCTCGCGAATTCGAGAACGTTGGTGCGAAGCGGGACGCGCCGTGAACAACCCACTGACTGTCGCTCGACAGCTTCCGGACTGCCTCTGCCCAAAGCGCTGCGCCACCTTCCTCACCGATATGAATTGCCTGCCCCTCCCCAATCAGTGCGATCAGAACACACCACTCCGGAACACGGCCACAAAACTGGAGCAAATGCTCGGGTTCGGATTTGTCGACCGCCCCGCCATGGACCGTGGCGACACGCTCAGCGTCGTGGGCGCGCTGCGCCTCGTCAAACACTATTAAGTGCTCCGGCGGTGCCGGTGCCCGGGGGCGGTTAAATGTCGCGACGTAATTCTTGATCCCTTGGACAAACGTCTTTCCCCCGCCCCCGGCTTCCTTCAACGCGTGCTGCAGCACCTCCACCAGCGGTCCGTTTCCGGAAAGATAGACAGCTGGAGCCGAGGGTTTCCCGGATCCTCGATCCACCGCGAGATCGTCGATCCACCCTGCGTGAACGAGCTGTAATCCAACCAGCGTCTTACCAGAGCCGGGAACGCCGCTTAGGAGCACGAGGTGGCGAGTCTTGTTGCGTGCAGCTTCGTGTGCCACCGCGGTGATGTAGTGCAAGGCGGGCTCCGTCGCTGCGCGGGCCCGCTTTATCAGCGGCAATGGCCGTTTGTTAAACAACTCACGCGCCGCCTGCACGATCGAGGGCAGCGGAGCATATGCATCCAATGCCAAAAATGCTTCTACAGAGACAGGCCGCCCGGTACTCTTCGAAAACCCCGCGAGCAAGCGATCGAGCCCTTCCGGCGCCACGATATATACGCCATCCCGGACAAAAGCCTTCGTACTGCCAGTGCGAATCAGCAAGATCGGTGTTACCGAGCAATCGACACACGCGGCGTGGTAGGCGGCGAGATCTCTCGCATACCCGAGGGCCTGGTCAATCGCGGCCTGTGTCGCGAAAGGCTGCCCTTTCAGTTCTAGGACTGCGACACAACCGCGCTCCAAAATGATCACATCCGGGCGCCGAAAATCTCGCGGCAATTCGTATTCGAGGATGGCGGTGTAATCGGCCGCCTCTGAGTCGGAGCACATCAGCTCACGACATTCCCGTTGCAGCCATGGTATAGATTGATCCCATGCACGAACCTGCTCGGGCGAAGCGTCGGGAATGAAGTCATTCAAGCGGCCGCGCACAACACGCGGCGCTGAAGCCGAAAATACATTCAGATCCGACTGCCAACCATAGCGATCGTAGAGCATGGAAATGCGTACCTGATCCAGTATTGAGCTTTTGCCAACGTACTCCTACGCTGGTGCCTCCGGGCCTGACTCCCGCTTAGGCTCAGCGGCGAGAAGGAGCGTTGGCTGGAACTCTGTTCCTTGCTGTTCAATGCGACTTCTCACAAAGCGCTCAGTATCGCGATCCAAGAAAGTGACATAGCACCCCTTAAGGCCGCGACTGAGCAGCACCCGATAGGTGTTCTTCACCAGATCCACGAACCGCTCCTTCGAACGCTTGACTACAGCGTCCGCCGATTCTGACTTATCGCCCTTCCAGCTTTGCTGGTCGAAATCGTATCGAAGATCGCGCCCCCAGATCACGCCGACGTAGTCCAGCTCGAAGCCCTGGATGTTGTAAATACACCCAATCTGGTCTATTCCATTTGGATCCGTCGCCCAAAGCGCCGCCGACGGTATACCGCGCGCCAAGCGCCGGCTCCCGGGCTTTGCGTCCCATGGACGTCGATATTCTCCGATCACAATGTCATCCACTAACGTGCCGTCAGGGCGAGGTTCCGACCAAGGCCAGCAAAAGCCCGCCGCGACACGCGCCGTAAATCCTCCGGCCGCGCGCTCTCGGACTAGCGCTTCGAGTTCCTCCGGTGAACCGACAATCTTAAAGTCGAACCCGTCCGTGCCGTCCCACAAGACGTTCGCTGTTCGGCGAATCCCCAGTGTGTTGTCAATCCAATTGACAAAGCCATCAGAGCCGGCGCAGCGGAACTGAATCTCCAACTCGTACTCGGAGATTGCCGCTCCGACCCCCGTCGCATGCTCCCGAATATGGCCCGTTGAACCGATCTCGTTAGGACGCACGATCTGGCGATCATCAATAAAGAAGACCGAAACTTTCGCCGCTTCCAGGAGTTCACGCACCTGCGGCTTTGTCGTGCGATGTTCCGCCCTGGTGAAGCGGTTGGCGCTTGTTTCGCGAATCCGATGGGACTCGTCGCAAATCAGGACATCGATCGCATCAAACTCCGCCTTGCCGTAGCTGTTGAAGTACTTGAACGTTGGGCGGGAACGCGTGCCAACGATATTCCAGAGCGTCTCAGTGAATGCCTTGGAGCCCGTGGCGTATTGGGCATTCCGCCCGTCGCGGAGCAGATCCGCCATGAGGTTGATGGCCAGGACCGATTTCCCGGTGCCAGGACCTCCGTGAACGATGACGACTTGCTTGCGGCGTCCAAATAGGCCGGCTTTCACCGTCGCCCGAATCCGCTCGTAGACGACCAGTTGCTCGTCTAAGAGAATCCATGGCGACTTCGACTTGATCGTCGCGGCAACATGGTCCATCAATTTCCGGCTCGGGCGGAAGCGGCTTTCCTCGATCCTTTGGAGGACAGGCAGACCTTTGCCGCTCCGCAGCCGCGTCCCGAGGAACCCCGCAAGCGCCTCTGCACCGTCAGCGTCGAACAGAGGGTTAGTGGCAAGAGCCTCTTTGAACTTTGGCGCGAGGATAGGATCGTTTGCCGTTGGCAAGTAGTTATGCAAGTAGCTGCAAGCCGACAGGA
>Ga0075030_100001528_pt1 | contig 20868 bp, 23 predicted proteins | sample LitLauG_LLR_2012_FD_71393 | JGI IMG/M metagenome (GOLD analysis project Ga0075030, IMG submission 71393) | Freshwater sediment microbial communities from Pennsylvania, USA - Little Laurel Run_MetaG_LLR_2012 | ecosystem: Environmental > Aquatic > Freshwater > Creek > Sediment | place: USA...
GTTGATTTCCTGTTGGAGCAGAATTCGGCTGCTTTCAGGGGCGGCAAGTGTTAACGGGCGCATGTGGCCACTTTAACACCACCCCACATAATCCGCAAACAATTATGTCGCCATGTTTAGTCGCCGCACCGCCTTAAAGGTGGTGCGGCGTTGATGTCACGTTCGGACCATTCCTTACCGCTCAGTGGAAGATCTTTCTGCGTTTACTTCGTCAGGTAATACTTCTGGGTGTATTCCTTCACCATCCGGTCCGTGGTAAATTGCGGGACGAGGGTCTCCAAGGTGCGGCGGATGCGTTGAATCCACTGGCGCGGAACGCCTTGCGCATCGCGTTGGTAAAAGAGCGGAATGACCTGCTCGGTCAGCGCTTTGAAGAGATTGGCGCTGTCCAGGCGGTCCTGCTCTTCAACCGAAGCCGGATGCGAATCGTCGCCGATGGCGAAGCCGTTGGTGCCGTCGTAGCCTTCACGCCACCAACCGTCGAGGATGCTCAGGTTCATGCAGCCGTGGCAGCCGGCTTTCATGCCGCTGGTGCCGGAGGCTTCGAGCGGCCGCCGCGGGTTGTTCAGCCAGATGTCGCAGCCGGCCACCATCTGCCGCGCGACGTGGATGTCGTAATTTTCGATGAACACCAGGCTGCCTTTCAACTCGGTGTATTTGCTGAGGTGAATGACATGCTGGATGTAGCGTTTGCCGTCGTCGTCGCGCGGATGCGCCTTGCCGGCGAAAATGAACTGGACGGGACGCGTCTTGTCGTGCGTCAAGCGGACGATGTTTTCCATCTGCTGGAAAATCAGCGGCGCGCGTTTGTAGGTGGCGAAGCGGCGGGCAAAGCCGATGGTCAGCGCGTCGGGATTGAGCAGCGAGTCGAACGCGATGAAATCCCCGTGCGCGAGGCGCTGGCCCTGGAGCAGCAGCCGGCGGCGGCAGAATTCGATCAGTTCGCGACGCAGGCGGTAGCGCAAGGCCCACAGTTCCTCGTCGGACAGAAAATTGGGGTCGGCCAGTTTTTTCCAGAAGGCTTCCGAGTTGACCTCCGATTCCCATTCCTCGCCGGTTTTGCGGCGGAGGAACTGGCGCATCGGGCCTTTCATCCACCCGGGCAGGTGAATGCCGTTGGTGACGTGGCCGATCGGGACTTGTTCCGCGGTCTTGCCGGGATAAAGCGACTGCCACATGTGCCGGCTGACCCGGCCGTGCAATTCACTGACGCCATTGGCGGCGCGGGAAAGTTTAAGCGCGAGCACGGTCATGCAGAACGGCTCGTTGTTGTCCTGCGTATTTACGCGGCCCAGGCCCAGGAGTTCCGCCGGCGGAATCGGCAACTGCGTCCGATACTTCTGCAAGGCGTAATCCATCAAGCTGGAACTGAAGCGGTCGTGGCCCGCCTCCACCGGCGTATGCGTGGTGAAGAGGCATTCGGCCTTGGTCTGGGCGCAGGCGTCGGCGAAGCTTTTTCCGGCGGCCATTTTCTCGCGGATCAATTCCAGCGTCAGAAACGCGGCGTGGCCCTCGTTCATGTGGAAGGTGGAGGGGACGATGCCCAGCGTGCGCAGCAGCACCACGCCGCCGATGCCCAGCAGCACCTCCTGCATGATGCGCGTGGTGCTGTCGCCACCGTACACGCGCAGCGTCAGATCGCGGAAATGCTGTTCGTTTTCGTTCAGGTTGGTGTCGAGCAGGAAGACCGGCACGCGGCCAACGTTGACCCGCCAGGCGCGGAATGAAACGCGGTTCAGGCCGATGTCCACCTGGCAGATGAGCGGCTCGCCCTTGTCATTCAAAACCGGTTCGAGCGGGAGATTCTTCGGATTTAGCAGCGTGTAATACTCGGTCTGCCAGTTGTTCTGGTCAATTGCCTGTTGAAAATAACCTTCGCGGTAAAAAAGACTGATGCCGGCAAAGCCCAGTCCCAGATCGCTCGCCGACTTGGCGTGATCACCCGCCAGCACACCCAGGCCGCCGGCGGCGATGGGCAGCGTTTCGTGGAAACCGAATTCGGCGGAGAAATACGCCACCGGATTCGCGTGCAACTTCGGCGCGTGCTTGTGCGTCCAGGTGGCTTTGTCACCGAGGTAGGCGTCGAACGCTTTGATCACCGCCCGCACGCGGTCGGCGAAATGCTGATCCTGGAGGCGGACGCGCAGTTCATAATCGGACACCTCGTGCAAAATCGCCACGGCGTTGTGGTAAAGATTTTGCCAGCCGCGCGGCGACAGCTCGGAAAAGATTTCCTGGGCGCTCTGGTCCCAGGTCCACCACAGGTTGCGGGACAAGCGGTGCAAGGCACCCGTTAATTCGTTCAATTCTTCGTTGGTCAGAGGTTTCTTTGCCATAAATTCAATTGCCGATGCGTTCGCAATGCCTTGTTTTCAAAAGCAAGACGCGCAAACTACAATCCAGAAATCCGTTCGGCAAACAAAAAGCCTAGCCGTTCTCGTGCCAGACCCGCGCGGCGGCGCAAAATTTCTTTGCCAGACTGATTTAGCGGGCCGAAAAACAGCTTGTTCCAGCGTTTGTGGAGCGGCGGCTGCCGGTTGAATCTGTCCGGTCTGGGAAAATCCCACCACCACCGCCGCATTTGTCAAACACCCATCGCCTTGATGACGCTTGTGGACAGCGAGCGCCAGTGGTTCAAGTCGAAGGTTGGACTGGCGAGTTCGCAAACCGAGCGCCAGCACGCGTTCTGCGCACACACGATTCTGCAAACCGGGTTGATGGTGGTGGTGGACGCAAAGGCCGACGCGCGGTTTGCCGGCAATCCGCTCGTCACGGGTGATCCGCACATCCGGTTCTACGCGGGCGCCCCGTTGTTGACACCCGGCGGGCACGCCTTGGGATCGTTGTGCGTGATTGACCAGCCAACCGCGGCAGTTGCACGCCGAGCAGGAGGCGGGGCTCCAGGCGTTGGCGCGGCTCGTCGTGGATGCAATGGAATTGCGCCGCGTGTCCGCCGCCCTGGCCGAGGCGGTCAAGAATGTCAGGGACGTGAACGGCCTGTTGCCGATTTGCGCCTGGTGCAAGGGCATCCGCAATGACCAGGGGTACTGGCAGCAGGTAGAAACTTACCTGCGCACGCGCACCTCCGTTGACTTTACCCACGGCATTTGCCCCACCTGCCGTGAGAAATTTTTTCCAACCTCCGCCCAGATCAAATCGGATCCGGCGTTCTGAGTTCAGAATGCCGCAGTTCCGCGCCGCCGGTTTTTGTTTGACGCTTTCCAGTTTTTATTTTCCCGGCATGCCTTGACCTCCTGCGGCAAAGCCGTTAGACCTTGAACCAGATTTATGGCCACAAAAACCATCGTCAAACCCGCCGGCTCACCGGCTGCTGTCGGCCCTTACAACCACGCCGTTCGCGTCGGCGAACTGCTGTTCTGTGCCGGACAAATTCCGCTTGATCCGGCGAGCGGCAATCTTGTCGCCGGCGACATCCAGGCGCAGACCGAGCGCGTGCTGAAAAACGTGAAAGCCATCCTCGACGACCAAAACCTCACGTTCGCCCATGTCGTTAAAAGCACGGTCTTCCTGACCAACCTCGCGGACTTTGCGGGCATGAACGAAATTTACGCGAAGTATTTCACCGGCGATTTTCCGGCGCGTTCCACCATTCAAGTCGCCGCGCTGCCCAAGGGCGCGAACGTGGAGATCGAAGTCGTCGCGCATTTTTAGGTGGAGTTGGCGCGCTGCGCCGACCGGATGCCCGCAGCCGGGTGTCGCCACCGAGTGAACCATGTCCAACGCCGCCTATTTAATTGTCGGTCTCGCCCTCGGTGGCGGACTGGGGCTGCTCTTGGGCTGGCTGCTTGCCTCGCGGCGGCAGGCAGGCGCGCCTTCAGATTTGCGGCTGGAAGACGAATTGCGCCAGCAACTTGGGCAGCGCGAAAACGAGCTGACGCAGACGCGCGAACAACTTTCCCAAAGCAGAACTTCACTGGCCACCGCGCAGGCCAACCAGGCCGCCGCCGAAAAATTTCTCACCGAACAAAAGCAGCTTCACGAACAGACGTTGCGCGACGCCAAAGCCGCGCAGGAAAAAGCCGTCGCGGATTTGCGCGAGGCGTTCAAGGCGCTGAGTGCCGACGCGCTGAAACAAACCGCGCCGGAATTCTTGCGGCTGGCCGAACAGTCCTTCGGCAAATTCCAGGAAACGGCCAAGGGCGATCTCGCGCAGCGGCAGGAGGCGATCAAAGGTCTGGTTGAGCCGCTCAAGCAGCAGTTGGATTCCTATCAAAAGCGCTTGCAGCAAAGCGAAACGGCGCAGTCGTCTGCGCTCGGCGAGGTGAAGAAACACCTGGAAACCCTGGCGCAGTCCAACCAGACGCTCGCGGCGGAAACGGCACAGTTCCGTTCCGTCCTGAAATCCAACCAGGCGCGCGGGCGCTGGGGCGAGGAAACCCTGCGGCGCGTGGTCGAGGCGGCCGGCATGAGCGCGCACTGCGATTTCACGGAGCAGACCTCATCCGGTGAAAACCGGCCGGACCTGGTCGTGCGCCTGCCCGGCGAACGGTTCATCATCGTGGACGCCAAAGTGCCGGACCTCGATTTTTTGCACGCGCTGGAAACTGCCGATGAAATCAAGCGCGCCGAGGCGCTCGCGGCGCACGCGGCGAAGTTGAAAGGCACGATCAAGGCGCTCGCCGACCGCGATTATCCGCGCCAGTTTCCCAACGCGCTGGATTACGTCGTGCTGTTCGTCCCGGCGGAATCGTTGTTCAGCGCGGCGCTCGAAGGCGACCATGATCTGATTGTTTGGGCGGCGGAAAAACGAATTTTGCTGGCGACACCGGCGTCGCTGATTGCGTTGCTTCGCTCTGTTTCCGTCAGTTGGCAGCAGCACGCGCAGACGGAAAACGCGCAGAAAATCGCCGAGGCAGCGCGGGAATTTTACTCGCGCGTGGTCAAGTTCACCGAGCACTTCGAGAAAATCCGCGCCGGCCTGGAGCGGGCGAACGCGGCGTTCAACGACGCGGCGGCCAGTTTTCAAACGCGCGTGCGCCCGGCGGGCGAACGGCTGGCGGAACTCGGTGGCACCAGTTCCGCGAAAGAGTTGGCAGACCTTCAGCCGCTGGATTCGACGCTGCGGCTGCCGCCCGGTTCGTGAAAATAAAAAAGGCGAGGTCGAAACCTCGCCTTCTGCAAAAAAATGATTCGGGTCAGGCCGCCTTGGCGGTTTTGGCCGGCGCGTCCTTTTTCCAGGTGCGCTTCGGGGCTTTCGTCACGATGCCCTTTTTGAGCGCGGCGGCGGTGACGCGGATGTAGCGCACCTCGCCGTTGGGCATCTGCGCCTTGACGCGCTGCAAGTTGGGCAGGAAACGCCGCTTGGTGATGGCGGTGATGTGCGTGCCGATGCCGCCTTGTTTCTTGGCTTTGCCACTGCGCCAGATGATGCTGCCCTTCATCGGGCCTTTGCCGGTCAATTCACAAATTCGTGCCATAACAATAATTTCTTAATTAAAGAACGCCAATCCTACCCGTCCCGCGTCCGATGGCAAGCCCCATTTCAGGGATTTTTGAAGATAGGCGGCGGTATTGTCGGTGAGACGCTCAGGAAAAGTTTGTGTTTGGCGGCAAATCGGGTTAAATCAGGGCGCATTTGATGAATCCAATCCGCCTGTTCCTGCACACGCCCAATCGCCGCATCGCCGCCATTGCCGTTCTGGTGCTGGCGCTCGATCAGGCCACCAAGGCGCTCGTGCTCCACTGCCTCGGTTTTGCCGAGGAACGCGTCGTGGTGCCGGGCTTTTTCAAGTTTGTCCACTGGCAGAACACCGGCGCGGCCTGGAGCCTGTTCCGCGACAAAAACGGCTGGCTGGCGCTCGTGGCGGTGGCGGCGCTGGTGATTCTGTATCGCAGCCGGCACCACTTTGAATCCCAAACTGGGCTCGGCCAGCTCGCCTTCGGGCTGGTCTTCGGCGGCATCGCCGGAAATCTGGTGGACCGGATGCTGCGCCACCACGTCATAGATTTCCTGTATTTCTTCGTGCAAACCGGCGGCCGCGAAATCGGCTTCCCGGCGTTCAATGTCGCGGACAGCGCCATCTGCACGGGCGTGGCGCTGGTGTTTCTCGTCACCTGGAAGGCCGAGCGCGCCGCCAAGACCGCGACCGCGCCGGCGATAAAATAATTTCCATCGTCCCGGCCTGATGTCCTCGCGCACTGAGATTTTCACCGTCGAAAGAAGCTGGCCGGCGGAACGGCTCGACACGTTTCTGCGCGACAGGTTTCCGGTGGCGTCCCGCGGCACGATCCAGCGGCTCATCGAGCAGGGCCACATCCGCGTCAACGGCCGCCCGGTCAAACCGACCCACACGCCGCGCGCCGGTGAGCAGATCGAAGTCTTCTGGCCGGACGCCAAACCGGCCGAGGCGCTGCCCGAGGACATCCCGCTTGACATTTTGTTCGAGGACGATGCGTTGCTGGTGCTGAACAAACCGGCGGGCCTCGTGGTGCATCCGGCGACGGGTCACGAGGAGCACACGCTGGTCAACGCGCTGCTGCACCATTGCGCCCGCTCGTTGAGTGGCATCGGCGGCGTGGCCCGGCCGGGCATCGTCCACCGGCTCGACATGGAAACCAGCGGCTGCCTGGTCGTGGCGAAAAACGACGACACCCACCTCGCGCTCTCGGCGCAATTCGCCGGCCGCACGGTGGAAAAAATTTATCACGCGCTGCTGTGCGGCGAATTGCCGCGCGACGCGGGCGAAATCCGCGCCGCCATCGCGCGTCACACCTCGCACCGCAAACGCATGGCGGTGGACGACGACCGCGGCCGCTCGGCGCGGACAAGTTACCGCGTGCTGGAACGGCTGCGCTGTTCGACGCTTGCCGAGGCGGTGCTGCACACCGGTCGCACGCACCAGATCCGCGTGCATTTTCAATTCCTCGGCTATCCGCTCATCGGCGACGAAACCTACGGCCAGCGCCAGAACCGCCGCCTGGAGGAACTCGTCGGTTTCGCCGCGCCACGCGTCATGCTCCACGCCTTTCAACTCGCGTTCCTGCATCCGCGCACCGGAAAAAAAATGAGTTTTGAAGCGCCGCGCCCGGCGGATTTCGAGGGCTTGTTGAAGGCGCTCCGGTGAAATCCATCAGGTGGCAGCCGGCGGGCGCAGGCTCTGATCAATCCCGGATTTAGGATTTTGAGGTGAGCCTTCTGATCAGAGACTCAGCGTCCGCCCGGAGGGAGGCCGCGCGGCGGCGCGGTTATCCTTTCGGCAGTTTCTCGTCCACGATTTCGCAGAGCGCGTGCATGAGGAGTTTATGCCCTTCTTGAATCCGCGCGGTGTTCGTGCCCAGCACGAGCAGGTCCACGGTGGCCGCCCCCCGGGTGAAGCCGCCGTCGCGGCCCAGGAAGCAAATGCTCTCGAGACCCTGGCGTTTGGCTTCTTCGAGCGCCCGCAACACGTTGCGCGATCTGCCGCTGGTCGTGAACGCGAGGAGCACGTCGCCCTTCTGGCCGAGGCCCCAGATTTGGCGCGCGAAGATTTCATCCGCGTGGTAATCATTGCACACGGCGGTCATGAATTCGCCGTTTGCGGTGAGGGAAATTGCCGGATACGGACGGCGGTCTTCTTTGAAGCGGCAGAGAAATTCGGTTGCGAGGTGCGTGGCGTCGGAGGCGCTGCCGCCGTTGCCGCAGATCAGCAATTTGTGGCCATTGGTCAGACAGCGCAGGACGAGGCCCGCCGCGCGCTGGAGCGGTTCGTCCAGGGCTGCCAGACCGCGAATGGTTGCGAGGGCATCTTCTATCGAGCGTTGCAAATGCGACATGCCGTCAGAGTAGCCGCCGGACAGCGAAAGCAAAGTCCAAACGCGGCGCGCTTGACGTTCGGACTCCAGTTGGCGAGAGTCAGTGCATGTATAGGATCATCGGAGCCGACGGTAAGGAGTATGGCCCGGTCAGCGCGGAACAGGTGCGGCGCTGGGTGGCCGAAGGCCGCGCGCTGTCCTCCACGCAGGCTTCGGCAGAGGCCACGCCGGCGTGGAAGCCGCTCGGCGCGTTTCCGGAGTTCTCCCACTTGTTCGCGCCGGTGGCGGTACCGCCGGTGGTGCTGCCGGCACTGGTGCCGGTGAGCTTGGCCCCGCGAAAAACCAGCGTGTTTGCCGTGCTGGGATTTGTGCTTGGCTTGTTCTCCGTCACCGTTGGTTTGTGCTGCTACGGAATTCCCTTCAACCTGCTGGGCCTGGTCTTTTCAATTATCGGCCTGGTCCAGACCAGCGGCCAGCCGCAGGTGTATGACGGCAAAGGCCTGGCCGTCGGCGGGTTGGTGCTCGCCCTGCTGAGTTTGCTGCTCGCGGTGGCGATCCTGCTGTTTTTCGGTCGGGGCCTGGCCATTCACGGACTGCCGCCCAACCTTCACCGGCTTTGACGGCCGCCTCGGAACTGCATGAAAAAAATCGTGGCCATTCCGCTGGTTTTGGTTGCGCTCGCGGCGGCGGTCGTGCTGTATCGGTTCGATCCCACGCGCGTGCCGATTTATCCGGTGTGCCAGTTTCACCGGCTGACCGGTTTGGATTGCCCGGGCTGTGGCGCGACGCGGGCGTTGCATGAATTGCTGCATGGGCACTTGGACGCGGCGCTTCATTACAATGCATTTTTGGTTTTGTCGCTGCCGTTGTGGGCTGGGTTCGGTTTGCAGTTCGCCTGGCGTAAATTCCGCCAGCAACCGGTCGCCGCGCCCCGTCCGGGCTGGCTGGTTTTTTATCTGGCGGCGTTCGTGGTGTTTGGAATCCTGCGCGACCTGCCCGTGCCTTTTTTGGCGGCGTTCGGCCCTTAGCTCCAACCGGAGCTTGCTTTGCCGCCACAAATCGCCTAAAAACCCGGACAGCGCAAAGGAACCACTCTATGTATAAAATCATTGGTGCGGATGAGAAAGAGCACGGACCGGTTTCCGCCGACCAAATTCGCCAATGGCTGGCCGAGGGCCGCGTGAACGCCCAGACCCAGGTGCAGGCCGGGGAGGGTACCGCGTGGAAACCGCTCGCGGATTTTCCGGAATTTGCCACTGCACCCAAAGCCGCCGTGACACCGCCACCCCTGAGCGCGCCGGCGGCGCCGCAGAAAACCAGTGGCTTGGCCATCGCCTCGCTGGTCTGTGGCATCTGCGGCTTGTTGACGTGCGGGATCTCGGCCTTGGTCGGACTGGTGCTGGGACTGGTGGCCTTGAATAAGACCAAAAAAGGCACCGGCCAATCGGGTGGCTCGGGCATTGCGCTGGCCGGCACGATCGTCTCCGCTGTATTTGCGGTGCTAATTCCGGTTTTCGTCATCCTTGCCGCGATGCTGCTGCCGGCGCTGTCCAAGGCGAAAGAACGCGCCCAGACCATCAATTGCGTGAACAACCTGAAGCAACTCGCCTTGGGCATCCGCATTTATTCCGGCGACAACAAAGACCAGTTCCCACCCGCCGCCACTTGGTGTGACGCGATCAAAACCAATGTGGGTTCGGATCGGGTCTTCAAATGTATCAGCGGTGACCTGAACCAAAGGTGCCATTATGCTTTCAACGCCAAACTGGCCGGCCAGGACGTGAACAAAGTCGCGTCCGATACCGTGCTGCTTTTTGAAACGACCGGTGGCTGGAACGTCAGCGGCGGACCGGAACTGATGTTGGGCCAACCGCGGCATGGCCGTTTGTTCGTCGTGGCGTTGGCCGACGGGAGCGTGCAGCAACTCACGGCCGCGCGGCTCAAGTCGTTGCGCTGGGATCCGTAGTTGCAACCAAACCGCGTCAATCACTGGAATCATCATGTATAAAATCATCGGAGCGGACGAAAAAGAGTACGGCCCGATCTCGGGCGAGCAGATCAAGCAGTGGATCAAAGACGGTCGTGTCAACGCCCAGACCCGGGCGCGTCCCGAAGGCGCGACGGACTGGCAGCCGTTGGCCCTGCTGCCTGAATTTGCCGCGGCGCTTGGCCTAGGTGTTCCGGCGGCTGAAACCTCGGCGGTGCCGCCGCTGGCACCGCTCCCCTCCGCTGGCGATCGCCAGGCCGCGCTTGAGGCGGTCAGAGGTCCGGTCATTGCCCTGCGCGTCACCGCCATCATCGGGTTGGTCTTGGTCGCACTGGGCGTGGTTTTTAACGTCCTTTCGCTTGCAGGATTTCATTTCAACTTCGGCCAGCAGTTCGGCGATCCGCAGTTCGAGAGAATCTTCCGCCGGCTCGGCGGCGGGCTGGGCCTTGTGCAGGACGTCGTCGGCGCAGTCGTTGGCGTGGTGGTGCTGCTGGGCGCGTCGAAAATGCAAAAATTGGAAAACTACCAGTTCGCGCTGACGGCCAGCATTCTGGCAATGCTGCCGTGCCTTTCGCCGTGCTGCGTCCTCGGTTTGCCTTTTGGGATTTGGGCGCTGGTGGTTATCAACAAGCCCGAGGTCAAGTCGCAGTTCACGTGAGCGCCTTCGTGCAGCCACCGGTCAGCAGTTACAGCCGGACGGTGACTTGCGTGCTCATCAACCTGGCCGCCACACCTGGTCTGGGGTCGTTCCTTTGCGGCCGGCGGATCGTGGGGCTTGGACAACTGGCGTTTTCAGTGACGGGCTTTTGTCTGATCATGATTTGGATGTGCCGGAGTTTTTATGCGGAAATGTTGCGCCAAATGGACGAGCCGGTCGCTCCGTTGCACCTTGAGTGGATGTGGCGGTGGGGCGCGTTGCTGTTCGGCGCCGCCTGGCTCTGGTCGCTGGCCACGAGCATCAGCCTGCTGCGTGCCGCGAAGAAAACCGAAGCCGCTGCCTCAAGCAGCGTTCCGCCGCGCATCGCGGAAGCTGCCAACGGCTCACGCTTGAAATGAATTTCAGAGAAGTTCAATAACCAAAGGCGAACTATGTATAAAATCATCGGAGTTGACGGCCGGCCTTACGGTCCGGTCGGGGCGGACCAAATCCGGATCTGGATCACGGAAAATCGTGTCAACGCGCAAACCCTCGTGCAACTCGAAGGCGCGACGGAATGGAAGCCGCTCACCGCGTTTCCTGAATTCGGCGCACCGCCGCCGCAGGTGCCGCCCACCATCGCCGCCGTCAACTCCACGCTGTCGGCGCGGGCCTCCAACAAAATTCCCGCCGGGGTCTGCGGCATTTTGCTCGGCGGTCTGGGCATCCACAAATTCATTTTGGGCTACACGGCCTCCGGGCTGATTTTGCTCCTGGCCACGGTGCTGACCTGCGGACTGGCCTATCCGCTGACGCACCTCATCGGGTTGATTGAAGGCATCATTTATCTTGCCAAATCGGACGAGGAATTTGTCCGCACGTACGTCGAAGGCCGCAAGGAATGGTTTTGAGCGTGACGCCGTGCCGCGGGTGTGCCCAAACTCTCCCATGGCCAAACTGGGTCCTACGCAAATCAAAACCGCTTTGACCGCGGTGTCGGACTGGAAGAAACAAGGCGCCACTATCCGGCGCACCTTCCAGTTCAAGGATTTTCCCGCCGCAATCAAATTCGTCAACACCGTCGCGCGCCTGGCCGAGAAAGCCGCGCATCATCCGGACATTGACATCCGCTGGAACAAAGTCACGCTCGCCCTCTCCACGCATGACGCTGGCGGGCTGACGGAAAAAGATTTTGGCCTGGCCGAAAAAATTGACCGGCTTTGACGCACCTCACCGGCGGCAAAATTTCACCTACTCAAACTGCTCATGGCACACGAAGATCTCCTGGACGTTCAGGCCCTTTTCAAAAAGCACTTCCAGCACGCGCCGGCGCAGACCGTCCGCGCGCCGGGCCGGCTCGAACTGCTCGGCAACCACACCGATTACAATGACGGCCTGGTGATGGCGCTGGCGGTGGACCGCTACATCACCATCGCCGCTGAGCCGCGCGCGGACGGGAAGATCGAGCTGATTTCCTCGCTGTTTCCGCGGTCGGAAGTTTTTCCGTCGAACGAATTCAAAAAGAACCCCGCCGCGCCGTGGGCCGATTACGTCAAGGGCACGCTGGACCAGCTCCAGAAACGCGGCGTGCATTTCAGCGGCTTCAACGCGGCAATTCACGGCACGATCCCGATGGGTGCGGGCATGAGCAGCAGCGCCGCCCTTGAAGTCGCCACCGCGCTCACCGTCCGCAAACTTTTTCCCTACCGCCTCACCACCGGGGGGCTGGGCGCGGCGCCGGTTCCCGACCGTCGCGGCGCGCTGCCGCCGCTCACCCCCGAGGAGCGGCTGGAAATCGCCAAAGTCTGCCAGGCGGCCGAAAACCAGTTCGTCGGTGTCAAGTGCGGCATCCTCGACCAGATTTCCTCGCTCTTCGGCAAGGCCTGGAGCGTGATTGACATTGATTGCCACTCGCTCACGGTGGAGAACCCGCCGATGCCCGGCGAGGCGATCATCGTCTGCAACTCGATGGTGAAACACGAACTCGTTGGCGGCGAATACAACGAACTGCGCGCCAACTGCGAAGCCGCCGCGAAAAAACTCGGCGCGAAATTCCTGCGCACCGTTGAGGTCAAGGAGGTCGAGGCAAACCAATCCCGGTTGACCCGGCGCGAATACGAATGCGCCCGGCACGTGACCGGCGAAATCGCGCGGGTGGTCGCCGGCGCGCGGGCGCTGCGCGAGGATGACCACCAGCAATTCGGCCAGTTCATGTTTCAGAGCCACGAAAGCTCGCGCGACTTTTTGAAAAACAGCACCAAGGAACTGGACCTGCTCGTCGCCCTGGCGCGGCGGCATCCCGGCTGCCTGGGCGCGCGGCTCACCGGCGGCGGCTTCGGCGGCGCAACCATCAACCTCGTGCGGCATCACGAGGCGGAGAGCTTCATCGCCCACATGCAGCGGGAATACGCCCAGGCGATTGGCGTCCACATCACCCCGTTGGTCTGTCAAATCGTGGATGGCGCGGCGTAACTGGCGACTTTTATTCCAGGCGATTGGCGTAAACGCGCTTCGCTCAAGGATTCCTTGAGTTTTCATCCGCATTTCGGGTAAGCTGCCGTTTCATGTTGACCTTGGCCGGCATTTCCAAAGCCTACGGCGGACGCCAGTTGTTCACGGACGTCACGTTGCAGGTGAATCGCGGCGACCGTCTGGGCCTCGTTGGCCCGAACGGCGCCGGGAAGTCCACGCTCCTCAAGCTGATCCTCGGCGAGGAGTCCGCGGACGACGGCGAGATCACGACGGAACGCGGTATTTCGCTCGGCCATTTGCCGCAGGAAAGCATGCCGGTCGGCGACGAGACCGTCATCGAAGTCGCCACGGGCATTTCACCCGAATTCACCAAGCTCCGCCGCATCATTCAGGCCTGGGATAATAATCATCCGGTTGAGGCGCTGCATCCGGAGGAAGTGCATGACAACGTCCATGACCGCTACAACGAACTCAACGGCTATCAGATCGAAGCGCGGGCCAAGCAAATCCTTGCCGGCCTGAGCTTTCGCGACAAGGATTCCGACCGGCCGGCTCGCGAGATGAGCGGCGGTTGGGTGATGCGCGCCCACCTTGCGCGGCTGCTCGCGATGGAGCCGGATTTGCTGATTCTCGACGAGCCGACCAACCATCTCGATCTCGAAGCGCTGCTGTGGTTCCAGGATTATTTGAAGAATTATCCCGGCGCGATTCTGGTCATTTCACACGACCGCGAATTCCTCAACAGCCTCGTCGGCGGCATCGTGGAAATCCGGCAGAGCAAGCTGATCCGTTATCGCGGCAATTACGACGAGTATCTGGTCCAGCGTGAAGCGGCCGAGGAGCAGCAGCTCGCCGCCTACAAAAATCAGCAGCGTGAAATCAACTCGCTGCTCGACTTCGCGCGGCGGTTCGGGGCCAAGGCCTCGAAGGCGTCGCAGGCGCAGAGCAAGCTCAAGCAGGTCGAACGCATGGAGAAGATCGAGGCGCCGGGCAGCGAGGACAAGAAGGTCAGCTTCAGTTTTCCGCAGCCCCAGCGCAGCGGTCTCAAGGCGATCACGCTCAAAAACATTCATTTCTCGTACGGTCAGAACGTGGTGTATCGCGGGGTGGATTTTCAAGCGGAACGCGGCCAGCGCACCGTGCTGGTCGGTCCGAACGGCGCGGGCAAGTCCACCTTGCTGAAAATCCTCGGCGGCGTTCTCGCGCCGCAGGCCGGCACGCGCGAGCTCGGCCACAACGCCAAGGCCGGTTATTACTCGCAGTACCGCGTGGACATGCTGGACCTGAGCCGCACGGTTTTTGAGGAGGCGCTCGACACGCCGTCGCGGGTCACTGAACAGTTCATCCGCACGTTGCTGGGCAGTTTTCTCTTTGTCGGCGACGACGTGTTCAAACGCGTCAGCGTGCTCAGCGGCGGTGAGAAAAGCCGGCTCGCGCTGGTGAAGTTGTTGCTCGATCCGCCCAACGTGTTGCTCATGGACGAGCCGACGACGCACCTCGACATGAACAGCATTGACGCGCTGCTTTACGCGCTGGATCAGTTCGAGGGTACGCTCATTTTCATCAGCCACGACGTCTATTTCATCCGCGCCCTGGCCAGCCACGTCGTGCACATCAGCGACGGGCGGCTCACGCACTATCCCGGGGGCTACCAGTATTACCTCGAAAAGACCAAGGCCACCTCCGCGCGCGAGGCGTTGACGGCAGCCGGAACCAGCCGGCCCGCCGTGGCCAGCGGGAATTTTTCTCCAGCTGACGCCAGCCGCGGCGGTTCCCGCAAGGATCAGAAGCGCCTGGAGGCCGAACAGCGCCAGGCGCGCTCCGGCAAACGCAAAGCCCAGCAGCAATTGGTTCACAAGCTGGAGAAGGAAATTTCCGATTTGGAACAAAAACAGGCCGAGCTGACCGCGGAATTGGAGAAGCAGGAAACTTACGACACGCCGGGCCGCGCGATGCAGATCAACCGCGAACTGGTCGTGGTGCAGGATCGGCTGGCGGAGATCGTCCCGCAATGGGAGCAAGCCGCCGGCAAGCTGGCGAAAATTGATGCGGTTTGAACCGCTGGTTTCTGGGGCGGTCCCTGACCGTCACGACCGATTTACCGGTGGCCTGCCATCAGCGCGATGATTCCCGCCGCCGCCAACCCCGCCAGGACCGCGAAGAAAATCTTCACCCAGCTCTTGGGATACTTGCCGGCGATGACGCCGGTGTAGCCGTTGATGACGACCTGAAAGTTCTGCGCGCCGTAATTGTAGGTTAGCAGCCAGATCGGCGTGAGGATGTGTTTGAAGGTCTGGCCGGAATAATCGTCCTGCACCTGCAGATTGCGGTGCGTGTCGCCGGGCACCTGCGAGGCGCACAGCGCGTACATCTCGCGTTCCATTTGGTCGCGCGCTTGTTTGGCGGCGGCGACGAGATCAATTTGATAACGCTCCACCACCCAGCCGGAAAGGTAGCCAGCGTTGTAGGGCACCAGTTCCTTCGTCGTGGGAAACGGCTCGATCTTTCGGAGCATGTCGGGATGCACGCCACGCGAGGCGGGAACCAGCTCGTCATCGAAGAAATGATCGAGCCGGCCGGAGGACCATTGCCAGCGGATTTTTTGCACCTGCCGGCTCTGCTGCTTGCCGTTCGCGTCGGTGTAATATTCCGTCTCGTAATAATAATAGCCGCTCTCCGCCGTCCACTCGGCGTGAACCTGCGCGTCGAACGTCCAGTACGGAATGTAAAGCCCCTTGACCGTGTCCGTGAGCGCGGCGTGCTTGAGCTTGTTCGGCGCGAACCACCGGCTGCCGTACCACTGGCGGATGGCGTCGCGCACCTGGTTCTCGCTGATCTTCATCGGCAGCAGGCTTTCCGGGCGGAACGCCTCCTTGATTTCCTCGTACGGCACGAGCGCCGTCGAGCCGCAAAAATCGCAGCGCTGGCCGACGCGCGTCGAATCAAAAACCGAAATCGCCTGGCAACTCTGGCATTTCACGGAAGTCTTGGCCGCCTGCCAGCCGCGCGCGGAATCGGGAATGCCGCGCAACGCCGCCACCAGATCGTGCTCCACGATTTTTTCGTCCCCGGTGGCGGTGAGTTCGGCCTGGGCGGGCGAAGTGGTGCCGCAAAACGGGCAGACGAGCAGTTTCTTGGTGGGATTCCATTGCGCCTCGCCACCGCACGACGGGCACGAGAATTTTTTCTGCGCGGTGGCCTGTTTGATGATGGGTGGCGGTTGGTCGGGCATGGAATCAAATTACGGCGTGGTTCAATGTGTGAAAAAGGGGAGCGCGGGCGTCTCGCCTGCAGTTTTCGGCCTCTGGCCGGGAACATTCGTGGGGCGCGAAGTGCAGCCGGCGGGACGCCGACTGCGGCAACCGAGACGGTTGCGCTCCCCGATCCAAAAGACAAATTCCCGTCAGCGCGAGGATGGTGCCTGGTGCCCAAAACCACGGGAAAACGAAGGCGACGGCCATGGTCGGGATCATGCACAGGCTGACGAGGATCAGCCGGGCCTGGCTCTTCTGAATCATCTCGCCGCCGCAGGTCGGGCAGCAGAATTTGTGGCTGACGGTCGCTTCGGGCATGGGCTATTTCTTTCAAGAATGTGTTGTTGCTGATTCTCCTACACGTTCGGGCTCCAAAACCGTTCCATCCATCAGCACAACACATGTGACGTGATTTCCGTAAGGTGCAACACCGAATTCGATTACATAGAAAAATGTAGAACGATACGGGCCGTCATCTGTGCGATTTACAGGGCGCAGAAGAATCAATTCAATCTGGCCGCCGCCGAGTCCCTTTTTGACAAGCCACGACTTGGCGATTCGAATTGCTTTCTTGACGGAGAGGGGAGGATCTTTCTTTTCTGGGTGCCAGGCGGGTAATTTGGAGCAGCGATTTGTCGAAAGAAACCAGTCGTCGTTACCCGACGCCAAGTAAGCCTCCGCTCGGTACAAATGGAATCTGAATTCTTGCTGGGCGTTGCAGATGCCCAAACAAACAAACAGTCCGAGCCATGCAGAAACTAGCAATGTTTTCATGCGGACTGGCAATTTGTGTCCCAGGCAGAATTTGGAAATTATGATTTCAAAAACTCATCCAGCGCCGCCTTGGTCACGCGCCAGGTGGAGCCAATCTTTTTGCCTTTGAGATCGCCTTTTTCTAGCGTCGCCAGCACGTCGGCTTCGCTCACGCCCAGAACTTTCGCCACGTCGGCGGAACCGAGCAGTTCCGGCATCGCGCCCGCGCCACCCGCTGCGGGGATCACCGGTGGCACGCCGCCAGTCGCCGGTGGCGTGGCTTGCGGTTGATTCAACGCCGCCATCATTTGCTGGCCGATGGCCAGGCCCGCGCCCAGACCCGCGCCGGTGCCGGCCATGCCGCCCGCCGCGCCGCCTTCCTTGGTCAGGGATTCGGCCATTTGGAATTTCACGTAGTCGTTCAGGTTGCCGATCGCCGCCATGCTGCTGCGCTTGTCAATCGCCTGTTCCACTTCCGGCGGCACGGAGACGTTCTCGACGATGAAGCTGGAAATCTCGATGCCGTATTTCGACGTGACCTGCGGATTGATGACCGGCAGGAGTGCCGCGCCGAGTTCGGTGTAGCGCGAGGCCAGATCGAGGACGGGGACCTTCGCCGCCGCGAGCGCATCGGTGAACACGCTGACAATGCGCGCCCGCATGGTGTCGGAAAATTCGTCGAGCCGGAAATGATCGTCCGTGCCCGCGACTTCCTTGAGGAACACTTTCACGTCCGTGACCTTGAAATCGAAAATGCCGTAGGCCCGCGCGCGGACGATGCCGAAATCGGCGTCGCGCAGCATGATCGGGTTGGCCGTGCCCCATTTGTTGCCGGTGAAGAGGCGCGTGTTGACGTAATAAAGATCCGCCTTGAACGGCGAGTGCAGCCCGTATTTCCAGCCTTTGAGCGTGGAGAGGATCGGGATGTTGTCGGTGGTAAGCGTGTATTTGCCGGGGCCGAAGGTGTCGCCAAACTGGCCGAGATACACGAATTGCGCGGTCTGAGATTCGCGGACGATGAGTTGCGCGCCGTTCTTGATTTCCTTGTCCTGGTCCGGGTAGCGGAAGGAGATGGTGTCGCGCGAATCGTCCTGCCACTCGATGATTTCGAGGAACTGGGTTTTGAGATAGTCGATGAGGCCCATAATTTTTGTCTTTCTGCTTTGTTTTATTTGTTGCCTGACTTTATTGATCGTAGCATCGCCGCAAAGCCGGAGACTGTGAAGTACAATTTCCCGTCGAGTCTGTAATCGCCTGCGAAGGCCGCTGCGGTCAAAAAAATCCCGCAGCGCAACATTGACAAAATCGCGGCGTGCGACACAATCCATGATCCCGTGCGTTGCCTCGGTAGCTCAATGGTAGAGCAGTTGACTCTTAATCAATTGGTTCACGGTTCAAGTCCGTGCCGGGGCACCACTTTTCATTGGGGTTTTCGCGTGTTTTCATCCTCCCATCGGCTCGGCAGGCAGGCGGGCGAGTAGTAACAAAAGTAGTAACAGCGGCGTTTTGAGTCGCCGCGCCACACGCCGAGAGGCTAAACCCAACCTGCGCCCGGCCAATCGAAGCGCGACCAGCGCCAAGCAGCGGGGCCGGCGGGCATTCAGGCGCGTGTCCAGCAAATGAGGACTCTCTTTTTTCCGGCCCCCGTCCCCGCACCCCACAGGGGCACACCGCTTTTTAATTTCGGTCGCAACGGAGTCAATGAGCCAATTTACAGGCCGTAGCCGTGGCCGTGTCTTGCTTTGGCCAGTGACGCGGGGGCGCGGAGTAACGGCGCTTCTGCAGATTTTGCAGATGGCACAGATCTTTTTTCCCAATCTTTGGAGTTCTGCGGCAGCTGCGGACGGCCCGATTTTCTTTGCGGCCGGGTGGCTCGGCGGTTGGTTGCGGTTCTGGTTTCCTGGCCATGGCGGCGGGCTTTAATTTGAGATGATGCGTGGCCGTTCATGATCCCATCCCAGCTTCACCCAGGACAGGAACCACGTCCGGCCACGGTCGTTGTTGCCTTGATAGAACAAGTAGCTTTGGCCGTCGTCGTCCTCAAAGATGCCCGGGTGGCCGGACTCTGATGAATTCCACTCGCCCGGAGCACCGTTGGGCAGCAGTGGTTTTTCAGTAAACAGGCGATTGAAATGGATGCCGTCCTGGCTGGCGGCGCACCCGATCTGTTGCGGGTCGTTGTTGTAGCCGCCGCCGTAGAAGAGATAGAGCGTGTTTCCCCGTTTGATCAACGACGGCGCCTCAATGCACCTGGTTTCCCAGGGGAGTGCTGGCTTTAGCACGGGACCGTCGCAGAGTGATTTCCAGTCGCCGCGGCCGAAGCCCGATTTTCGATCCGCGGCAATGGCATGGAGCATCTGAATTTTTCCCGACCGATCGCGCGTGGCGTAATACAGGATGAGCTGGCTGCCCCACTCGACCACATCCACGTCAATTGCCCGGCCATTGTTCCAGTCGCCTGTCGCGCGCCAGACCGGGTTGCTGGGATTGCGGGTGAAATGCAGACCGTCGGCGCTGGTAGCGTGGCAAAGCGCGTCTTTCGGGCCGTTGCCGTAGGTGTTGTAGAAAAGGTGGAGCTGGCCACCAAGGAGGATGACCCGGCCGTTGACGATTCCGTTCTGTTCGCAGTTCTGCTCGGGCAGGATCTCGCCGGCTTTCTTCCAATTGACCAGATCGCGACTCTCGGCGATGCCGATGGCCCAACCGCGTGGGGCGTCCGGCGGGGCCAGCTCTTTCGCCCACGGGGACATGGAGTAATAAAGCAAATAGCGTCCTGCCAGCTTGATCACGGACGGGTCTTTTGCGAATGGCCGGCCCAGCCTCGTCGAGTCGCCCCATCTCATTGGCGGTTTGGCAGCCGGCTGGGACGCAGCTTGAGCGAAGGGAGTGCCGGGGAGGAGCGCAGTGATTAAGACCGGGAGGCTTGCGGTGCTTTTGAGAAATCGCCTTCGATTCATAGTGAGTGATTGGTCGGAAGGGCTGCCTAATCGCCGACCTTAGTATAGGTTGCTCTGCCCATTACGTTCGTCTCCAGAACCAGCTCGTGATCACTTAAACGGAGAATTTTGGTTCGACCCGTCACACCTCCGTCAGGTAAACTATTGTGCTTGGATTCAGGGCGACCCTGTGTAACGACGTTCGTCATCGTCTGAATGACAAATCCATCCTTAACCTGAATCGTGCCTTCCGAGGCGACCCACCTGACCGAATCAGGAAAAGCGTTGGTCCACTCGTATCGGTAACAGCCGTTCTTTGCTATCGTCCACAGGGCTGTCCCCGTCCGGGTGCCGTTGGGGTGAAACTCTTCTACGGCCCATTTACCAGTCAACCGCTGGCGGAGTTTGGCGTCCTGGATCTGACCGAGGCAAACGCCACCTCCTGCAACCAACCAGAGAGTGCAAAGAAAAAGCAGGCTTTTGATTCTCATTTGGATTCGATGCCTAACATGGACTCGATGACGAACTTTGCAGCCTATCCTGTTATTAGGCCACGGCTCACGAATCAGTCAGCCAACGCGAAAGCCTCTGCAATACCCAAATCAATATCGGGTGAACCAGTGGCGCGAGGATACTTCGCACGATATTCCTTGGCCAAACGTAGCCAGTAAACGTCATCCGCGTTGCGGTGCTCCGGTGAAATGGAGCGCAACCGCCTGCCCAGCCCCACGATGCCAGCGTCGAGCAACAACTCGCTCGCTCTAATAGCGTGCACCGTCCTGTCTGAACGCAAGGCTTCCAGAATGATATGCGCATTGGAGAGGTCGTGAATCGCTAAAAGCTTGCTCCACTTGGTATCGAGGCGACGGTAAAAATAGGCTCCAACAAAACCGCTAATTGCCAGTCCGCCAATCAGTCCAATCGAGATAAAGAGGTATGCGTTCATAAAGCAAATGTGGCCTAACAGACAAAGTTGAGCTGCACCGGGCCGATGATCGTAAAATCGTTCGTCGCTGCTGGCGCGCCGGCTGCCCCGCAGCCGGCGTGACAGCTAAACGCCAACCGCGCGCTGCCAAC
>Ga0075030_100001530_pt1 | contig 20851 bp, 25 predicted proteins | sample LitLauG_LLR_2012_FD_71393 | JGI IMG/M metagenome (GOLD analysis project Ga0075030, IMG submission 71393) | Freshwater sediment microbial communities from Pennsylvania, USA - Little Laurel Run_MetaG_LLR_2012 | ecosystem: Environmental > Aquatic > Freshwater > Creek > Sediment | place: USA...
GCCGTGAAATTGTTTACGCTCTGGAAAGAAATACCCGTTCCCGCCGAGTTTGCGACGGCATAAATACCGAGCGAGGCAGTCTGTGCATTAATCTTGGCAATGGCTGACGTTGCGGTATCAGTGGCTGCCAGCGTGACGTTCGCCGTTCCCGATCCGTTCTGGAAGGTCAAAGTCTCCGCCGCGGCAGTGTACGTCGCAGCACCGGCCGTGCTGTATACACCGTTGTTCGTAGCGGTTGTTCCGGTGGTGGCAATTTGGTCGGTGGTGTCCGCAGTGGTTGTACTGACAGTAAACGCGTTCGTCCCGCCGAAACTCAGCTGACCATCGCTGCCGACGGACGCCGTAATTCCATACTGCGACAATTGCCCGTTCAAAGACTTCAGCACCTGACTCTGGTTCAGTGCCCCAGCGGTTCCGTCAACGGTGGCCGTCACCGAAGTGGCCGCGCCGTTGCTGATGAGATTGAATGTGAAGGTCTGTGTAGCCCCGCTAAGAAAAGTGGCACCCGGCGCGTCGAGGCGAGCCGAATTGCCGGAGAGTTCCGTTCCGCCGCCGAGCACACTCGTATTAGTGAGGCCCAGACTGGAGGCGTCGACGGCGTTTTGGTTGCCGCTTAAGTTAACCTGCACCTGTGCATTCGCGGCGTTGCTGCCCCCGCCGATGTAGACACTGTTGTTGGTGTTATAGGAACCACCAGAATTTAATCCAATGTTGGTCGCCTGTCGGGTGATATCAGTAACCAACTGCTGGTATTCCACATTGATATTCGTACGGTTGCCGGTAAACGTGGTGCTCGCCGATTGGGTTGCAAGCGTCTTTAAACGGTCGAGCATCATTGTAATGTTGTTCAGGCCGCCGTCAGCGATCTGGAGCGAGCTGACACCATCATTGGCATTCAACACACCCTGCGTTAGCTCAGCAATGCTGCTGCGATACTTATTCGCAACGGCAAGCCCGGCAGCGTCGTCGCCGGACTGGTTAATCCGATAGCCCGACGTCAAGGCCTGAATAGTCTTCGTCTGAAATGTTGAGTTGTTATTGAGATTGGTCTGGGCCACCAATGACGCGTAGTTCGTCTGCAGTGAAATCGACATGATGTAAACGTCCTGTTTATTTGATACGTGCCGAACATCCTGTTCGGCCCTGGGTTCTCCTTCGTTCGGATGCCCGGAGTATCAACCTTTCATAGCTCCTTATCGCCCGGCATCGGATCTCGTCTAGTCTTTTTCGGAAACTGGCCCATACTCACTTTCGTTGGCATTAGCCGTTTACAGGCTGCCCGTCAAGGTCTTGACAAGTCAAATGCCCGAGGATCTGATCGATAGTCTCAGCGTCTACGCTCCATGCCGCGGTGGCGTTTGCGGCCCGAGTAAGGCGTTCTTCTTCACGGTACACGGTAACTGATGGCGGTGCAGTGATTCCGAGCTTTACTTTGTTCAGACGCGAGCCCAGAACGGCGATCTTTATACTTGTGTCAATAATAAGGCTTTGGCCGATATGGCGCCAAACGATCAACATGTCGTTTGCGCGTCCTCACGAAGCAACATGTGCTCATGTGAGTAACCCGACTCCACTTGGATAACCTGTATCCCTAGCCGACGCCTTAAATTCACTACTATAGGGGCTAGTAAATTTGCCGTAGGGCCGCTCCGGCCGCCGCACAGCATCGTCGCGCAAAGAAGGTCCTGACCGAGTTTCGGTTTGGCGTGTACTGGAATATCCAGCGCGATTAGTTCCTCCGGCGCGAGTGTTAACCGGTACGTCGGATCGGCCACAAGAACAGGAAGGAGCACAAAACACAGACTGCGGTTGAACACGCTCTGCATGAACAGAAGGGGCATTCGGTGGGGCAGGTTGAGGAATACAAACGCGCGTTGGTCTTCAAATCCCGGCAGTCCGGAACGGAACTGATACAGACTGTCTGGGCCGTATTCCAGGTCGCCGAAGAACTTGGTTTGGATTTGAGGCATGAGACTGAAGAGTGACTGCAATTGTCCTGCCAAACTGCAGGCTTACCACGATCAGCTAACGCCCTGATCTCGGGGACGCGGGAGGCTGACCGCCTGGCTCCGTTGAGACGATCACCTGTTGGTTCAGAATAGCGATGTCGACACGGCGGTTGTGTTCGCGCCCCACCGGGGTGTCATTCGAATCAATCGGCAGGTTATCGGCGTAACCGGCAATGCCCAGCCGCTCGCGCGGTATTCCGTATCGCTCGGTGAAGATCTGGAGCATTGCGATGCTTCGGGCGGCAGACAGCTCCCAGTTGCTGCGGAAGTGATCATTGTGTATCGGTATCGAATCGGTGTGTCCTTCAAGTCGTACCGGACTGGGGAGGCCGCGAATTACTGACGCTATCTTGTCCAGCGAAGGGTATGCTTGAGAAGGAACATCGGTTCCGCCGGAAGGAAAGTATGCCGTCTGCCGGAGGCTGATAATGAGTCCTCTGGATTCGAGGCGCACGTCTAATTTGCCCGCCTTAATTTCGGCGGCCAACTCCTGAGTGAGATATTTCATCGATGGAGTGAGGTCAGTAGCGGCTACTTTTTCCGGCGGGATATCGTGTTTCGGCGACTGTTTCTGGCTTCCGCCAGGCCCTTTCATCATCGCGTTTCCTTTTCCGGTGTCGTCGACCGTGCCTCCGAGAATCTCTTTCACCGCAGGCCTGATTGCTCCCTTTTCAAATGCCTGAGTCACAGAATCGGATATTTGCCTGGCTTTTGATTTGTCGGTCTGTGACGAAGCAAACATGACCACAAAAAACGCGAACAGCAGCGTAATGAAGTCGGCGTACGAAATGAGCCAGCGCTCATGATTGTCGTGTTCGGCCGCGTGTTTGTTCCGTGCCATAGAGCTCAGCTCGCGGCTGATGCAGGCTCGCCTGCGGCACCTTCCTGGGGTTTCGAAGTTCTGGAGGCGGCGGTGCCATGTGAGTATGCTTCCAACTTGATACGAATTAGTTTCTGGTTCAGCCCTTCTGCTATGGACAAAACGCCTTGAAGCATCAACTCCTTGGCCTGAACGGCTTCCTTTGCGCGCGCCTTCAGTTTTGCTGCGACGGGCAGGAATACGATGTTGGCCATGGCCACTCCGTAGATTGTTGCGACGAAGGCGACTGCGATGCCCCGTCCGACTTCGTCAATATTTGCCAGATTTTTCATTACCTGGATCAGGCCAAGCACGGCACCGATGATTCCTATAGTCGGTGCATACCCTCCGGCAGCCTCGAACACTTTTGCTTCCGCTTCGGCGTGATGCTCAAAGACCTCGATTTCGAGTTCCATAATGTCGCGAATCCTGTCGCTGTCAATTCCGTCGACAGCAAGTTCCAGTGCCTTTTTCAGAAAAGGGTCTGAACTGATTGCCGCGTGCTGTTCAAGCGAGACAATTCCATTCTTGCGGGCGATAGTGGCGTATTCGATGATTTCTTCAACTCTGCTGTCAATTGGCTCGGCTCTTCCAATCACCACTGAACTAAGTTGTTGTGCCGCACGGAGCAGGACTGGCAGCGGCGTTGTTACCATGACTGCACCCAATGTGCCGCCGAGAACTATCAGCGCTGAAGTGAACTGCGCAACGTCCTGGAGTTTTCCGCCCTCCATCAGGAGCCCGGCAAGGATTCCCCCGATCGCGAGTACGAGGCCCCCAATCGTGGCGAAATCGGGCTTAGATGTGGCTTGCTTCTGTGAAGGCGAAGATTCGGCCATGTGTGTTCACTGCCTTGCAGCCAGGCGTGCTGTGCTGCCGGCTGGATCCGTCAGCATAGCGCACGCACCGGCAATGATCGAACGGCGAAAGGCAATGACACGGTCTATAATTTGTTCCGGGTCCTCCCGTACGGTAATTTTTTGACCGTTCGTCATCGCGATCACTGTGTCTGGCGTACTATCGATGTGTTCGATCAAATCGCAGTTCAGAACAACAGATGTCCGATTCAAGCGGGTAACGTGGATCATCTTCTGGTGTCCTTTCTCCCACATCGGATGGAGCCGGGAGAATTATAGGCTTTCTCACTACTCTCTATAGCGCCGCCGATCGTTATTGCGCCGAAACATTGGCTAGAGGCAGTGAAAGTGGCGGCGATGAGATCTCTATGAGCGAACATTACAGATGTGGTTGCGACTGCCACGCGTTTGCACAATTACTGCTCGATGCATGGCTCGGACATGACTGGGTGCTGGTTCAGCAGCTAAAAAATCGACATATATGTGCGGCCGCCGCTTGTGTTGAGGCCGGCGACGGAGAGCGGGCGGAGATATTACAAGATATCGCGATCCGTATGGACTCGCAGGTCGAGTCACATAGAGCCACAGACAGTGATGCGAAGGCGGACTCGTGGATAGATCTACTTAAGCATTTTGCCACGCCTCACAATCTTCAGCCTTTATAAAGACTGTCGAGAACGCCTGAGTCGCCAACAAAGTGGCCAATACAAAATCCCTGAGACGCTCCCGTAACTACCATGCCTCCGGCAAACAGTGATTTTCCGTTGGCAAGGCACTCGAAAGACGTGGCCGGGGGAACACCGAGGGAGACGATTTGTCCTTTTCGCATCGTTATCAGATCGCCAAGGCGAATTGTGGAGCCCGTAAGTACTGCATCGAGAGTGACATTCGCGGCGGCTACGGCATCGAGCAGAGTCGTGTCCGCAGGCAGATCGGATTCATGGATCGCAGCCGCTTGATTCGCCTTCAGATCCGCCAGCCGGACAAAAAATCCCGGGAGGCAAAGATCAAAGTACATATCGGGCTCCTCAGGCCACAGTTGCCCACGAACCACAACGACGGCTTCCTCCCCCTGATTTCCATCGTGACTTCCCGACTTGTGTGCTGGCATTTGGCTCCTGCCAAAAGTCACTGGACAGATATCCGCCCACGCTGATGTCAACGCCCCGGCGAATGCATTGAAGAACTCCTCAAGGATGTGGAACTCAATCTCGGTCATGAAGGCTCTCAGCCCTGTCGTCGTTCCCGCTGGCGCGGAGAGAAGAATGTCGAGGACCCGGAATAGGGTCGAGGCCGGGAATCGCATATTCGCCTGGCACGGCAGCGTTTCCATGTCGAGGGCAATGGTTACGTCGCCCACAGTATCGGAGGCCAGAAACGCGCCTGTGGTTTGCTGGGTACATTTTCCCGGCTTGATAGTCATTTGGGTCTGGAGAAGTGTCTCGAGCGAGGATTGGAGAGTTTGCAAAAAGGTCAAATGGACTCGCTCGATCAGTTCAATTGCTCCGGCGCCAACCGTTCCAAGGGTGTGTTGCCTGGATAGATCTACATCGGTATTTGAGGTGACGAGCGATGGCCCGGTTGTTGGGAAGTCAGAAGGCATTGAGGTTCACGTTACCCGAGAAGACTGAAGAGATTTGGGATTTGCTGTATCTTCGCCTCGACCGCCAGTGTTGCCTGCTGCTGCGTCTGGGCCTTCGTCAGGGCCAAAGCTGCAGCCGGGATGTCAGCGTCTTGCTTTGCGCTCAGATCCGACTGGTTCTGAAGAAGAAATTTTTGCGCGAGGGCCGTGGCGCCCGTGACCCGATCTTCGGCGTTTCCATAGAAAGCCAACGATTGGTTCAGGTGGTCATCTGCGGTGTGAAGAGACGAGATGGCTTGAGTGATGCCGGTCTGGTCATTGTTCTGCAACGCGGTCATAAGCGAATTGACGGCCGTGAACACAGCCCCCGGCTGAGGGTTCCCCTGCGCGTCCCGGGCGTCAAAAATATCCTGTGCCGTCTTTGCGATCGCAATCGAGGTTCCATTTACATCTGTAATTACTCTGGTGGCGGTGGCTGTCAGTAATTCCCTGACTCCGTTTGGCTGTGTGGGATCAAGTTGATACATAGGCTGGCTGGGCTGGTCGCCGCTGAAGATATACTGTCCGTTAACCTGGGTCTGGCTGATTCCGACCAGGTTTTGCAGAATGCTGCCGACCTGTGATGCGAGGTTTGTACGTTCAGCAGCGGTGGCGGAGGAAGTTGCGCCCTGCGTCGCAAGCGACAACGCGTTTTGTACATTTGTGATGGCACTTTGCAGCGATGAGTCCGCCGAATTAAGCTCAGTCTGAACACTTCCAAGATTGGACTGAGTCTGCTGGTTCTGCGCGATCCGGCTCTGCAGCTCAAATATGCTGGCGACAGCCGACGGATCATCGGAGGCCTGCTGCAACCGCAGACCGGAGCTAACCTGTTCCTGGGCTTTCTGCATTTGCGTCAGCGTTCGGTCAAGATTAGTAAGATATTCCTGTGAGGAAGCGTTGATTGTTAACCCCATAACTCTCCTTTAAGGAGCCTGCGGAAGCAGCGCCAGCGCCGAATCGAGCAGGCTGTTCATGGTGGTCAATACTCGTGAAACCGCCTGGTAGGCTCGCTGAAATTCCAGCACAGCCGCTGCCTGGCCGTCCAACGACACTCCGGATACTTGATCCCGAAGCGATGTGACCTGTGAAACAACCTGTTGCTGTGATTGCTGGTTGTTTTGCGCGCTTTGGTTCGCTTGTCCGGCGGCAGCCGCAATTTGACCGAAGAAACCGGCAAAACTGAAACCGGCAATCTGTCCCTGCGGCGTAGTACCGTTTGCCAAAGCGGCCAACGCGGTCGCATTACCGTTGGAGTTTCCATTCGAATCGACAGGTGCAAGTTGATCGACGGTAATTCCGGGATTAAGCCGGATTGTACCCGCCGCCAGCGTGGGGTCCGCCGTGTCCAGGGTGAATAGTGGAGCCCCGGACGCGGCCCCGGGGCTCGTCGATACCGTGCCGGACTGCAGAATTTGATTGACGGCCGTCGCAAGTCCGGTTGCAAACTGGTTCAGTGTACCTTGTTCCTGCGCAGTGCCCAGAATCGATCCAAGTACGTTGTTGCGTGAATCAAGGAGCCCGGCGAGTTGGCCGCCGGTTATTTCCGTCGTGATGTCAGCGCCCTGAGAATTCAGAACGTGCGCAGTCGGCGGAGCCCCGGGGTTGGTCGGGGACGGTTGAGTATTGACGAAGTCTGCTGACGACAGCGCGTATTTGGTGTCACCTGAAACCAGTGGAGTACTGCCGCCGATCAGCACTGTCACCGTTCCGTCTGCCTGCGTGAGGGCAGTGAAGTTCGTCAGATTCGCTAGGTTCTCCAGCGCAGAGTGTAATTGGGCGTCTGCACCCGGATCGGGCTGCGTCTCCTGTGTACGCGTGACATTGTATTGCTGAATCTGCGCGGAAATGCTGTTGATTTGGCTGACGGTGGACGAGATCTGCTGACTGAGGTTACGCGCGGTTCCCCCGAGTGAACTCGACAATCCATTGATCGAGTTAGCCACGTTCGCCGCGGCGCTGATCACGCTCTGTTCCGTTACTGCATCGGTCGGTGAGGCGCTCCACGCTGAAAAACGTGCGAATAGACTGGAGAGGGCCGTCGGCACACCGGTAGCGCCAGACACGTCGAAAAAGCTCTGAACGGTAGCAGTACTTTGCGCCTGCGCCGTGTAGAGGCCGAGCGCCTGCAGTTGGTGCTGCACCGCGGAGTCCATTAGGTCGTTGCGTGAGCTGATCAGTCCGCGGGCAGCCACACCGCCGGCACCGCCGCTGGCGACGTCCATGGGCAGCGCCTCGAGATTCAGCTGCTGAGTCGCGTAGCCGGGCGTTGACGCATTGCTGACGTTGTTCTGGATTACGCTCAACGCCTGCTGGAGGACGCCAAGAGCATTTCCCGAATTAGACAGCGAGGCCAGCAGACTGGACATCGGCTAAGCCTCTGTTCCATTCAGCCGGGCGGTGAAGACTTGATTCGCGAGCTGGCCGTTCGCACCATAAAGCTCTATCGCAGTATCCCCGGACAAACCTGCACGCAAGAACGCTGCTGACGCGTCCACTACGCGTTCGATGCGCCGAGCTTGCTTCTTCATATCCTCAATAGTTGTTCGCAGTTCGTCGTCTGGCAGCGCGGACAAGTTCTGTAGATGGTCTGTTGCGCGTTGCAGATCGAGTATCGCGTGCCCGAGACCTTCCTCACATTCCCTGGTGCCTGCGAGATCCCTCTGTACCAGGCGCTGCAGCGCCCGTCCCGTAGCCTCCCGGGCACGCACAAGCGAGCGGAGCACATCCTCTTCAGGTGTCATGGAATCAATTGCTCTTTCCGATCGCACCGGCGACCATTGCCTGGCTCACGCTGGCCCCATCAGCAATATACTGGCCACTTGCGACCAGGGCGCCGAGCTGTGTTACCCGACTGGCCCTGGACGCAGCCTGACCGGAGGTTGCAGCAGTGATGCTGGCGGTAAGGGGGGAGACATCCACCTGGTCCTCATTTTGTTTTCCTTCGACTGCCTGCTTGAAGCCGGAACTCCCCCCCCCCGAGATCTGGTCAGTACGTCCTGTCGCCGAGGATGCGGAACTCGGCTGGTCAGTCTGGATTCTGATGTTCATAAATAACGATCCCTGACCACAAAAAGTGGCCCAGATCAAGGGTTAACATGGGACGCAATACGTCGCAAGCTACCTAAACGATCACAGCCGATACCTATCCTGGGTTAATGATTCAGTCATAACCAAAACGTTAGTAGCCCAACGAAGTATTCCGGGTGATAATTCGTACATGCATTTGCCCGGTGTGCTGCTGATCGGAGTGTTCGGGGAGGGTTCCGGAGAGATCGACGCCTCCCCCGAAGACGTGCTGCGGGACTTTCGAGTCGCTCGAATCAACGATGCTTCTCAGGCAGGCGAAGCCTGTTCGTCCGAAACTATCGACTGCGTCCTGGTTTCGCCCGGCAACGAGTTTTCGGGATTCGATGCGCTGGAACAACTGCGAGCGCAGGGAATTAGTACGCCCGTAGTTGTCTGGGATCCCGGCATCACGGCAGCGGATGCGGTTCGGTTGGTGCGTGAAGGAGCATGGCAGTGTCTGGGGTTCGGAAACACGTCTTTGCAGCTCCGGGAGATCCTGGATCAGGCTGTAGAACAAAGGCGTGATGATGAGAAAACGAGCCGGCGGTCGGCCGCCTCTACCCAGAAGTGGCGGGCGTTCCTGATCGGCAATAGCGACCCGATGGAAACGGTGGCCGAGACCATAAGTCTGGTGGGACCCCGCCGGTGCACTGTCCTGATCAGCGGCGAAACCGGGACAGGTAAAGAAATGGCGGCGCGCGCCCTGCATATGGCCAGTCCGCGGGCCCATATGAACATGGTGGCGATCAACTGCACTGCCCTGCCGGAGAATCTTCTGGAAGCCGAGCTCTTTGGACACACGAAGGGAGCGTTTACAGGGGCCACGAATCAACGCGTCGGTCGCTTCGAGCAGGCCCACAAGGGCACCATCTTTCTTGATGAAATCGGCGACATGCCGCTCGAGCTTCAGGCCAAGATCCTGCGGGTGCTGCAGGATCGCGAAATACAGCGGCTGGGAAGTTCGGAAACCATCAAAGTCGATGTACGGGTGATTGCGGCGACAAACGTAGATCTTCTCGAACGTGTGAAACAAGGTCGCTTCAGAGAAGACCTTTATTATCGTCTGAACGTAGTGCCGTTGAAGATGCCCCCGCTGCGTAAAAGGGCGGCCGACATTCCGGCGCTCGTTAGTCATTTTCTGAAAAAAATCTGCCAGTCTGAAGACATCCCGGTGAAACGGATCGCCCCTGCCGCGTTGGAGCGGCTCACTCTGAACGCGTGGCCCGGAAACGTTCGTCAGCTGGAAAACGCCATCGAAATGGCTGTGGCGGTCAGTGGCGAGCGAGACCTGATCGACAACCGGGACTTCGGTTTCGCCGGGGGCGTCGTATCAACCGCGCGTAAGCAATCGACGGAATTTCAGCTTGGCGACGGTGTGGATTTCGACACTGCTGTTACTCGTTTTGAGTTGTCCATGCTCCAGCGCGCACTCGAAGCCACTGACGGCAACAAAACTGCAGCTGCGGAGCGGCTCGGAATTAAACGTACTACTCTTGTTATGAAACTAAGGAGTTTTGAGAACTCCGGGTTTCTGCTTCAGGCCAGCTAGATCCGGCTCGGGAAACGGCGGGCAGCGGCGATCTGCCACTCTTCATAGCGCGCTATTTTGGGCATTCGTTGAGGTGCATCAACTTCAACGTCAGTTCGACCTCGTTGCGCGCGATTTGCAGGGCTCCGGTGATTGTTTCGATCGACTCTCCACGACGATGCATCCGGAGAATTTGCATTCGCATCGTCAAAGTGCGGGATGGTTGATTCAACCACGCCACAGGAGCGTCGTCCTTTTGCGCCCCCCTCAACACTTCGAAGTCGGCCGTCAAAGCATTCAAGCCCGCATTCGCGAGATTTCGGGACTTTTCCAGATCGATTCGAACGGCGTGCAACTCGAATTGGACCCGCGCCCACAACGAGATAAATCCGGTTATTGCCAGCCCCATGACCGAATACTGAGTAATTGGACTCACAACCCAACCAAAATCCATCATGCGATGTCTCCCTGCGGATCAGGAACCGTTGGATCCTGAGGTATGAATCCTGAAGCAGCTATCCGCTCACCGGCGATCTCCGAGATTCGGATGCCATAGCTGTTTTGAACAATAACAGCCTCTCCTCGGGCAACGACCAGCCCATTTACCAGAAGTTCCACCGGGTCGCCCGGTGCTCCATCCAGCTGAATCACGGATCCTGCATGCAGCCTCACCAGTTCCTGCAGTATCATGCGCGTGCTGCCGAATCGCAGGCTAACTGGCAACTCAATGTCTTTCAGAATGTCGAGGTTCGAACGGGGCGCGGCCGCGGAGGCAGCGCCTTCGCTGGAATTATTCATGATCTCTTCCCGGGTTTTGTCCATACTCGCTCCAAATGACTCCGCAGACGAAGAATCGCCTGTACGCGCAGCTGCCCAATTCTCGATAAATGCATGCCCATAACCTCCGCGATCTCCTTGAGGGTCAGTTCCTCGTAGTAGTAGAGACTGAGGACAACTCGCTCATTCCTGGGCATTCTGTTAATCGCGGCGGCAAGCAGCCTCTCCAGTTCCTGCCTCTCGACGATTCGTGAAGGCCACTGTTCTTCGTCGTCCGAGATGATGTTTAAGAGATCAAAACCCTCGCCGTCACTTTGCGCCTGCTCGAGACGCTGAATTTCAACTGACTGCGCCTCGGTCAGCCATCTCTGGTACTCACTTATAGCGACTCCCAGACGTTCGGCAATCTCTTCTTCAGCAGGTTCCCTGCCAAGTTCCTGCCGCGCACGATGAACTGCAGCCTGGATGAGCCTTGATCGTTTCCGCGTATCTCGTGGCGCCCAATCGAGATTGCGGAGACTGTCCATAATGGCCCCGTGGATCCTGTGCTCCGCGTATGTTTTCAGTTGCACGTTAAATGACGGGTCGAAGTTATCGATGGCTTTCAGCAGGCCAACAACTCCGGTCGAGATCAGGTCATCGAGACAGACGGAATCGGGCAGCCGGTCGTGAATCCTGCTCGCAATCAAACGCACCTGCGGAAGGTGGGCCAGAACCAGCGCCTCGCGCTGGTCCGAAACTTCTCCAGTCGCTACAGACCGTGGTCCATATGTCGTAGTCCCCATTCCGAATCACTCCTCAGGCTGCTGCACTCACGAGTTGAGGCAACTCGCGTGCCAGACTCCCGGCGAGTGTTTCTCTGGATGCAACTTCGATATCTTCCGGAATGCTCTGGCCGCTGCAGATGTAGGATAGTGGTTTGCCCTGCCGGACAGCCTCAGAATAAAGGGCCCCCACAGATTCCGTCTCGTCCAGTTTCGTGAACAACAGGTGCGACGGCCGGAACAATGCGAAGCGTTCGCCTGCGCTTCGTAATTCCTGAACCCTTGCGCACGCTGTCAATACGAGGTGCGTGTCAATATCCTGACGCCCCGTAATCCAATCTGCCAGATCGAGGCCCAACTCGCTGAGGAGTGCCGGGCCCAATCCCGGAGTGTCAATGAAAAGCATATCTCCCGAAGGCGCGGAATCTACGGCCTTTGCCAACTCGACTGCGGATTCAACGCACTGAAACGCCGCTCCCATGATCCCGGCGTAGGTTCTCAACTGGTCGGCACCTCCAATTCGTTGTGTGTCGATCGAGATGAACCTCACGGCACGGCCGCACGCAAGTCCCTGGGTCGCCGCAAGTTTGACAATAGCGGTAGTCTTTCCACACCCAGGAGGTCCCACCAGAGCCGTGACACGCTGCAGTTTCGGGTCGACGGAAATCCGATCACCGAGTTCTTTTACCAACTCATACTGAACGGTGCTGCTATCCCAGTCCTGAGTTCTTCGCTGGCGGGATATGTCCGAAACATCTCGTCTGCCTAGCCGAACATTGACCGCGCGTTCAATCTCGGCAGCAAGCCTTTCCTCGACACCGGCAAGAACGAGTGTGCGCTCTATGAATGCCTGCCCACCTCGCTCCGTCGCCGCAGGCGATAGACCCTTGATGAGGTCCCGCAATTCTTTCATTTGACGCTTCAACTCGTCGAGTCCTTCAACCGCCCCGGATTGGCCCATACTCTGATCGCCAACCGCGCTCTCCGAATCGGTGGCTTTCCTCGCTGCTCCAAACACGACTTCGAGGCGCCCCAGATGCCGTGCCTCAGGCGGCGAGAGTCGCGAATTCAGGAGCAGGGCATCGGGGCCCAGTTCGCGGCTTGCAGACTCCATTGCTGCCTGCACGGAACTCGCAAAATACGACTTGACACGTAATTGCTCATTTTTGATTGATGTCATGGCTACTGAATTACTCCCAGTGAAACGACCTTTATTTCCATCGGAATTTCATTATTGGAAATGAAAAACACATTCCTGTTCGTTGGCTCGACAATCTGCCGGAAGAAATGACGCGAGGTGGAGCTTGAGATGACCACCGCGGGCGTCTCCGGATGTCCCACCTTCTCAGCTATCTTTTGAAGTATCTCCCTGATGGCCTGCGGTGAGAGCGTCAGGTGACTGCTTTGCTCAGTATGTTCGATTGCGGATTCAACAAGCCGTTCGAGGACCGGATCCAAAAGAAATGCGGGCAGCTCTCCCGCGGGATTCACATAAGGTTTAACCAAAATCCGCCGTAGCGCCTGCCTGACATATTCGGTTATCAATATGGGATTTCGAATAGTGGCGGCTGCTTCGCCGAGGGATTCAAGTATCGTGACGGAATCGCGAATCGAAACACGTTCCCTCAGCAGATTCTGCAGCACGCGCTGAACTGCCGACAAAGGCAACAGCTTTGGAACAAGGTCCTCCACAACCTTCGGATGATCACCCGCCACGCGATCCAGGAACCGCTTAGCGTCCTGTCTGGAAAACAATTCGTGTGCATGCCGCCGAATCAGTTCCGAAAGATGCGTCCCCATCACGCTGACTGCATCCACCACAGTAAAGCCCTTGCGTCGTGCGGCGTCTGCCTGATCGGCCGGAACCCACCAGCCTGTCATACCGAAAGCCGGTTCCCGGGTTTGCTTTCCACCTTCCGGCGGCTCCGATTTGCCGATCGGAATAGCCAGTTCGCACCCCGACGGCAACTCGTACCGCGCGATTTCCGCTCCTTTGAGCAATACTACATATTCGTGCGTCTTCAGAGCCACGTTGTCCACCACCCGCACAGGGCCCAGAAGAAAACCCACGTCCGTTGCCAACTGCTTGCGGATTCCGGCTATTCGCTTGAGCAAGGGCGACTCCTGACCTCCGCTCACAAACTTCACCAGCCCCAGCCCCATTTCAACAATCAACGGCTCAACCTTCAAAAGTGCCTCTATGTTCTCCTTTGCCACAACAGGTTGGCCCGCGACTTGAGCTGCCCGCTCAGTCACAGCCTGCTTTTTGGCCATATTCCACGCCGTAAAACCGAGGCCGGTGCCGATCGCAAGGAATGGAATTGTTGGAAGGCCCGGGAAAAACCCCAAAACAGTCAGCACACCGCTTGCAAGGAGCAAGGGTTGCGGGTTGCTGAATATCTGCTTCGCGAAATCCGTGCCGAGCCGCTCCTCCGAACTGGCGCGGGTTACAATCAGGCCTCCGGAAATCGAAATCATGAGCGCAGGTATCACAGTAACCAGCCCGTCCCCGATCGTCAGAACCGTGTAGGTCTCGAGCGCATGCCGCAAGTCCATGCCGTGTTGCAAAACACCTATCAGGAAGCCAGCTACGATATTGATGCCTGTAATCAAAATGCTGGCAACGGCGTCGCGCTGGGTGAATCGCGAGGCGCCGTCCATGGCGCCATAGAATTCCGCCTCTTTTCCGAGGTTCTTCCTGCGCAACCTCGCCTCCGTTTCATCGATAAGGCCTGAACTCAGATCGGAATCGATCGACATCTGCTTGCCCGGCAACGCGTCGAGTGTAAACCTCGCTGTGACTTCTGAGATGCGCACAGCACCGTGGTTGATAACGACATACTGAATAGCAATCAGAACAAGAAAAATGACCGCGCCGATTATGTAGTTGCCGCCAACGACAAAATTGCCAAACGCTTGAATCACATCTCCGGCGGCCGACGTCCCGGTGTTTCCATTCATGAGAATCAACCGGGTCGAAGAAATATTAAGCGCAAGGCGGAATAGCGTCAGAAGAAGCAGTGTAGTCGGAAAGACGCTGAACTCGACGGGCTTTCTGATATACATTGCGACCATCATGACGATCACAGACATCATGACATCAGTAACAATGAGCACATCGAGCAGGAAGCCTGGCATCGGCGTAATTAGCGCGATGACAATTCCAAGGACGGCGAGCGGAACTCCAAGTTCCTTCAGATTTGCAATATCAACGCCAGCCAAACCCTTCCAGGGAGGTGATTGGGTCAGTAACTTGGATTCAGCCATGCGTCTGCCTCATCTCACTGTTCATATCGTGCGTCTGCCATTTGTAAGTCGGAATATGTAAGCCAGCACCTCGGCAACGGCCCGGTAAAACTCAGCCGGAATCTCTTGTCCAACGTCAACTGATTTATAAAGTCCTTGAGCGAGCGGCGGATTCTCGATAAGCGGAACCTGATTATCCAGAGCTTTTTGCCGGATCCGCAGGGCAAGATAGTTCTTACCCTTGGCGACAACGCGGGGCGCACCTTTTGAGTCAATGCTGTACTTAAGCGCCACAGCATAATGTGTCGGATTAACAATTACCGCCGTTGCAGTCGGCACCTCGTGCATCATCCGCTTGCGGGCCATGTCACGACGTATCCGGCGTATTCTTGCTTTCATCTGTGGATTGCCGTCGGACTCCCTCATTTCCTGACGGATCTCCTGCTTGCTCATTTTCAGATCTTTTTGATATCGATTCTTCTGCCGCAACAGGTCGACGAGTCCAAAAATGACAAACAACATCGATGCTTTCCAAAGCAGCGCTTCTATTGTTGCGAATACTTCACTGGTACCGCGCGTGAGATTGATCAATGGCAGAGCCAGATAGCTCTCAAGGTTGTCGGCGACAAGATAATAGACGGCCAGACCGAACACGGGCAGCATCACCGTAGCTTGAAGCAGAGAAGGCAGATTTTGTCGCGGCAGCTGGCGCAGTCTCGTCAGAGGATCAAGTCGTTTCAAATCGGGAGTCAGCTTGCTGACGCTGATACCGAAGCCCGTAACCACAAGCTGAATGGCGATCGTTATCAGAACGAGAATGCCGCCTACAACACCAATGGGAATAAATGTGTGACGCAGCAACGCCGCGCCCAAATAGATCAGGTCATGGACGCTGATCCGCGGATTTAGCGCGCGCTGCAGGAAGCCGGCGAAACTGGTCTTGAAGTTGCCAAACCACTCGTTTCCCCACACGTGCATCAACGAAACGAACGCAAGGAATTGTATCGCCCCCACGAACGTCTTTGCCGTCGGGAAGTTGCCCTCTTCCCGCGCCTTGTGCATCCGCCGCTGCGTGGGTTGCTCGGTCTTTTGGTCCTGATCCGCCATGATATTTAACGCGTCACCAGAACTCTGATGGCTCGAAATGCCATCTCGCTGCCGCCGCGCAGAAGAGCAGGAAACAACATCGATAGCCAGGCGAGAATCCCGACAGCCACCATCATCTTGATCGGAAAAACAATGGAAACAAGTTGTAGCTGCGCATTGACACGGCCAAGGAGCGCAAACGAGATATCCACCATCACCAGTACCGCGATAATTGGCAGTGCTAAACGCAAACCAGTCGAAAACATGGCGGATCCGGCTAGCAGAATAGACTCCGCAGTTCCTCGGGTAAGAACGAAGGCTCCTGGAGGGTATATTTGCAAACTCCGAGCAAGGATCCGGAGCACTTCGCGGTCGAGTCCCATCGCAAAAAACAGGAGGGCCGCGGCTGTCTGGGCTAGCACAATCAGCACTGTGGAATCTGCCTGCGTCGCCGGATCGACGGTAGAAGCGAACGAGTAGCCGGCCTGCATGCCAATCAGTTGCGCCCCGACCGAGAAGGCCTCAACAGCGAACGCCACCGCCAGGCCAATGCCTATTCCGAGCGCCGCTTCCGACAGCAGCCACACGACTATCAGTCCAGGCGCGGTTTCGGCCGGCACCCGAGGCCATACAGGAAAAAGAGCGATAGTAATTCCGAGCATCAGGAAAACACGGGCGGGATCAACTGCGCTCTTCAACCCGGGAACCGGTACGAAGACAAACACGCTGGACACTCGCGCCATAGTCAGAAGGAAGCCCATCGCGATCGAGCCGTAAAATCCACTTTCACCGCCCATAGCGTCCAAGGTTCCCCAGAATGTTAACCGTGTATGCAGTCATTTTCATCAACATCCACGGCATCGCCAGAATAAAGGCTCCGAGAAATGCCACAAGGCGCGGAATCGCGTTGAATGCAGAGTCCTGAATGGAGGTCAGAATCTGCACGAGGCTGACCGCAATCCCGACCAGAAACCCCACCGCGAGCAGCGGCGCACTCAACCAGAACGCAGTGATCAGCGCCTCACGGATAATTTGAATGACAAATTCCGGAGTCATGCGTAAAAGCCCTTCACCAGTGAGCCAATCACCAGATTCCAGCCATCTGCCAATACAAAAAGAAGGATCTTGAAGGGCGCGGAGATCATCACCGGCGGTAGTTGGACCATGCCGATCGAGAGGGTGACTGAGGCAACGACCAGATCTATCACGAGGAAGGGCAAAAATAGCACAGCCCCAATCTGGAACCCGGCCTTCAGCTCGGAGAGGATGTATGCGGGGATCAAAATACGCAGTTCGAGATCCGATGCACCATGCGGAGCGGGCGCGTGTGCGATGTCCAAAAACAATTTCACGTCCTTCTGGCGGGCAAATCGTACAAGGAACGTCTTTAGGGGCCTGGTGCCGGCATCAAATGCCTGTTCTGTAGAGACCTCATGCTTTTGCAGAGGCTCCCATCCTTCGTGGTACATCTGGATAGCTACGGGTTGAATAATCAGCATTGTCAGAAACATTGAGATGCCCAACAAAACCTGATTTGAAGGTGTTGTCTGGGTTCCCAGTGCCTGACGGAGAAAATGCAGGACAATTGCAATTCGAAGAAACGGAGTGATCGACATCACGATCGCCGGCAGAAGCGTAAGCAGAGTCAGTAAAATAACGATCTGCAGTGGCACGCCCAGCACCTCAGTGCCTGTTCCAAAGTCAATGGCTTGGGATTGTTTGGAGCCTGCCGCGAAGGCGGGCACGCCTCCGAAGCAAAGTATTCCCATTCGAAGGACCTGCCTGATCATCGGCTCGCCAATCTTTCACCGGCAGATTCCCGGTCGCCATGATCCAGGATCGAACAGCCACTGGGAGAAACAGCAATCAGAACAAGACGCCCCGCGACACGAACGAGATGCAGCGAGTGCTGTGCGGTCAGCGGAAGGCGCTCAAGCGGTTGAAGTTGCTTTTGCTCTGGCCGAACACGGGCGCTCAAGCCGTACCGGACCATACCCTTGGCGCGCAGCCAGTACAAAGTGGCGCCGAGCAAGACCAGAACTACGAACACGACGGTGGCTTGCTGGAGAGGTTCCATAGCTATCGCGTTGCTCCTATAGCTACTATTCGCAATACGCGGTGGTCATCCAGAACAGTAAGCTCGGCGGCCGCAATGGGAGACCCGCCGGCAGTAACTGTTAGGTTGCTGCCGGTGGGTGCTCCGATTCGGACAACGCTTCCGGCATGAAGCGCAATAAGCTCACTGATTCGCAGGCGAGGGCCGCTGAGCACGGCCTCGACCGGAAACACGATTTCGCCGAAACGCTTTAACTCCAACGCAGATACCATGGGTGGTTATGGGTGAATTAGATTCAATGTGTCCTGGACCATCTGATCGCCGGTTGTGATCACCCGGGAGTTGGCCTGATAGCTCCGCTGTACGGTCAGCAACTGAGTGAACTCGGTTGCGATATCTACCGTAGAAGATTCGATTGCTCCGCCAACGATGTTTCCGCGCGCGCCGGTATTTGCCGTACCGATTGCTGGTTGTCCCGTAGTGGCGGAGGCCTGAAGGTTGTTGTTTCCAACTGAGATCAGGCTCTCCGGATTACTGACCGTTGCGAGCGCCAGTTGACCAATAGTCACCTGTTGTCCATTGGAGTAGTTCGCAACCATTGTGCCGCCGTTCTGAAGACTGATTTTAGAGATCTGCCCGGCGGTAAAGCCGTTTTGGGTCGTTCCACTGACCGCCGAGGCTTCCGCAAACTGCGTGATGGTTGAGTTTCCGCTGCTATCGTAAAGATTCCAGTTGATCGAGAGGTCCGAGGCCCCATCCGCAAGTCCCGTAACTTTCACCGCCTGCGGATCGTTGCTCGCGGTCGGGTTCGTCAGTAGCCCATTCGAGCCAAAGGTCAGAGTTCCAGTCGCAACACTCCCGGATCCAGACTTCACGTCGGTAGTTGGGACTGTTAATGCGTAACTCCAGGCGTTCGCGGCGGTCTTTGAAAACGTCGCCGTCAGCGTATGGCTCGTTCCCTGCGAGTCGACAACCTGGACCGGCACGGCGAATGAAGAATCAGTTCCGGTGGTGGAGGCACTGGAGTTTAGATTGATGGCGAGGTTCATAGTCGTCGTCGCGGACGCCGGAATAGTTGCTCCAAGCGGCACCGTTAGATTGCCTATTGCCCCGTTTGTATTTACCGCGGCACCGCTTACGGTGCTGCTCCAACCTTGGACAAGATCGCCGGTCGAGGTCACAAGATTCCCGTTGGCATTAATCTGGAAGCTGCCGTCTCGCGTGTAGAGATTATTGCCACTGTGGTCTTTCACGACAAAAAAACCATCGCCCTGAATTGCGACATCTGTGGGACCATTAGTAGTCTGGAGCGAGCCCTGAGCAAAATTCGTCACGCTGCTGACCTGGCCGACGCCAAGGCCGACCTGCCCCGAACTTTCGGTGATTCCCAGGGACTGAGCGACCAAATCATGAAACTCTAATTCATTGGATTTATAACCGGTTGTGTTTAAGTTTGCGAGATCGTTTCCGATGATGCTGATTGCAGTTGTGTCGGCGTTCATTCCGGAAAGAGCTGTGGAGATAGCTGTAAGCATGTGTTAGGGTCCTCTTTATGATGTGGCTGTTGAACTGGTCATCGGCTGCCCGGTCGTGGCGGAGGTTGGAGTAGATGGAGCAGATGGAGTAGATGGAGTCGCGGAAGGAGTCGCGGTGCCGTTACCGGCCGCGCTTTGCGACGCCGCCGCTGCAAGATTGTCGGTGTCGGAACGGATCGCAATCACCTGCTCCAACTCGCTGAACTGGGCAAGTTGGGAGACGAACTGAGTGCTGTCCGTGGGATTGAGCGGATCCTGATTCTGGATTTGTGCGACCAGAAGATTGAGAAATACGCTTTCGCTGGGTGCTTTACTTGCTGCTGCTGCGGCCCCGGCAGACGTTGTCGTACCCGATGGAGCGGCGGCGGATGGGCTCGTGATTGGGTTAACGGATGATGCCATTAGAATCTCCTGACAGTTGTGGTGCCCCATTCATCGTTGTTTCTATTTCTTCAACCCAGCGGGGCTTGTTTGATGGGTTCTGGTGACCTTGGCCGCGATCCTGCTGTGGCGAGTTGAATCGTTGTTGCTGGTGACCTGATGGTTGTTGATCGGATGTTTGCTGTGAACTTCCCGGGAGGGTAGTGCTCGGGGAAGCTGTTTCGACCGTTGGACGCCACACTTCGGAATGAAAACCTTTCTCCGTCAAGCGACTCGTCAATTCGGGGAGGCCTTGCCGCAGCGCGTCGGTCATTTCCCGGCCTCCACTGTGAACTGACACCCTCAGTTCGCCGCCTTGTTCAACGACGTGAACCTGAACAGCATCACCACCCTCTGCCTGTTCCAGCCGGAGGGAGATTTCTTTGAGCGGAGACTGGGTGGCAGTTGGCGTCTCGATGGAGCGGGTTAGAGAGCCGGGCCCATGAATCGCGGCTGCGACGGTCTGGGACGCATCGACGGGTTTTGCACTTGAGCCGAGTAAATCTCCAGGCGCAATTGCAAACATTGAAGTCGAAGCGATTGTCTGGCCAGGTATTGAGATTGGCGGCGGGGCGTTGGGCGTTTTCCCGTCAGGGCCGCCTTCTCCCGCCTCGGAAAGACCTGCGGCCGGCTTAATGCCTCCGGCCACAGATTGAACTCTCGCTGCGAACGCCAGAGTTTTGTCCTGTGACGCTTTGAGGTTGTTGCTGATCGCGGCGTCCGGTTTATCAGTTCTTTGCGGTGCGGGTGCCTGAGTGCGCATCGTTTGCCTTGCGCCGTTTCCTTGCGCCCGAGACGCGCCAGGCTGGAGCACGGTCAGATCCAGCGCGCCGGGCAAAACTTGTGGAGACTCTGCCTGCGGAAGATAAGAAGGAGCGGAATCCGGCCGTAGTGATACTGGCACCACCTGGGTGCTTCCGGCCAGGGGCGCGTCGGTCTGCACGAGGGCATCATTCGTTCCGCCGTCTGCAGCCTGTTCTGGTTTTGTGAGTCCTGCGTGCGCGGTCGGAACCATTGGCACGTT